>ENA-OPBF01000002-OPBF01000002.1-human-gut-metagenome-genome-assembly--contig:-NODE-2-length-324370-cov-12.608094_pt1:262500-324370 | contig 324370 bp, 330 predicted proteins | sample MGYA00241067_ERZ501450 | MGnify/ENA primary metagenome ERZ501450 (study PRJEB25962, sample SAMEA2042516) | human gut metagenome | biome: human gut; feature: human-associated habitat... | reverse complement strand
TGACAAATGCTGGGCATCAAATAAAATAACAATTTCAGCTTAAGAAGTTAAAATTTAACTTCTTATCTTTTTCTTTTTTTAACTTATTTTAAAACATAATTATTAAATAGTATACAATCCAAAAATATGAATGTATATTAAATAATTTTTTAAGCTAGTTGCTTAACTTTTTATTTTCTACTAAACTTTAGAATATACAATTTTGAGGTGTTTAAATGAAAACAACTGTTAGTGTAATTAAAGCTGATATTGGAAGTGTGTCTGGACATTGTGTAGCACACCCAGATTTAATGGATATTTGTGATGAAGTTTTAGCAGAAGCTTTAGAGACAAATATTTTAACTGATTATTATATCTCCCGTTGTGGAGACGACATTGACTTGATTATGACTCATAGAAATGGGGAAGAAAACGAAGAAGTTCACGAAACTGCTTACAATGCTTTCATGAAAGCTACTGAAAGAGCACGTGAATTAAAATTATACGGTGCAGGTCAAGATTTATTATCTGACACCTTTTCTGGAAACATTAAAGGTATGGGTCCTGGTGTTGCTGAAATGGAATTCAAAGAAAGGCCAAGTGATCCTGTTTTAGTATACTGCTGTGACAAAACCGAACCTGGTGCATTTAACTTACCTATTTTTAAAATGTTCGCAGATCCATTTAACACTGCAGGTCTTGTTATTGACCCAAGTTTACATGATGGATTCAAATTTGAAGTATTTGATGTAATTGAACACAGAAAAGTTATCTTAAACTGTCCTGAAGAAATGTACGATTTACTCGCATTAATCGGTTCTACTGGAAGATACGTAATTAAAAGAGTATGGAAGAAAAACGGAGAAATCGCAGCAGCTATCAGTACTGAAAGATTAAACTTAATGGCTGGAGAATACGTTGGTAAAGATGACCCTGCAGCTATTGTAAGAGCACAATCTGGTTTCCCAGCTAATGGTGAATGTGTAGAACCATTTGCATTCCCTCACATGGTAAGTGGATGGATGAGAGGTTCTCACAACGGTCCTATGATGCCTGTATCTGAAAGAGATGCAAACCCAATTAGATTTGACGGACCACCTAGAGTAATCGGTTTAGGTTTCCAAGTATCTGATGCTAAATTAATAGGTCCTGTTGACTTATTTGATGACCCTGCATTTGATCCTACTAGGGAAGAATCTGCAAGAATCGCTACCTACATCAGAAGACACGGTCCATTTGAACCTCACAGATTACCTGCTGAAGAAATGGAATATACTTCATTACCTGGTGTAATGGCAAAACTCGAAGATAGATTCGAAGATATGGAATAAATTTAAGGGATTTTAATTAATCTCTGCTTTTTTTTACTTTTTTATATTATTGTAAATCAAATACTTTATTTTTAAGCTGCAGATGGTAAATGGGGACGGTTTTTTTATTAAATGGTGGAATTTAATTGATTTTTTGTTTAAATTAAACCATGAATCATTCTAAGAGCATCTAATAATCCATGACTATATTCGATACATCCAAATGCTGTACGCATATCTTTTTTCTTTTCAAGGTAATATTTTGAATCGTTCATATAATCAACAGCTCTGTCATAAACTTCTTTTTCTTTACCTTCAAAGTTTATGTCTTCAACCTGTTTCAGATTGCGTTCCAATTTCTTAATGTCAATACTTATTTTTTCTGCACTTTCTAAATCATTCATTTAAGTTGTCTCCATACGTGATATATTCTTTGCCCTACTGTAATGTAGGATAATATTACTAAAATTATTATGGTGTATGTAAAGTAAATTGGGCTTGTTAAATATCCGATAACTGCTCCGATCATTAATATTATCATACGGACAGCTCTTTCAGCTATTCCAACTTTACATTCAACTCCCTGGGACTCTGCTCTAGCTCTAACATAACTGACTGTAATTGCTGAATGTATGGCCAGAACACCGATAAACCAGTCACAGTATCCTCCAAATATTATTCCTATGTAGATTATGGCGTCTGCAAATCTGTCCATTGTTGAGTCCAGAAATGCTCCAAATTTTGAAGTTTTGTTGTGATATCTGGCTACTGCACCATCTACAACATCTAAAAATCCGCTTAGTAAAATAGCTAATGTTCCAATAATCAGTAAATGATTGGCAAATCCGTAAGCAGCAAGAACTGCAATAAACGGAGAAATCACTGTTACGATATTCGGATTTATATTTAAATGTTTGGCCAGCGGATTTAATATTTTTGTTAAAAAAGGACGTAGACTTTCAAGCATAATTTATATATAAAGATTTTACTCATATATAATTGTTCACAAAATATTCGGGTAATTTAATGAAAATATTAAAAACTAATCAAAATAAAGTAGATAAAAAGGTCATTGATGAGGCTGTTAAAGTTTTAGCTGATGGCGGAGTTATTTTATATCCTACCGATACTGTTTACGGTTTGGGAGCTAATATTTTCAATAGAAAAGCTGTTAAAAGAGTTTATAATATTAAGAAAAGAAGCTATTTAAAACCGATTTCTCTTTTAGTTTCTTCTAAAGATGCAATTCCTTTGGTTTCAAGGGCTTCTGTAAACCAGCTTAATTTTATGGACAAATATTTGCCTGGACCTTATACATTTATTTTAAAAAAGTCAAAAATTGTTCCGAGACATCTGACAAGCGGGTCTGCTAATGTGGGTATCCGTGTTCCTGAAAGTGAGATTGCATGTAATTTAGCTAAACTTTTTCCAATAACTACCACCAGCGCCAATATATCAAGTGAAAATACATTGGACACTCCTGAAGAAATATTGAAACAATTAGGATGTGAAGTTGATTTGGTTATTGATGTAGGTCCTTTAAAATCTAAAAATCCATCAACAATCATTGATTTGACTGCTGAAGAACCTATTTTTGTTAAAAGGTAAGCTTAAAAATATATACTTTGTATAACTAAATAATATATTATGAAAGTCTTGGCTAATTTTGAGGATAATCATAAAATCCCAACTAATTCAGGTATTGATAATCTATTGGACGGGGGAGTGGAAAAAGGAACTGTTACTCAGATATTCGGTCCGCCCGGTTCTGGTAAAAGTAATATCTCTTTGGTATTGGCAGTTAATGTAGCTAAACAAGGTAAAAAAGTTGTTTATGTTGATACTGAAGGGGGAATTTCAATCAACAGAATTAAACAAATAGCAGGGGAAGATTTTCCTAAAATAGTTAATAATATTATAGTTTTTGAACCGACTTCATTTTTAGAGCAAAATGAAAATCTTAAAACTATTGAGCTCTGGATTAGAAAGCATCATGATGATGTGGATTTATGTGTTTTGGATTCAGCTGTTGCTCTTTATCGTGTTGATGATATGAAATCTTCAAGACTTAATAAGGAATTAGGTAAACAGATGGGGATTTTAGCTAAAATAGCTCGTAATTATGATGTTGCAGTTGTACTTACCAATCAAATTTACAGTTCTTTTGATGATGATAACAAGGACGTTGTTAAAGCAGTCGGAGGAACTATTTTGCAGTACTGGAGTAAAACTATTATTCAGTTAGAGCGAAATGATGAGTTTAATAAAAGAGTAGCTACACTAAAAAGACATAGAAGTATCGGTGAAGGTAAACAGGCTACTTTTAAAATAGTGGAAAGGGGAATTATTTAAACATTAATTTTATAAATAACTTAAAATAAATAATTACTTTGGAATTTTATTATTATGTGATTTTTATGAAAAATAATTTAAGCAGTTATGAGGAAGGTAACATAAAACATCCTAAAAAGAAATTTGAAAAGGTTGTAAGAGTTCCTCCTGAAGGATATGAATCTTCAAACGATTTTTTTGAAGATGTATTCATGGATAAAGATATGATTTGGATGGGTCAAAACACAAATCATTTACATGGTGATATTATAGCTGATGCTATGGCTAGCTGTGCTAAAGCTAAAGAATACTGTAAATATCCACCTCCAGAAGGATTTTCAGAACTTAAGCAATTAATTTTAGACGATTTAGGTTTTAAAAATTCAGATGTTTTATTAACTGCTGGAGCTACTGAATCATTATACCTTTGTATGCAGGCATTATTGGGACCTCAGGATAATGTGGTCATGTCTGATCCGGGTTATTTAATTATCGGAAACTTTGCAAACAGATTTGCAGGTGAAGTAAGATATGTTCCGGTTTATAATGAGGAATGTGGCTATAAATTAACTCCAGAACTTCTTCGTGAGAATATGGATGAAAATACTAAAATGGTAGTTTTAATCGATCCATTAAATCCATTAGGTTCAGGTTATACTGAAGAAGAAATAAAAGAGTTTGCTGAGATTGCTATTGAAAATGACATTTATCTTTTAGATGATGTAACATACAAAGATTTTGCAAGGAATCATTATCTGGCTGCAGATTATGCGCCTGAACAAACCCTGACTATTTACAGTTTTTCAAAAATATTCGGAATGGCTGGTGTTAGGATTGGGGCAGTGGTTTCAACTTCCGATATCATTGATGTTTTAAAAAATGCAGTTGTCAATGATTTGGGAGTTAATATAATTGCTCAGTATGGTGCAATTGCAGGTTTAAAATCCAAAAGCGAATGGGAAGATAAAATAAAATCAATCACATTCAATAATCAAAAATTAATTAAAGAGGTTGTTGATGAAATTGATGGTGTGTTTTTACCGGTTTATCCGTCTGAAGCTAATATGATGGCAATTGATTTATCTGGTGCAGGTATCAGTCCTAAAGATATGTCAAATTACTTGCTTAAGAGAAAAATATTCACAAGGGAAGGAGAATATACCAGTAATTTATTTGGGGATAATTATTTGCGTATAAGTTATTCTATTCCTGAGGAGCAAATAAAAGTATTCTGTGAAGAATTCCCTAAAGCTGTTGAAGCATTAAGGAAATAATCATGTGTTTCGAAATTATGGATGAGGATTTCAGATTCAGATATCATCATCCACTACCTAATTTTTATAAAGTTTCAAATCCTGCAAATCCCAAAACTCAAATTGATAATTCTGTTTTAAAAGATTTGGAAAGATTGGCTGCTGAAAATAATTGTGCAGGCATTAGCTATTCTAAATTAAGTGATGATTTTAGGAAAGAATGGAATATTGATTTTGACAATGTTATTATTTTTAAATATTTGATGTCTCCTGAAATTTTGGAAATGGATCAATCAAAACTAAAATGCAAGCTTATAGATGATGAATTTCAGGAAATTGCCCGTAAAATGTATGGTTTTGCTGATTTTTTAAGAAAAAACGAATTTAGTGCAGAACTGCTTAATCCATTAGATGATAAAATTAGTTTAAGGGCAATAGCTATGCAGTCAAATGATGCGGTCATTACAAGAAGCAATATGTGTCTTTTTAAAGAGGGTTTAAATATAGGATTTTTCATGATTCACACATCAATTGAAAACTTGCCTTTTAAACAGGAAAATGACATGTGCTGGGTTGGGGAATTTTGTAAAACCTGTGGAAAATGTATCAGGAAATGTCCTGAAAATGCATTTGATGAAAATGAGCTGGTTTTAAGAAAAGTTTGCACTGCCCATAGGGAAGGATGCAGCCAGTGTATGCTGGTTTGTCCATTTTATAAAAAAGGTTATATTAAAATAAAGCAAAAATATGATAAAAGAGTAGCTAAAAAGAGAGGTTGATTATATGAATGATAAAATAGCATTAGTGTCATGTAGCGGATTAAGTCCCCTTGGTTTAGTAGTAAGGGCTGCTACTGTGGAATTAGCTCTAGATAATGAAAATATTGTTGCAGCATGTATAACTGAATATTCTGCACAGCCAAATCAATGCAGTCCTATTTTGGAAGATGCAAAAGTAGTGTCTATAACTGGCTGTACAGACGATTGTGTTTCAACTATTCTAAAAGAAAAAGATGTTGATATAGTAAAAAACATAGATGCCGAATCAATTGTCAAAGAAAATGATTTGAATCCTAATGATTCAGTTAGGTTAGATGATGATGGTGAAAAGGCCGTTAAGGCTTTAAAAGATTATATTTTAAAAGAATTAGAGAATATTTAATCTGATAAGTAATAATATTCTCCTTTTTCTTTTTGTTCACGATCAAGATAGCTGTCTAATTTATTAACTCTTGGTCTTTTTGTTTCTTTATCTCTTCTGAAAGTAATATTTAGATTTCCTAAAAATTCGTTCATGGAAGTTCTTAAATCTGTCGGTTTGGATGCATGACCTTCTAAACCGGGAGTACCGTTAAATACCATTGCCCTGTCTGAGATATAATCGATAAATACAATATCGTGGTCTACAATAAGTGATGCTGCATTTCTGCTTTCAACCATTTTTCTAATAACTCTTGCAGCTATTAATCTTTGTTCCACATCTAAAAATGCAGTAGGTTCATCGAAAAGATAAATTTCAGCATCTTTTGAAAGTGTTGCAGCTATTGCAAGTCTTTGGAGTTCCCCACCACTTAACTTTTTAACTTCTTTTTCAAGCATATCTTCTAATTTAAAAGGTTCCATAATCTCGCTTTTAAAGATGTTGCTTCCGAAACTTGGAGCATTCATGTACAGGAAGTCACTAACAGTTCCTTCAAAATCAGAAACTATATATTGTGGTTTGTAAGCTATTGTAACTTCTGTGTCTACTTCTCCGCTTGTCGGTTCTTCTACTCCTGCCAGCATTTTGGCGAAAGTGGTTTTTCCTATACCATTTGAACCAAATGCAGTTACGATTTCGTCGTGGAATATTTCTCCAGCATCTGCAGTTAATTTGAATCCGTCATAATCCTTACTTAAATCAGAATAGCTGGACAGTGATTCTCCTTCATCTTCAGGAGTCGGTGGTCTGATTGTAAATTCAATAGGATTTCTTCTTATCCTTACATTTTCTTCAGCTAAAAATCCGTTGATGTATGCATTGATTCCAATTCTAACACCTTTTCTACCTGATACAACACCATATCCTCCAGGTTCACCAAATAAAACATGGATATTGTCGGACAATGCATCTAAAGTAGCCAAATCGTGTTCAATAACTAAAACACTTTTGCCGTCTTGAGCAAGTGAACGGATTACTTTTACTGCATTTAACCTTTGTGAAACATCCAGCCAGGATGTAGGTTCGTCAAAGTAATAGAAGTCTCCTTCTCTTAAGACAGTTGCAGCTATAGCTACTCTTTGGAGTTCCCCACCACTTAAGTTTTTCATTTCACGGTCTAAAACATTATGAAGGTCTAATTCATCACAGACATAATCCAATTTTCCTCTTTCATCAACATTTGTAAGCAAATCACTTACTTTTCCTTTTACAACTTTTGGAAGCTGATCCACCATTTGAGGTTTTAAAACAGCTTTTATTTCTCCAGCAGCTAATTTTGTAAAGTAGTTTTGAAGAGCTGAACCTTTATAATGTTCAATTACTTTGTCCCAATTATCTTGAGGGTTTTCATAATCTCCTAAGTTTGGAATTAAAGTTCCGGACAGTATGTTCATTATTGTTGATTTACCGATTCCATTTGGACCGAGCAAACCTAAAACACTACCTTCAGTTAAACTAGGAAGTCCGAATAGTTCGAACTGGTTTTGTCCGAATCTGTGAATTGGTTCTCCTATAGTTTCAGGTAAGTTAATAATTGAAATAGCATCAAATGGACATCTGTTTGTACAAATACCGCATCCTTCACATAATTCTTCAGAAATCAATGGTTTGTTAGTGTCTTCATCAATGATGATTGTGTCTTCATCCATTCTGACTCCTGGGCAGTAATCAATACAAACGAAATTACATTTCTTAGGTTGACATTTGTCTTTGTCTAATATAGAAATACGACTCATTTATATCTCCTTTAATTATAATAATAAAAATAAAAATTAATAGTATTTTTATATTAGTTTTTTTTCATTTTTAAAGGATTTGGTTAGGAAGTATTTAAGTTTTAAACTGAATTTTTAAAAAATAGACATGGAAGTTTAAACTTCCATTTTAAGCTTTATGATAAAAGTACACAGTTGCAAAACCTTCGTTAGGAGCTCTTCCCCTATTTATGACAGTATTATCTCCATCTAATAATGAAATTGTAGAAGGTCCTCCTTTATATTGGTTAAATGTTATACTTGCAGAATCTATGTTTCCAAGGTTGATTGTTCTGGAACCGTTTCCTTCTATAAGTGAATGATGCCCATCAACTATAAGATCAAGTCTCCATGTTCCGCCACTTTCAATCTTGATTTTAAAATCACTTTTTGTATTTGATTTTGAAGAGTCATTTTCTGAAATAAATGCAGGTATTGTAATTGCACCTATTATACAGATGGCAACTAGTATTACAATAACTTTTTTATTCATAGGCTCATCTCCTTATTTAAGTAAATTTTTTTCACTTAAAATAGTAATAATCTATATAAACATTATAAGTATTATACTTTATTGAAGCTAAAATTATTTAAATGGACACATAGAAAAATGTGTGTATGAAACAAGTGATGGTTGTAAGAAGAGATTTAAAAATGGGCAAGGGAAAAATTGCTGCTCAATGTTGTCATGGTTCTATAGGTTCATATAAAAGAACAGATTCTAAATTAATTAAAAAATGGGAATCTGACGGTTATGCTAAGGTAGTTTGTAAAGTGGATTCTTTGGAAGAATTATTGGACCTTAAAAAGGAAGCCGATAAAAACAATGTTTCTAATTATTTGGTAGTTGATGCTGGAAGGACTCAGTTACCTACATCAACCACAACAGTTTTGGGCATTGGGCCTGATGAAGATGAAATAATGGATAAGATAACTGGGGATTTAAAACTTTTATGAGTTTTATTTAATTTAATGATAGCTAGTTTTAATTAAACACATAGTAAATTAGGTTGGGGATATCATTATCAAACAGGTTGTTAAAATTGGGGGAAGTTTATTTCCAAAAGATGCAATAACATTAGCTAAAAAACTGGAAAATACAAATTCTTTGATTATTTTAGGTGGTGGGGAGTTTGCTAATTTGATAAGGGAATATGATTCATATTATCATTTTTCTGATGAAGCCAATCACAATACTGCAATTGAATGTATGGATATTTTATCTAAATTGGTTAATGATAAAGTAAACTCTACAAAATTGGCATATACAATTGACGAAGCTGAAAAAATTTCAGATAATGGTTTTACTCCTATTTTTATTGTTTCTGAATTTTTGAAAAATGAAGATCCCTTTGAATGCTCATGGGATGTAACTTCAGATTCAATTGCAGCATATGTTGCACACTCCTTAAATGCAAAGCTTTTAATAGTAACAAATGTAAATGGTATATATACCCGAGAACCTAATGAAGAAGGTTCGGAATTTATTAATGTCATTGATGCAAAAAAACTACTGACTTTTGATGAAACATCAATAGACTTAATGTTGCCTTCTCTTTTACTTAAATTCGGGTCTGATTGTTTTGTTGTAAATGGAAAGTACCCTGAAAGGGTGTTATCTCTTATTGATGATAATATAGATAATTATAATTTCGATTACACACAAATAATAGGTGATTAGATGAAAGAAGTAGAATGTATTTCATGTAAACAAGAAATTCCATTAACCGGGCCTTTCGTTGAATTTGAATGTCCTGTTTGTGGAGCAAAAATAGCAAGATGTGAAAAATGCCGTACTTTCGGTCATGCTTATAAATGTGAATGTGGTTTTGAAGGACCATAAATACTTATTAATGGAGGAATGTTGATGGGTGAAGTTGTAGCAACTTTAAAAATCATGCCAGAAAGTCCTGATGTAGATTTAGAAGCTTTAAAAGCAGCTATTCAAGCAGCTATGCCTGCTGAAGCAGAATTCCACAAAATTGAAGAAGAACCAATTGCATTTGGTTTAGTTGCATTAAACCTTATTTTCATTATTGAAGATGGTGAAGGTGGAACAGAATCTACTGAAGAAGCTATGGCAAAATTAGCTGATGTAGCTAGTGTGGAAATTACTGATACTAGAAGATTAATGTAAATCTTCTTTTTAATTACTTTTTTTATATTCATAAAATTATTGTTGTGCATAACAACATTTATATATTATTTTTCAAAAAATTAAATCTGTTGATAACTAATGGGTTGATTTCAATTAACTTGTTTATGTTTATTATAAATTTCAATGGTGTTTTTTAATGTATACAACAGATGATCTTATTAAAATAAGCCCCCATATGATTTGCCATATAATAAGCCTGCATTCTTTTCATGACATTTTTATTAATCATTATCTTAAAGATTTTGGGATTAATAAAAATCAGTACTATATGCTGATGCATGTTTTTTATAATGAAAGTTCAACTCAGTCAGATATTGCAACAGCCTGTTTGATGGACAGGTCTGGAGTTTCAAGAGCATTTGGTGAGCTTGAAGAAAAAGGGATTCTGACCAGGGAATATACTGAGGAAAATAAAAGAGCTTATAAAATAGACATTACTGAAAAAGGAAAAGAATTAGGTAAATTTTTACATGATAAGGAACTGGAATGGGAAAATGAAATTGCACATGAACTGGAAATGTCTAGAGGAGAGTTACTTACAACATTGGAAAGATTAGCTTTAAAGGCATTGGAGTTTGACAGGCAAAGAATTGATAATTTTAAATATTGATTATTTTCTGCACCACTATTTTTTTTAATTTTTTTGGATACATTTTTTCAATACTAGCTAAATATTCTTATTTAAATTAAACAAAGTATAAATTGCAGTTAATTTAATTAATAGCTATGTTAGAATTAGTATTTGCTTGTTTTATAGGAATTTTAATCGGAACTTTAACTGGGATGATTCCGGGGATTCACGTCAATACTGCCGGTGCAATACTTTTTGCATCGTCTGCATTCCTTTTAGGTTTCTTGTCTCCTGAATTTTTATGCGTTTTAATGGTATCCATGTCTATAGCCCATGCATTGACAGAATTTGTACCTTCAATGCTTTTGGGAGTTCCTCAGGAGGGAACTGAAACATCTATTCTTCCAGGCCACAGAATGGTTCTGCAGGGAAGGTCAAAAGAAGTTATAAGAATTGTTGCCGTTGGAGGATTTGGGGCAATTGTAATTACGATTTTGATGATGCCTGTTTTTGCAGTGACATTGCCTTTTTTACATGAGCTTACAAAGCCATACACTTGGATTATTTTGCTTTCAGCTTCAGTTTATTTAACTTATGCCCTTACAAATTCAAAAAGAGATTTTGCATGGTCATTATTGCTGTTTTTGCTTTCAGGAATTTTGGGATGGGCAATTTTCCAAACTCCAATTTCATCAGGAGTTTCTTTGATGTGTATTTTTTCAGGGTTATTTGGGATAAGTACAATTTTATTTAGTTTAAATGATAATTCGACTATTCCTCATCAGAACAGTTTTTATGAATTAAACATAGATTTCAATAAATTTAAAAGCATTTTTGCTGGTGGAATTACAGGAGCTATTTTGGGATTTCTGCCGGGATTTGGTCCTGCTCAGGGAACTGTAATAGCTCAGGCAGCTAGCGGCACAAATGATAATTCAGAAGATGATACAGTTAATTTTTTACTGGCTACTTCAGGTTTGAATATTTCAGATTGTCTTTTTTCTTTAATGGCAATTTATATAATTGGAAATCCCAGAAGCGGCATAGCAGTTTATATGTCTTATTTAATCTCAGATATGTCAATCAGCCATTTAGTGATTTTTATTTTTGCATCTTTAATAGCAGTTTCAATATCTCTGATTTTATGTTTAAAATTAGGAGACTCTTTTTCAAAATTAATGGGTGGAGTTGATTACCGTAAATTATCAATAGCCGTGATTATCCTGCAAATTGGGATTTTATACATTTTTACATTATATTATAAAGCTCCAATTTTTTACATGACTCTGGCTTTGATTACATCTACTGCCCTTGGAATGCTGCCGCATTATGTTGGAGTTGGAAAGTCTCATTTAATGGGAGTTCTGATTGTTCCGGCGATTGTAATTTATATGCAAATGTTTATTTAGATTATCAGCACATTGTCAGCTATTTTTTCGGCTTTTTTGATAATTTCTTCAATATCTGCCTGAGGATAGCTGTCAATTACACACAAATCACATTTTTCAATTTCCAAATCTTCAAATGCTTTGTTGTAAATCTCATAATTTCCGAGTATTTCATTAACTTCAAGATTAAATTTCAGATTTTCAATAGCTTCGATGTAAACATCATTGAATATTACTTTTTCAAATCCGTATTTGAGCAAATAGATTCCAATTGATCCGTTACCGCACATTCCATCAATAGCTGTTCCTTTTTTGATATTGCTGTTTTCCAAGTAATTGTGAAGCTTAATGAGTTTTTCTTCTGTTGTTGGTGCTACTTCAATATGGTATTTGTGCTGGTCTTTGTTTATGATTATTTTTTCCATTTCATCATTATTTTTGATAAGTGTTCTCATAACGTCTGAACGGTTGTCGCAGCCTGACAACAATTCAAAGTTTTTTATATGGCAATCTTTATCAATCATGCCGTTGACTTCCTGGGGATTTCCTTTTAAAACTCCTTTGACTTCATCTACTTCATCAGTCAGTTTTTTGGCAACCTTTTTGTTGAAATCCGGATGGATTAACACTAATGAATCTTTACCAATAAACTGTGCCATTTGTGTAGAATAATAAAAACATGGAAGGGGAACAGGGCTGTGTCTTCTTAGTGTTGCATTTTGAGGAATTATTTCCTCTTCAATCATTATCTTTAAGACATGGCTCATTACAATGTCGATAGGTCGTTTCCCACATTTGCATTTTTTATAATCTGAGTCAAGCTCATTAAAGTCAATCAATTCATTTAACGGACTGAATTTTTTTATTGCAACATCTTCACAGTTTTCACAGGGGTTCAGTTCAGCTATTTTGCCGGCCATATTTTCTTTTGTTGTAATACAATTTTTTCCACAGGAGCAGTTTTGTGTCATATTTCTGTATATTGATTTTAATATGTAATTATTATTTGGAAAGTAATAAAAACTTTATTAATTAGTATTACTAATGTCTAAAATAGATTTAAAATAGTTTTAGGTTGTAAATATGAACAATAATGTAATTAAAAAACAATTTGACAGTATTGGAAGCAATTTTGATGTTGTACCTCAATATAATGTTTTTAAACAAAAATACTCTTCTGAGGAAAAACTTCTTTTAAGTGAACTTCGTGAAAATTTAGTGGATTTAGCTATATCATCTGATGAATCTCTTCAGGTAAATGAAGATAAGTTATTAAATGATATTAAGAACTTTTTATTTGCAAAGTTAGCAAACAACTCTCAAAATAATACCATTTCAAATGAATATTTGGACAACTTAGCAAGAAAACTGTTTCAGGATCTTGTAGGTTATGGGGAAATTGACCCATTAATTCGTGATGATAATTTGGAAGAAATCATGGTAATTGGTATAGATAAGCCGGTTTTTGTTTATCATAGGGAATACGGTATGATGAAAACGAATATTCTGTTTAAAGATGCTGGTGAAGTGATGAATCTGATTGATTCAATAGCCAGACAGATAAATCGCAGAATTGATCAGGAATCACCAATTTTGGATGGTAGGCTGCCGGACGGTTCAAGAGTTAATGCAACAATTCCTCCAATTTCAGCAGACGGTCCGTCAATGACTATACGTAAATTTAAAAGAGATCCATTAACCATAATTGATTTGATAAACTCAAAAACAATTTCAGTTGAACTTGCAGCATTTTTCTGGCTGTGTTTTGACGGTTTGGGAGTAAAATCAGCTAATGCAATAATATCTGGAGGAACCAGTTCCGGAAAAACCACAACATTAAATGCATTATCTTCATTTATAAATCCAAAAGAAAGGATAATTACAATTGAAGATACCTTAGAACTTCAAATACCTCATGAACATGTTATTAGAATGGAAACAAGACCGCCAAATGTTGAAAACAGAGGTGAATTAACAATGAATGACTTGGTTAAAAACTCATTAAGACAAAGGCCGGACAGGATAATTGTCGGTGAAGTTAGGGGAAGTGAAGCCATTACACTGTTTACAGCACTAAATACTGGACATTCTGGATTTGGGACACTTCATTCAAATGATGCAAGAGAAACGATCACTCGATTAACTAATGCTCCGATGTCTGTTCCGAATATTATGATTTCAGCTATTGATTTTATAATAATGCAAAACAGAATTTATAGGTCTGATGGAGTGTCATTCAGAAGAATAAGTGAAGTGGCGGAAGTATCCGGAATCGAAGAGGGAGTAATTCAATTAAATAAGATATTTGAATGGGACCCCCAAAGTGACACTATTAAAAATGTGGGAATTACCAGTAAAACATTAACTGAAATAGCTAATGTTAGTGGAAATTCTTTAAACCGTCTTTATGATGAAATCAAGAACCGTGAAATTGTTCTGCAGCATATGGTTGATCAGAATATCAGATCAATCAGGGATGTCAGCACTGTTTTGGAGATGTATTATTTGGATTCTCAAAAGGTGTTAAACAGAATTTTATTGGCTGGATAGTGGTAGTATGTTTGGTAATTTCTTTATAAAGGTAGCGGATGTGTTTTTAAATATTTTTGATTTTTTTAAGAATTTCAATTTTAAAAATCTTAAACTTCCCAAAAGGAATAAAACAAAAAAAGAGATTGATCCAAAATTATTTACCAAATTGAATTTCAGTGAAGTTAAAAAACAGAAGGACACTCAAAATAAATTATTCAATAAGCTGCGGAAAATCTTTTTAAAATATTTTTTAGGTAAAAAAACAATAGCTACTGAGATTTTAATGTTTTTGGTTCTGTTTGCAATTGCAGGTTTTGAAATCGCTGGAATTTATTTAACTTCAATAGTTATGATTTATATTTTTATGCTGTATTTTCCAAAAATCAGCCAGAAACATCAGTATGATGACTTAAATTTTGAGTTGCCTTATGCTTTGAGGCATATGGCAACTGAACTGAAAGCAGGAAAAGGGTTGCATGACACGCTGCTTACAGTATCTATTGCAAATTATGGGTCTCTTTCCGGTGAGTTTAAAAGAGTTTTAAAAGAGATTAAATACGGTAAATCAAGTGAAGATGCACTGATGGAAATGTCACTAAGAGTATCGTCAGAGGGTTTGTCAAGGGCAGTTCATCAGATTGTAGGAACTTTAAGGGTTGGTGGAAACCTGGCCAATAGCTTAAATGTTATTGCTGAAGATATTTCATTTGATATGCAGATTAAACTAAAAGAATATTCTCAAAAATTAAATGGATTTATCTTAATTTATACATTTATAGCTATTTTAGCTCCTGTTATAATTTTAATCATGTTAATGGCAGCATCAACAGTTGTGGGAGATATTGTATCTGAGGAAATGGTATTTATAATGTATATGTTCTTTTTTCCATTGATTGTGGTTTTCATGGCTTTGTTCATTAAAAGAATGGAGCCAAAAATTTAAAGGGATGTTTATAGGCAAACATCCTTTTTTGTAAAGTAGATGTATGAAATTGTCAGTCCAATTGCAAATGTGGCCAGTAGTATAGCTAGTGAAGTTGCTGTATTGCAGGAATAGTTGGCTATTTCATTTGAACTTATTAGATACGGGCTGCACCATGGAATGTAGGGAGCATATTTACTTGTATAAACAAACAAATTTATAATACTAAATATTGCACCTGCAACCATTGAAAAAACCATATTCGGCATAACTAATGAAAGAACTACAAATGGAGAAAAGCTTAAACAAAGTAAAATCTCTGAAATTAACATTTCTTTATAGCTATTTAATCCAACACTTAATGTAATGTCTGAAATACCTCCAAGATATGCGGCAATTACCGTACCTGTAAATGTAATTGTAGTAATTATGAATGCCCATATGAAAAACATCAGATATTTTCCAATTAATAGTTTTGTTTTAGATAATGGGGTAGTTAATATGGTTTTTAAAGTATGTTCTGTGTATTCTCTGCCAAAAAGATAAGCTATAATAATTGTAAATATGATTATGTAAAACAATGAGCAGGCATAAGTGGCACAGTAATCAAGTATTCCTTGAAATGTTGCATGTTCTCCTGTAAGTAGGCCAATATACAATAAAGAAGGTATGCTAAGTGCTCCAAGAACGGTTAATAAAAATATTTTTGAATGTTTCAGTTTTAGAAATTCCGTTTTAATAAAGGTTAACATTGTAAAAATCCTCCAAAAGGATGTTTATAGGCAAACATCCTTTTTTGTAAAGTAGATGTATGAAATTGTAAGTCCGATTGCAAATGTAGCTAGTATTATAGCTAGTGAAGTTGCTGTATTGCAGGAATAGTTGGCTATTTCATTTGCTCCGATTAGATATGAACTGCTCCACGGAAAATATGGAGCATACTTGGTTGAAGAAATCATGAGATTTCCAATACTGAATGCAGCTCCGGTAACCATTGCAGCTACCATATTCGGCACAAGCAGTGATAAAAATACAAATGGTGAAAAACTTAAAAATAACAATATATTTGTAATAAACATTTCTTTACAGCATTCAATAGCTCCTGCCAATGTTATATTGCTGGCTCCGCCCAGATATCCGAAGAAACAGGTTGATAAAAATGTAATGGCCACTAAAATCATTGTCCATATGAAAAGCATCAAATATTTTCCTAAAATGAATTTTCCACGAGATAATGGAATTGTCATCATTGTTTTTAAGCTATGTTCTGTGTATTCTCTTCCAAATATGTACGAAACTACAATTGCAAAAAGAACAATATTGAACATGGAGCCGGTAAACTGATTGCATGCCAAAAGCATACTTTCAAATCCGTCAGCATTTCCACTAATTAAACTTAAATAAAGTAGGAATGGAGGTGTAAGTGCTCCAAGTACAGTTAATAAAAATATTTTTGAATGTTTAAGTTTTATAAATTCACTTTGAATAAATGCAATCATAATAATCACCTATGAAAAACGTACATCATTACCTATAAGTCTTGTAAAGAATTCTTCTAAGTTTTCTTCACATAACATTAATTCTGATACTTTGATTCCAGATTTGACAAATTTTTCATTAATTTCATCTCTTAAATCCAAATGGTTAAATAATCGGATTGATGTGTTATTTTCAGGAGTTTTTTTAACTATAAAATCAATATTTTCCCTAAATCCTGACTGTTTAAGAATTTCTGAAGCTAGTTGAATATCTGAGACTTTAAAATCAGCATGTTTATTTAATCTGTTTTCCAGTTCCTCTTTGGAGAGTTCTTCGATGAGATTTCCATGATCCATAACACCAATGACATCAGCAATATGTTCGATTTCACTTAGAATATGGCTGGAAATAAGGATTGTTGTTCCGTAGTCGTGGGCCAATGTTTTTAGAAGTGCTCTTATTTCTTTAATTCCAACTGGATCCAATCCGTTTATAGGTTCATCTAAAATCAACAATTCTGGGCTGTGCATTATAGCTGCAGCTATTCCTAATCTCTGTTTCATACCTAAAGAAAAATCTTTAAATTTTTTATACTTTGCATCATATAAACAGACAAGATTTAATACTTCATCAATTGTTTTTCTATTGTAATTGCCTCTTAATTTAGCTATTATTTTTAAATTTTCAACAGCATTGAGGTTTTCATAAAATCCGGGGGTTTCGATTATTGATCCTATCTTGGAGTAGTTTTCTTTTGGATGTTTTCGGTAATCTTCTCCAAAAAGGTTAATTTCGCCGGAGCTTGGTTTTGATAAATTTAGAAGCATGCACATTGTGGTAGTTTTTCCAGCACCATTTCTGCCCAGCAGTCCATAGATTTGTCCTCTTTCAATTTTCATATTAACTGAATTAACAGCAACATCTTTTCCAAAGCGTTTTGTTAAGTCTTTTGTTTCTATAATGTATTCTGTCATAGTGTTACCTCGTTATAATAGCAAATGGCTCATTGTTATTGGATATTTTATAACTTGTAAATGTAATATATATTTTACACATGTAGCAAGTAAGAAGTGGTGTCTGCTGTAATTATGATTTAAAATTTTTTGGATTTTAAAAAATAAAATATGTAATATATACATTACATATGTAAAAATTAGTTTACATTATATATAAATTTTTCTTATAAAAATTAATATTTTGTACTTAAATGCAGTTTAAATTTTAAAAAATAAGATGTTGGGAATGTAATTCCCATTATATTAAATTATTGATTCCTTTGGAAGCAAGTAAACCTACAAATGCTCCTGGGGGATCCATTACGATATTTCCTTTGGAATATTGGTCTAAAGCAGCATTAACCATTTCTGCTTTTTTAAGAGGGTCGCTTGCAGCATGACCTGCAGCTTTTACAATGTCCATTACTGCAGCTCCTCTAGTTTGGCCACCAGTATATTGTTCTTCTCTTATTATGTCAATACCGCTTGCATTCATTTGAGTACCGTTGACATCTAATGTTCCAGCACTTTTCAATATTGCATCTAATGCTTCACTGTTAACAGCTACAACAGCATCAATATTTTCACTAGTATTGTATTCTACAATTTCTTTTGCTAGCTGCATGGATTTTTTAGTATCATTGTCCCAGAATGAATCGTGAAGTAACAATTTTTCGCCTGCTCCTTGTTCTTGAGCTTCTTGGGGCTCCGAAGCATTAGGGTGAGTCATTCCGTGAGGATATATTTCAGTATAATTGACAAGTTCACCATCTTGTAATGACACGATAAATGCCATATCACAGGCACCCATTCCAGGTCTAGGTTCACTTTCATCAATTGCACATACAAGTATGTTCTTTGAGCCTTGAGCTAATTCATTATCGTGAGGTAAGAATAATTCACCTGCAATTACTGCGATTAATCCAATTAAAATAACAAGTAAAATGGCGATAATCAGTTTTTTTCTTCTTCTCATATTGCGCCTACCTTGATGTTTATTAATATTGTAATTTATTTATTCTTTTCATTATACTTAAATGTTTATTCTAATTTAAGTATGGTCATTTGTTTATATTTTTTTCAAAAAAAGGTTTTATTTTATTGATTTTTTCAGAATAATTAAGCTAAATATTAATTTTGTTTAGTTTTTAAAATATTTTAAAAAAAGGTTTATAACAGGTTAAATAATTTTTATAATTGTTTATTTTTTATTTTTGCAGCATCCGAAGAAGAAATTAAATACTTTTTTAATATTCTTTTTTACTTTGCTTGTTTCCTCTTTTGGTGTTTCACAACAGCTTGGTCTTACACCCATGAGATCATCTCCTAGTTTTGATTATTCGATTTAATCTTAAAAATAAATATTTTATTTGATAGGTGAAATTAAATATGATAATACATATTTAATTTCGTGAGAGTAGTTATATGCTTTTTATTAAATTAGAGAAAGAGAGTATAAACTAATTTAATAACAATCGGAGTGTAGTAATATGGTTTTAAACCAACAACACATTAGTAATTTCAAATTAGATATTTTTTAGGTATACCTAATTTTCATCACCAGTTATACTGTAGTTCGAAGTAGTATATAACTGTTTTTATTTTTTTAGGTCAACCTAAAATTTATATACAACAATAAATTATTTTTTTAAAAAGAGATAATTGGTGTTTAAATTGATGTTTGGTCCGTTTTAAACACCTATTTTTGAGGAAAATAATATGGAGGTAGAATATTAAATTAGGGAGTAGTTTATATTTAATTTAATATCTATTTGGAGACCATATTTATTATTTGACTGATATAGGTAATTTTAAATTAGACTTCCAATAAATTTAGGTGAGCCTAATTTTTCATCACCAGTTATACTGTAGTTCATGATAGTATATAAATGTTTTCATTTTTTTAGGTATGCCTAAATTTATTATATAAAAAATAATTTTTTTTAAAAAGAGATAATTCGGTGTTTAAATTGATGTCCATTGATTTTAAACACCTCGTGTTTTTACATGGAAACTTGGCAGAGTTTTTCCATGTTTTTGATCTTTATATTAAATCAGAAAATTGTGAAAACCAATTTAATATAATAAATTTTGGAGTTTATTATTTGACTAATAATGTGTTTTGAGTAGTTGTAATTTTAGGATCTTATAAATTTAGGTGAGCCTAACTTTACACCACTATGTATTAAGTTAGTTGTTGTAGTATATAAAGCTTTCTATTTTTTTAGGCATACCTAAATTTTTTAGTCACTTTTAATAATTAATATTACTATTGTTATAATGGGCTATATAAATTATTCGATATTTTTGGTTTACCTAAACATTTAAATAGCATTAAAACAAAGTTAAGTGTAGGTTTAGGCAAGCCTTATTTTTAAGCAGAAGATATTTGAAAATTATCATAAATTTTTAAACTTTAATTTAGGCACGCCTAAATTCAAATTTTTATTTAATTAATATAAATAAAAATTCTTTCTAAAGAAAATAGGAGAATGGTTAATGAAAGAATGTATTGTAGGATTAGCAGGAAACCCTAATGTGGGTAAAACTACAGTATTCAATCAATTAACAGGTATGCATCAGCATGTAGGTAATTGGCCAGGTAAAACTGTTGAAAGAGCAGAAGGCCATTTTGATCATGATGATACTCGCTTTGATGTTGTTGATTTGCCTGGTAATTATGCATTAAGTGCTCATTCTATTGAAGAAATCGTTTCAAGAGATTTCATTGTAGATGATGATTCTGATGTGATTGTTAATGTAGTAGATGCTGCTAATTTAGAACGTAATTTGTATCTGACTGTTCAAATGATGGAATTAGGTGCAAACTTAGTAATGGCTCTTAATATGAATGATTTTGCAAAGAAAAAAGAACATATTATTGATATTAAATTAATGGCTGAATTATTAGGTTTTCCGGTTGTTGAAATTAATGCTAAAAATAAGGACGGGTTTGATGAATTATTATCTACAGTTAAAAAAGTAGCTAATAAACATATTGATACTACTCAAAAATTGGTTTACGGTCCTGAATTAAGAGAACATTTGGGGGATCTTCAGGCATTAATTGAAAAGGACGTTAATTTAACTGATGTTCCAGCAATGTGGACAGCAATAAAATTATTGGAAAAGGATGCTATTGTAATAGAAAAAGTTCAAAAATCCAAATATTCTTCTCAAATATTAAGGGAAACTGATAAAGTAGCTGCACATTTAGCAGATATTTATAATGAAGGTGCAGAAGAAGTAATAGCTAATGCAAGGTATGCATTTATTGATGGACTTATGAATGAAGCAGTAAGTAAACCTGCTGTGGAAAAACCAACAGTATCTGATAAAATTGATAAATATTTAACTAACAGAATTTTAGGAATTCCTATATTTTTAGTTATCATGTATATTATGTTCCAGCTTACCTTTACAATTGGAGCACCTTTCCAGGATCTGATTGATGAAGGTTTTGGTTTGTTAGGTGAAGCTATTGGTGGTCTGTTAGGTGATTCAGTACTTTCATCTTTTATTGTTGACGGTATTATTGGAGGAGTAGGTGGAGTATTGACCTTTTTACCGATTATTATAATCATGTTTTTATTCATAAGTATCCTGGAAGACAGCGGTTACTTGGCTAGAGCTGCTTTTGTTATGGATAAAGTTATGCATAAGTTAGTTGGTCTTCATGGTAAATCATTTATTCCAATGATTTTGGGATTCGGTTGTGGTGTGCCTGCTATTATGGCTACCAGAACAATGGAAAACGAATCTGACCGTTTGCTTTCAATGATGCTTGTTCCGTTTATGTCATGTACTGCAAGATTGCCTGTATATGCATTGTTGATTTCAGCATTTTTCGCTGCAAATCAGGGCGAAGTATTATTTTCAATTTATTTGTTAGGAATTGTTGTTGCACTTGTTGTTGCAGCTATTCTTAAAAGAACTATGTTTAAAGGAATGTCTTCCCCATTTGTTATGGAGCTTCCGACATATAAAGTTCCATCATTAAAAGGTGTATTATTACATACCTGGGATAAAACTAAAGGATTCCTTAGAAAAGCAGGAACTATTATTCTTGTAGCATCTATCATTGTATGGGTTTTAAGTAGTGTGCCATTTGGTGTTGAATACGGATCTCAGGAAAGTGCAATTGGTCAAATAGGTACTGCAATAGCACCAATTTTCGCTCCTCTCGGTTTCGGAGAATGGCAACCTGCAGTAGCAATATTATTTGGTTTAGTTGCTAAGGAGGTTGTTGTATCTACATTCAGTTCACTGTTCGGTGTAGAAGAAGAGGGTTCGGGTATTGAAGCTGCTGTTCATGATTTATTCACTCCACTTTCAGCATATGCATTTATGGCATTTGTGCTGCTGTATGTTCCTTGTTTCGCAGCTATCGGTACAATCAAACAGGAAACCAACAGTTGGAAATGGCCGTTAACTATGTCTGTTATCACATTAGCAACCGGTTATATTGTAGCTCTTATAATATATCAAGGCGGTTCGTTACTGGGTTTTGCTTAGGTGATGATTTTGCGTAGTAAAAGTGGTATTAGGGGTATTACGATCCCTAAAAATAAAAAAGTGGAAGGAAAATCTCCTTCCAAATAATTTTTTTATATTATTATTTTTTTGGATTACCTAAATATTTATATACTATTTCTTCTAAATATTAGATTAGATTTTAATTAGGTATAACTAAAAACTTTATTTTAGGTAAGCCTAAATTTTTATAGATATATTGTGGAGTTGATAAAATGGTAAAATCTTTATTGGATGTGAACGCTGGTGACGAAGTAACTATTGTAAAATATAATGATGGTGGAAACACTGATTTAAAAAGACATTTATTAGGTATGGGATTCGTTAGAGGTTCAAAAATCAAAATTCAAAAAGTTGCACCTTTAGGCGATCCTATTGAATTCAAAATTAAAGGGTATGATGTTTGTCTTCGTAAAGAAGAAGCTAAAAACATTATTGTAGAATAAATCCTTTAATTATTTATTTTTTCTGGATGATTTTTATGAAATGTAGAATGTGTGGATATGAATTTGACGAAAATGAGATTCCAAACAGAGGTTGCTCCGGCTGCGGAAAACATGGATGTCATTCTGTTCATTGCCCTAATTGTGGATTTGGTAACTCACCAGAACTTGATCAAGAATTTGATTTTATTATAAAACTTAAAGATAAAATTAAAAATAGAAAAAAAGCTACTCATTAATTTGTTTAGCTTTTATAATTTCTGCACATGTGTCTTTAACACTTATTTTTTCTGTATTGACATTCAAACCTGATTCTTTTAAATTATACAGTATTTCTGTTGTTATCGGTGTTCTTAAATGAGCTTTTTTTAATAATTCCATATCTGAAAATATCTTGTTTTTATTTCCTGATTCTATTATCTCACCATTATAAAGAACGAATATTTTGTCTGCATACTTGCTGATCATGTCTATGTCGTGTGATGAAATTATTAATGTCATCCCTTCTTCATTAAGCTGATTCATAATATTCAGCACTTTTTCAACACCGTCAGGGTCAAGTCCGGCTGTCGGTTCGTCCAGAATCATCAGTTCAGGTTTCATAGCTATTATTCCGGCAATAGCTATTCTTTTTTGCTGCCCTCCACTTAAATGGTGTGGGGTTTTATCTTCATAATTTTCCATACCAACCATTTTCAGTGCATCTTCAACACGTTTTTCCACTTCATCGTAGCTTAAACCCAAATTCATAGGTCCGAAAGCTATATCTTCTTTTACGGTTGGTGCAAATAACTGGTCATTCGGATCTTGAAATACAATTCCAACTTTTTGTCTGACTTTAAGTAGTTCATCTTTCTCAAAAGAGATAGGTTTGCCTTCTATTTTAACACATCCTGAGGTAGGTTCTGTTAAACCGTTGAAATGTGAGAAAAGTGTTGATTTGCCTGCACCGTTAGGTCCGATAATAGCTACTTTTTCTCCTTTTTCAATTTCGATATTGATATTTTTTAAAGCCCGTGTACCGTCAGGGTATGTAAAACTTAAGTTTTCAGTTGATAATTGTATATTTGTCATGTTATTTTCCTAATTTTAATTAATTGTAAGTTTCATTCCTAAATAACCTAACTGATTTGTGTACTTGTATAATATAACTTCAATAACAATCATAAGGGTTATTATGGAAATTAAATAAATGTAATCTGATTTTTCAAGCTGTGTTTTTTCATTAAATAACTGGGAAGTATCTGAAAAGCCACGGCTAACCATACTTTTATGAACTCTTTCTCCCTGTTCATAAGATTTTAAAAACATCATAGCTATTGTATAGCCAACTTGTTTTACTATCCATCTGTAAGGAACTAACTTTGAATGTATATTAAAGTTTCTGGATTTTTGAGCATTTCTGATAGTTGTTAATTCATCAATAAATACAAATAAAAATCGCACTGTAATACTTAAAATCATAGCTAACTCTTTTGGCATTTTTAATTTTCTAAATGATGCCACAATTTCCTGCATCGGACTTGTAGAAGATAAAAGTACGATGGCTGTAAGTGATGTAATCACTCTTCCGAATAATAAAATCGCCCAGTTTAACCCGGTATCAGTTATTTGTATCCATGAATATGCCCAAAGTACATTTCCAGGATGGATAAATGGTTGAAATATTATGATGGCTCCACCAAAAGGCAGTAATAATGCTATTCTTTTAAATGCATCTTTTATAGATACTTTTGATAAATATAAGATAAGCAGTAAAAATATTTCCATTATTATTGGAACAATAATCTGCTGTGAAAAAACAGTAAAAACAATGATTATAATTGCTGAAATTAGTTTTACAGGACCATTTAAGTTATGAATTATGCTATCTCCTGATGCAATATCATCTAACTTAAGTGTTTGAGTAATGTCTGCCAATTATTAATCTCCAAAAAATTTCTAAAATCTAGTATAAAAATATGAAAAAAAGAAGTTATAAATTTAACCTCTTTTTTCTATAATTTTTCCAATAACGAATCCTCCTGCAAGGCATATTACAGCACCTAATATGAGGACTCCAATTTCACCAAGTGATCCTAATGGTTCAAAAGTGTAGTCTGGGAATGGGGATGAGTAAATTTCATTTAATCCGTCAACACCATAGTCTTCAGCTAATCCTGCATCTTCTGCAGATTTTTCAAGACCATCAGGGTTTCCAGAGGCAATAAATGGTGATAAACAGCTAATTATAATACAGATAATAACTGCTACAATTATTAGGTATCCGTCTTTTTTACTAAGATTCATTTATTTTCCTCCTTGTGTTTGTTTGTTCCACATAAGTAAATCTGGTCTATATTTTTCTAAAGCCATTATTACAATTACAGTTAAAACAGCTTCGATAATTCCTATAAACATATGGTATAATACCATTGAGTAGATTCCTAAAGTAAGTGGGAATGTTCCAGCTATTGCAAGTTCAACAGCAGCTGCTGCTGCAGCTATTACAGTTGCTAACCATGCAGCAACTCCAATTGCAGGGTATTTTCCGATTGTATTTTTTAATCCTTTAAATGTGTATAATCCAACACATCCTCCAATTATTCCCATATTTAATACATTGGTTCCGAGTGCGGTGATTCCTCCGTCACCGAAAATTAATGCCTGTATAAGCAATACTATAGTAAATACTAAAACTGCAGCTTCAGGAGCACAGAATACTAATGCCACTAAGCATCCACCAACCATGTGTCCGCTGGTTCCGAATGGTATTGGCATATTCATAGACATGATTGCAAATATTCCCGCAGCAAGTATTGCCATAAGTGGGACATGTTTGTCATCAAGATTCTTTTTAGCCCATTTTGTTGCAAAATAAAGAGCTACAATTAAAATAATATAATATATTGCACATTGTGTCCATGGTATAAATCCATCAGGTATATGCATATTTTTTCCTCCATTTTCCTATTTGAGTAATACTTTTTTTTAAAAAAAATTATAGAAAAGTATTACTTTCATTGGTTATTTATTAAAATATCATGTATTCTTGATTTATTCAAGAAATAACCTTTTTATAGCTATTGTTATCATGATACAATATATAATTATTGAAAATTGTCTTATATAAATGTTATTAAAGTATTACTATTTTATATTATTTTTTGATAAAAGTAATACTTAATTTACTTTTCAAAATATTTGATATATTCTCCATAACCTTCTTTTTCCAAATCTTCAAAAGCTATGAATTTTAAAGCTGCAGAATTGATGCAATATCTCATCCCGCCTAATTCTGAGGGTCCGTCATCAAAGACATGACCTAAATGGGAATCTGCTTTTTTACTTTTCACTTCTGTTCTAACCATGTTGTGACTTGTGTCTTTTATTTCTTTAATAATGTCTTTTGATATTGGTTTTGAAAAGGAAGGCCATCCGCATCCTGAGTTGAATTTATCATGGGAGGTAAATAATGGCTCTCCACTTACAACATCGACATATAATCCTTTTTCATTGAAATCATTGTATTTTCCGCTAAATGGAATTTCAGTAGCACTGTTTTGTGTAACTTCATATTCAGTAGGGTTCAATTTTCTGATATTTTCCTTTATTTTTAATTTTTCTAAGGATTCATCTATTTCCGGAAGTTTGCTTAAATCAACATGGCAGTAGCCATTAGGATTTTTTTCCAAATATTTCTGATGGTAGGTTTCTGCAGGATAAAAATAAGTTAGGGGCATTACTTCAACAGCTATTTTTTTGGAATAGTTTAACTGTTTTTCTTTAATAAACATTTCAGCTATTTGCTTATCTCTAATGTCTGTGTAATAAATTCCTGTTCGGTACTGTGTTCCTATATCTGGTCCTTGTCTGTTGATTGCGATTGGATCTATTATTTTAAAAAATTCTTCCAATAGCTCTTTTAGAGATATAAAATCTGGTGAATATGTCACTTTTACGCATTCTGCATGTTTTGTATCAAAGTTACATACTTCTTCATAAGTTGGATTTTTGGTGTTTCCGTTTGCATATCCGACTTCTGTTTCATACACTCCCAATATTCGGGATATATAGGTTTCAACGCCCCAAAAACAGCCTCCTGCAAGGTATATTGTTTTCAGGTTTTCTTTGTTAAATTGTATTTTATTGTTTATGTTTTCTAAAGACATACCAAAACCTCCAATAACTGGGGATTTTTTCATAAAATAGTATATGATATTAAAAAACATTTAGTATATAAAGATTTTTATTAAAAAATAGTAAGATTAGCATTTATCTGATTTGATAATAAATGCCAAATAAATGAAAATAGCTACTGCAAAGTATGCCAAAACCTGGATATCCAGTATTCCTGTTTCAACTCCTAAAATTGAGTATGTCAGAAGCAGGCTGTAGAGTCCGATGTATGCAAAGTCATTGGTTTTTTTCATTATTTTATATCCGATACCTAAAATGAATCCGAGTCCGCACATTTCAACAGCTACTCCAACTTTACCGAAGTCAATAACCATTTGGCCGATTAATGTTGGTGTTACAGTAACTTCTGTTCTCCATGCTATTAATTTTCCAATCATCATTCTTGGTCCGAGGTCACTTCCAGGTATGGAACTGGCTAATAACTTTCCATGGGTTACTCCAAAGTTTCCTCCAATAAAATCAAGCAGGTTCAATACATTTAATGTAAAATCTGCCCTGCTTTCCAATGTGTAAAATGGATTGGTGGCTGAAGTGACTGTGTATTCTTCAACTGATCTGAAATAGCCGATTCCGATAATTGCACATACACCAATTAATGCACCTACCACAACTTCCCATACAGCTAAGATATTTCCATAGTAACCTATGATTATCATGATAAGTAAGACTGCAAGTAGTGGTGTCCTATAACCTAAAGCCAATAAAAATACACAGCTGATACCTATCAAAATTAAGAAACGGAATCTTGCCTGAGAACGTGTGATTTTGTTTTCTTGGAATTTTTTTAAATAGGCACTGGCAAGTATACAAACTCCTGGAATTATTAAAAACACAGGCATTGTAAATAATGGTTTTAATTGATATCTTAAAGAGGTTTTAAGAATTGGAATTCCGCCGACTGATGCTACACTTACAAAGAAGAATAATATGCTTATTAAAACTAAACAAAATCCGATTGAATATAAATCCTTGCTTTTAAATTCAATTGCCGGTTTTTTAAATTCTTTATTTAAAAAGTATCTTGGCAGTATTGCAGATCCTATAAAAAATGCAATAAATGCAATAGCTAATGTGATAGCTAAACTGGCTGAAACAGCATTGATTGACAGTATTAGAAATGCTCCGAATACAACAAGTACAATCAGCGGATTGAATGCTTCAGAATTCAATATTTTATTTTTTTTAATAAATCCTAAAAAGTTTTCACCAGGATAAAGTCCTTTTAAATAGCTATTGACCCATGCATTTTCAAAATAATTTAAAATTGAAAAAATAATTGTAAATAAAAGGGATTCATGAAATAGTTGTGATATTTTATTTACAATTGAGGTTAATTTTGTATATATTAAGCTCATAAGCTACACATCTTAAAATGTTTTGATATTGGTAACATTATAGTTATTTTCAATAGTTTTTAAGTCCTGTTCACTGCAGTCATAAATTCTAATGGTTATTGGGCTTGTTGCACCATTAAAGTTTCCTAAAATACCGTCTGCAAGATTTATTTCATCACCTGTTGCTCGGGTTATAATTAATTGGTTGTATATACCTGCATTTGATCCTTTTATTGATATTCTTTTATCATGGGAATAAAGACTGTTTGTCAAATCCTGATAATTAATTGTAGTTAATTCATCAACTGCAATTGCTGTTGTAATTTCATAATTTGTAGTGTTGCCGATTCCTGAAATTAATTCATTTAATGAAGTAATATTTTCTGGTTTGACTGTCACTTCTGTTAAATTGTTAAATTTCTTTCCATTTGTTTCAAGAGAAATGGAGTCTATATAAATGTCTGCATTAGGAATGTCTTTGTATAATCCTGCCAGATATTCTTTTCCATTTGAATTAATCAGTACTTTGACATTTGATCCTTTGTCATCATCAATCCATGATATGTTTCCATGTAATTCAACAGCTTTCCCAGTACTTGCATTATATCCGCTGACAGTTGTTTCCACTACATTTCCTTCTAAGTATAATTTCAAATAATTTTCAACTATTTTATTCATTGTAGATGAGTCATATGATGATGTTTTTGTGTCATTTGAATCATCAGTTGTAATATGGATAAATGCAAAAACAACAGCACATATTACTGCAATGATTATAATATAGTCAACAATTGTAAGTTTTTTTAATATTCCTTTTTTCATAATCTCAAAATCCTTTAGTTATTCATCATAAATAGCACCTACGGGGCAGATGTCTACACATTCTCCACAGTCATCACATTTGTTTTCATTAATTTCAACTTTAAATGCTTTTTTTATGATAGCTTCTTCAGGACATACGTCTATGCAGTCTTCACAAACTCCGCATTCTTCATTATCGATTTTCAAGATAAGCACCAATTTTTTAATTTATTAGTATAAACCGTAATATTTATATATTTAGTTAACTCAATATTAATATATCTTTTCTATGTACTTTTAGTTTATGTTTGTTTAATTTAATGATTGAAACATAACATTTATATAGTATTAGATACAATCTTATATTGTATGTAAATCATATGCAAGGGTGCCCGAGCGGCCAAAGGGGGAGGACTTAAGATCCTCTGGTATAGGCCTTCGAGGGTTCGAATCCCTTCCCTTGCACTATTCTTTAAAAACTGTATTTTTTTCTCGATTTTGCCTTAGTGGCTCAGCCGGTAGAGCGCCACCTTGGTAAGGTGGAAGTCGGGGGTTCGAATCCCCCCTAAGGCTTCTTTAAAAACTATTTTTCTTAATTATTTTATAAAAAAAAAGTTTTGATAATTTAATTTTCTATAATCTCTACATTATTCATAGATTTAATAGAATCAAAATCATCATTTAAAAGGAATAAAACGATTTTTATACATTTTTCAATTCCGTTTTCCTGTCTTTGGAACAGTTCTTCACTGTTATTTTCTCTTAAATCGCTCGTAACATCACTGGTTGTTATGATTGTGCAGTCATTGGTTACAACAGATATTCCCCCTCTGCCTATTCCTGCTGTAGTTCCGATAGCTATATCGCAGCAGGTTATTTTTTTTACAGCTTCAGCCATAATTTTACTAACTTCTTTATCTTCTGTTTCATTGTAACATTTAATTCCTTTAATTAGTGTTGTAGGTTCGGGAGGATTTTCAATTTGCAGAACACTTTTTACAGCTTCAATAGTTGGTATAAACAGACTGCATGTTACACTAAGTTCATTGTAGTTAAAGTTTCCATAGCTTTCAGGATTTTCAATGTAATCTCTTCCGAAATTGCCTGTATATCCTTGAGCTATTGCATGAAGTTCTCTTCCTATTTTTCCATGTGTAAAACATTCTGCTGTAGCTATTTTAATCATATGAATCCTTCAATAATTTTAAAGAAGTTTTTGTTATTTGCTTTGCAACTTCATCTAATGTATATGGGGTAATAGGCTCATGGTCCCTTAATAATTTGTTGGTAGTAACAATTAGATGGTTTTCGGTTATTCCTTCTTTTCTAAGTTCATCTACTGCAGGGTTGTCTTCAAATTCAGAAATATCTTTTACTTCTATAGTTTCATCTCCAAATCCAAATATTCCTGCAGTGCTTATTGTTTTAGCACCTCTTTCATGTGCATGTTTAATGATTTTAGCTGCAATTGGTATTGTATTTCCGCCAGCTATCTGTATTGCAACTACATCTCCTTTTATCAAGTCCAAATTGTCTGGAGTAATGTCTTCACAAACGCTGATAATTTTTCTGAAATTTTCATCATGGGTGCATAACTTATTTAGAAAATCAGCTTTATATTCTCCGATGTTAGCACCTTTCATTGTAAAAATAACATCTCCACCATCTATTTTTTGCCCATCGAAAACTCCTATTTCTTTAGGTCCGCCTCTGTGTACCTGTATTAAATGAATTCCAATTCTTAATCCTAATCTTCCAAATCCAATTAAGTCTATTCTGCCTTTTGGAATTCTTGAATCTTCTATTTCCTGTATCATTTCAATATTCTCCAGATGTTGTATAACTATTGTTATTATGATTATGGGTTATATATTTTCCCAGGGTTTTATATTAACAACTTCACATTTAATATTAAGCGGTTTTAATAATTCCTTTAATTTGTATAATCCTGGAACTTCGCTGCTGTGATGGCCTAAATCAATTAAAGTAATATTTAAGTTTTTGGCTAAAACTGCACTTTCCTGAGTCAAATCTCCAGATATCAGCAAATCCAAATTTAATTTCCTGGCTAATTTAATATATTCGGAATTTTTAAGACCAAATCCTGAAACAATTCCAATTTTATTAAGCTTTTTGCTGCTGGAAGGTTTATTTACAATTCTAATTTCGTTAAAGCTATCTAAAATATCTTTTTCAAAATCACCAAATGACTTGTCTGTTTTGCAGATTCTTCCAATATTTGTAGTCTTATCAAATGGTGATATGACATTTAATTTTAATGTTTCAGCTAGTGCTTCATTAGCTCCTCCATTAATAATATCCCAATTTGAGTGAATGGTATAAGTTGGTGTTTTTGGATTAAATAATGGGGGATGATGAGTTAAAATTAAAGTATTTGTTTTTTGAGTGTCAAATTCAGGATATAAATCCATAAATATTTTAATGGAGCTGATATCCTGATTTAAATTATATTCTTTTTTAAAACCTATTTCATCATTTTCTAAAGCCAGATTTTTAGGTATGTTTTTGTCTATAAACTCAATAATTTCTTTAAGTTTCATTTAAATCATTTTTGATTCAATTTTATCTAATTGTGTTTTTATTAAATCATCACAGCTAAACGGGTTGATAGTTGATATTTTCATAGCTTTTGCATTAATTAAGTTAATAAATTTTGGAATATCTTTTTTTTTGAAAATAACTTCTTCAAAAAATCCCATTTCGCAGGCACTATAAAGAACACCTTCCATTTTTTGGGATTCATGTAATGCATTTGTCAAAACACCAATAGTTAAAGTCATAGTCCCTGATGTTTTAGTATCTATTCCTTTAGTTTTCAGGATAGCTTTATTAGGTGCATTAACAGCATTTATTCTTTTATGAATATTATTTTTATCTTTAAGTAATCTATCATTATCTTCAGCCACTGGATCTTCTATTAAAAATACTTCAGCATTAATTTCAGATGACTGTTCAACAGTTAATCCTCCAAAACCTGTAGTGTCAATAACTACATCTCCTGAATTAATCAGCTCCAAACTGGTTGAAAATTCTATACTTTTTTTATAATCTCCACCAATATCCGTATCCAGTAATTCTTTCAAGTGGGGATAAATATCTATTAGCAGAATATTGTTGTATTTTTTCCTTAATTTTTTGACAATTCCTACTCCTGTAAAGTAGGTTCCAACAACAACGATTTTAGTGTTTTTATCTAAATTTAAACTGTCAATGTAATTTAGGCATGCTTCAGATTTTTTGTTAATGATATTATTAAAAATGTCTATTAGTTTAGTTTCAGATTTTATAGTAAAAACTTCAGAAGTTATTCCGGTGTCAACATCCATATTTTTAGCCTTCTTTTCTAAATCCTATTTTTTGCAAAGCTTCATTTGCTTCCTCATATACTGCATCTTCAAGGGTTTTTTGACTGATTGCATGTGAAGGTGATGTTCCGCAGGTCAGTATTCTTCCTTTGTTGTCTACAAAAAGTAAAAGTGATCCTGAACCGGGTAATCCTAAACGACCCCTGGCTATTATTAAATCAGCATCACATACATCCAATGCCATAATTGCCTTTGCAAAAGCAGGACTGCGATTACTGTCTGCTTCATTAGTGTTTATTTGAAGTATTTTAGCAGAAGGCAAATTATATTCTCTTAAAACTTTATTTAAAACATCAACTTTAATCCCATTTTTATTTGGGATATAAATCTTTTCAGCATTTTTAATATAGTTTTGAATTTCCCGTACTTCTTCTAAAGTATCTCCCAAACGACAGTTATTTCTTGATTCGTCTAATGCCTTTTTAATCATTTCTTCAAAAGCCATATTTTAGCCTCAGATTGTTTGTGGTGTTAAACCTAATTTATTTATAACGGAAACTACATCATCATAGTTTCCACAAACAGGTGATCCTACACCTTTTACTTCTAATGGGTAATTGTCAGCTATTACAGTAGCTAAATTATTAGCTCCAGCATTTAAAGAATATTCCACATTTTTAGGACCTATAGTTGGGGTAGGTACTGTAATCCTTATTTCAGGATACATTATACGGGTTACTGCCATAATTTTCAGCTGTTCTTCCAGTGGGGAAGGTGGATGATTTGCCATGGGGGTGTCTTTATATGGATTAAATCCCATTATTGGAATTTCACCAAGTGTTTCAAAATTATTTAAATAACGTAGGTGAGCTATTCTGTCTTCCAGAGATTCTCCAAGTCCGACCAATAATCCTGATGAAAGTTCAATTCCGGCATCACTAACTCCTTGACATGTTTCAATCCTATCATTTAAGGTTTCTCCAGGTTTTACAAAGTTAAAAACATCTTCATTGATGGTTTCCAAATTACAGCATACAGTATCTGCATTTAAATCAGCCAGTTTGTTGATTGATTTTTCTGTTAAATCTCCTCCAACATTTACCAAAATTTCTAAGGAAGTATTGCTTTTAACAATTTCTGTTGCATTAACTGCCTGTTTGCCTTTGTAGCCATAACCTCCAGAGCAGCTTACTCTAGGGATCCCCGCTTCTTCAATGGATATTGCAGCTTTAAGTATTTCTTCATCTGTTTTATAAAAAGATTCATAATATCCTTCAGTTGAGGTTTTGGGTGCAAATCCGCAATATTTACATCTTGGTTGGATTGTACATTTATTTGTAATGTGGACTGTTGATGTCAATTTAATTAGTTTGGAATGTTTGTTTCTAATGGATACAGCAGTTTCACATAATTTTTTCAAGTCTTCTTCTTTATTTATTTTTAATAATTGAAGAAATTCATCATCACTTATTTTTTTATTATTTACAGCCTTTTTTAAAATTTCATCAATCAATTTCGAACCCTCGGTTGAGAATATTAATATAATAAAAATCCGTATAAAAATAGTAAACTTATTTTTTAATAGCTAATATGACTCAATTATTAAAAAATAAGTTTTGCATGTTGATATGAAATCAACATGAACTTATTTTAAGTGTTTCACTTAGCTTCTTTTTTCTAAGTTTTCTAAAACAGTAGGTACGATTTCTGCTAATGGACCGAAGTTCATGGAGTCAGCAGTACCGAGTAATGCACCAGGGTTTAAAGCTTCATCCATTTTGTCGATACCTTCATCTTGCATTAAAGCAGTAACTTGGGTTAAAGCTTCGTTAGCCATCATTTGTGCAAATCCAGCAGGTGCACCTAAAATTTGAGTTACAGTGTCTCTGTAAGCTAAGATACCTGCGTAAGTAATTGCAGTTACAGCGGAACACATATCACATACAGGACCTAATAAGTTTGCAGGTAATGTGAATGCAGATCCTCTTGCTTTTTCACCTAATTCTAATAAAGTTTTGATGGATGCTTCATCAGCATATCCTTCACCGATGTATGCTTGACCTTTCATTTCAGGTACAGCACCTGGGTGGTATGAAGCTACATTTACGTTTGCTCCACATTCGTCGAATATTTTTTTGAATTCGGTGGTAGGAATGGTACATGCGTGAGTGAGGATAGCTCCTTCTTTGAGTTCTCCTGCGAATTTTTCGATGATAGGTTTTTGCATTCCACCTTCTGGTAACCAGGTCATTACCCAGTCAGCGTCAGCTACTGCTGCTGCATCATCGTTCATGGTTTGCATTCCTAAATCTTCAGGATCTACGAAGTGTATAGCTGCTTTAGGTGGTGTAGGGAGGGATTCAGCTAACTCATTTACTTTTGCTCTGATATCAGGCATTACATCTTCTGCTTTACCAGCTTTGTGTGCTGCAATTACTTCTTGGAAATCGAAATCGTCTACTACGGTAAAGTCGTTGTCGAATACAGGGTCGGATACAACTACTTCGTCTACTCCAGCAAGGTGTAATAATTCTGCACCCATTTCAATAGTGGAGTGAGTCATTGCGATTTTTTCTTTTCCGGTTTCTTCTGCAACTTCACAAGCTCTTGTAAAGTTTGTAATACCACTTGCAGCATGAGTTCTGTAACATCCTGCACCTAAAATTGCTACTTTCATTATTTTTGTCTCCTTTAAAACATATATATTTTATTTTTTAAGTTTCTTAAAAAACATTTACTACATTAATAATTATTTAAAATGTGCCTTAATAATCTCCCTATTAATTATATAAAAGAATTTCATGTTTGTTAGTAAACATTCAATTCTAATTTTTAAATAATTTTCGCTGAATTCAGCAGTTGTAGTAACAATTAAATTATTATATCTTTACAATATATAAGTTTTTACATCTGTTTTTTAGTAGTATTAACTTATATTTTCGTTTTTTTATTTTTGTATTACTTTTGATTTTTTTAAGTTATTTTGAGCTTTTTTTAAGTATTACTATTGTAATTCTGTTCGTAATAACTAGTTTTTTATATACGATTTTTAAAAACTTATTATCGTACTTGAGTTAAGATATTTTTGGCTATAATGCTTATATTGTTCTTAACTTATAAAACAAAATTTATTTATTTGATATGTTCATATAATATATTTAATTAAATTTAAAGGTTGTAATCAAATGTATGATTTAATTAAAGAAGCTATTGTTGATGACGATGCAGCTATTGAATTGTCCAAAATGGATAAAAATGTAGTTGAAGTTGTTGATGCAATTTCTGAATTGTCTTTAGAAGACACAATGAAATTGGGAATGAAATTTAAAAGATTTCCATTAGGCTGTGACTTGACCGAAGCGGTTGTTGGAACATGCGCGTCTGATTTGGAATTAATGGAATTACTTGGAAACTGCCGTTTATCAGATATGTTGGGATTGCCTATTCATATTTGCGCATATGCATTTGCAGATATTGCTGAAAAACATGGCATGCGCGGTATCGAAGTAATGAGAAAGGTGTATGACAGTGTTGATGTTCCTCTTGATTTAGATCATTTTGGTGAAAACGGACCTATGAGACTTCCGCAGAATATTGTAGGCTGTGGCGGTGAATGTTATAATAAAGGACCGGTTTATACTGAATGTCCGAGAGATAGAATTCATGAAAGATTAATTGATAAAGAAAAAGCAGAATCTTCAGATAAGGAAGAATGGGTAAAATTATCATCTTCAGTAGCTATTAATTTAACCAGTGAACAGACTGGTGAGGGTCATGCGGCACCTTACAGGGAAGCAGAGGATATAGCTAATCTGGCTAAGAAATACCAGAGAGGTCTTGAAGCTATCATGTTTATTGGTGACGGTTATGATGATCTTATTACAGGATTTGAAAAAGCTATTGGAATAGGTGCTGATGTATTTGTACTTGAAGGAGGACCTTATAATGGTGCTAAAAATCCTGTTGAAGCATTTGCAAAAGCAGTTGCAGCTTCCAGAATATTATGTCCGGGTAAAGTGGTAGGTACTAATGGTGCTTATGAAAGAGAATGTAGAATAGGTCTCAGATCTGGTCTGAATGTTATTATAACAGGTTTTCCAAAAAACCATCACGGATATATGTGCGGGTATGAACCTGGAACTGCCAGAAGAGGCAAATTTGGTCTTCCAAGAATAATGCAAATAATGAAAGAGGAAGTTCATAATCCTAATGTTCAGGTTCCTGTTTTAAAAGAAGACTTAATCCCACTTACAACAGCAATTAAAATAGCTGGAAGAGATTATATCTATCCGAAAAAGATTGGTGCATATACTGTAGGTGATGCACACTGGGCTACTTTAATTAATTCAAAAATGTATAAAAATCTTACTTTAAAAAATGATTTAAATGATATTGTAAATTCTGTTAACGGAAATAGTGTGGCATTACTTGGTGGGAGGTTCCTTTCCTGGGTAATAGCTAATGAATTGGATAAACAAGTTGATGAAATTATTATATCTGATGCAGACCCATGGGTTCAACGTATGACTGTTGAGAACTTGCAGGATGCATTAGATGCAACTATTATTCCTGGAGATGGTGATGTAAATAGTGCTAAGCAGGCAGATAGTTCTATTATCTCTTCAACAGTTCCAGGTATCAGTAATAAAATTTTAAATAAAGTTCCTAATGCATTTAATATTGTATAAACCTAAAATTATAAATTAATTAAATAATAAAATGTAATAATTGATAAAATGTTTATTACATTTTTTTTAATTAATTAACTATAATAAAGGTGAAAATTTGAATCATTCAAAAATTATTTTGGTGGCTTTCATTTCAGCGTTTGTAGCTATTACTACTGCGGTACTTGGAGTTGCAGGAACTATTATTGGTTCTGTATTATCTTCTGTACTTTATAATGTACTTTCAGAAGCATTACAAAAACCAGTTGATAATGCAAAGCTTAAAGCTAATTTTGAGTGGGAAATAGCATATTCCTTTCCATTAATTGTTATGGCATTAATTCAGCTATTGTTAATTTTTGCTATGTTGTCTGAAATGGGATTTTTACCATCAACATTTTTAAATGTTTATTTATCTCTTCAAAATGTTGCAGATAATAATTTATATAGAGTTTTAGGATTCTCATTGCTGATTATGAGTGTTTATCCATTTGTATTAAAACCTGATTTTGTTAAAAAATCTCATGGAGGTTTAATTGCATTTATTGGGCTGATATTTTTAGCTAAAGGTTTCTGTGATAGTGGATTTTTAGTGTTGTATTACATATTCCATTATTTTGATTTCCCAATAGCTTTAATTGCATTTGTATTATTGTCTACAGTAATTTATAAGATTTTGATTTCTGCTAAGGAAGCTAAAGGTGAAATTAAAAAACGTCCGGTTAATCATAATTTGGATGATCTTGAGCTAATACAAATTCGTCAAAAAAGAATGGATGCATCTTCAAAAGATAATAGTTATAGGGAGCATGGTTATATGGAAAAACCAATAAAACATAGAGTCAGACGAAACCAAATAAACAAATCTTCTGAAAACATTCAATTTGAAACTAATGAGTTTTTAGATGACTATAAAAAGTAGATATTATGAGTAAAAAAAATAAAACATTGAAAGATATTGTAGATTGTATCTTATATGAAAACCCATCTACTCAAGATGAAATAGCTGAAAAACTGGGGATAACACGACGTTATGTTACTCAGCTGCTTCAGCCTCTTGTAAAGGAAGGAACTGTTAAAAGAGCATATATGATTGATTTAAAGGTATATGAAAAATTAGCAGAATCCTTTGGAGATTATGCTCCAGTTAGTGATTCTGGATATATTTTAGTTAATGATATGCTGTCAAACATGGCTAAGCATGTTCAGTCTCAGTTACAGGAGTCATTTGATGCTGTTCAGGATTATGATGAAAATAAAGCTAATCTTGCTTTAGAAATGGATTATACAACTAATAATATGGTTGAAAAAGTGAGAACTTCTGTTGAAACTATTGTTAATATTAATCAGCATTCGGAATTATCTAAATCCATGCTTTATAATGAAGTAGCTTATGATTTGGAACGTATTGGAGATTATTGTGGACATATTGCAAAGTTCGTAATTGAGGATGTTTATGAGGTTGATGAAGTTATTCTTAAAAATTTAAAGAAAATGCATAAAACTGCTCAAAAAATGATTAGGTCTGCGATGCTTGCATTTTTAGAAGGAAAAACTAATCTTAAGGATGATATCATGGATTTTGAAGAATCTATGCATATGCTTCAAAATAAATCTATTAACATAATAGCCACTCAAATGGCTGAAAATTCATTTGATGAAAAAGAACGTTCTAATTATTTCATGTATCTATTTAGGGTTGTTAAAGCCTTTGAAAGGATAGGAGATATTTCTATAGAGATTATTGATGTAGCTATTGAATTCCATAATAATATACCTAGGTCCACCACTCCTCGTACATTCAGATAATTTTATTATTTTTTTTATTTTTCTATTTTTATTCACTTTTTAGGAATTTTAATTCATAAAATATCCTTTCGCTTAATGCCTTATTTTCACTAAATAGGAACAATAATTCACAAAAAGTAACATTTATATACTGCTTTGTTAAGATAGTTATGTGAGGAGAAAAATGAAAAAGAAAAATAAATATTTAATTGGTATTATAGCAATTATTGTTATAATTGCAGGTGCTTTGATTATTTCTGCAGATGCAGGATCATCAAAGGTTCAAGTGGCAGGTTCAACCTCAGTTCAGCCTGTTGCTGAAAAGTTAGTCGAAGTTTATAAAGAATCTCATCCTGATGCTCAAATCAATGTGCAAGGTGGAGGATCTAGTGTAGGTATCAAAAGTGCTGAAGACGGATCTGCTGATATTGGTATGTGTTCAAAAGCTTTAGACAATAACAGTTCCTTACAGCAATATGAATTGGGAAAAGACGGAATTGTAATTGCAATCAATACTCAAAACCAAGTTTCAGATTTATCTGATGAACAGCTTCAAGGAATTTTCTCTGGTAAAATTACCAACTGGAATCAAGTAGGTGGAAGTGATGGAGAAATAAACGTCATCACACGTGAAGAAGGTTCAGGTACTTTAGATGCATTTGAAAGTATTGTTATGGGAGACAGTAAAATCAAAGATGATGCTGTTGTTCAAAGTTCTACTGAAGCAGTAAAACAATCAGTTTCCAAAGATCCTAATGCAATTGGTTTTGTATCTTATGCTCATATGAGTGATGATATTAAAGCAGTTAATGTTAATGGAGTTGCACCATCTGATGCTACTATTGCTGATGGTACATACGAACTTCAAAGACCATTTTTATTCTTAACTAATGGTGAACCTACTGGCGAAACTAAAAACTTCATTGATTGGGTTTTAAGTGATGACGGTGGTAAAGTATTGGCTGATGAAAAAATTATTAAAACTTCAAAATAGATTCATAGTGGTTTGATGGAAACTAAAAACATTAATGAATTTTTTATTGAGAAAGGATTGTTTATAACAGCAATCTTTTCCATTCTTGTTATTTTTACAATATTGGCATTTATTGTTAGTGAAGCAATTCCTGCATTTCAGTCATATGGATTTTTCCATTTTTTAACAGGAAGTACCTGGGCTCCTAACGAAGGTCAATTTGGTGTTTTCCCAATGATTATAGGTTCAATATTTGTAACTTTACTTTCATTGGTGATAGCAGTCCCATTATCTTTATTATGTGCCATATTCATGGAAGAAATAGCTCCTGATAAAATAAAATTACTTTTAAAACCGGTTATCCAAACATTATCTGGAATTCCTTCAGTAGTTTACGGATTTTTTGGTTTAACAGTATTGGTACCTGTTGTACGTCAACATTTTGGAGGTACTGGATTTAGTGTATTTACAGCTGCTTTAATTTTATCAGTTATGATATTGCCTACTATTATATCAGTTTCTCAAGATGCAATTAAAGCAGTTCCAGGTGAATATAGGGAAGCAGCATTAGGTCTAGGATCTACTCATTGGCAAACAATTCGCCATATTATTTTCCCGTCTGCACTGCCGGGAATTATTACTGCAGTTATTCTTGGTATAGGCAGGGCAATTGGTGAAACTTTAGCTGTAATTATGGTTGCAGGTAATGTTGCTCAAATTCCAGGGTCAATATTTGCTCCGGTCAGGACACTTACAACAAACATTGCTTTAGAAATGGGTTATGCTACAAATTTACATTATAATGCATTATTTGGTACTGCTGTTGTATTATTCATTATAATTGCTGCTTTATTGTTAGTGGCAAATCATGTTCAAAATAAATATGGTATTGGTGCGGAGGGGATTGAATGAAGAGTTTTTGCTCTCCTAAGACTTCCCAGAAAATAATGAATGGTGTATTCATATTGTCTGGTGTTATTACATTACTTATATTGGTTACTATATTAGGTTATATTCTTGTTAAAGGACTTCCGGTTATTAATTTTGAGTTTTTATTCTCAAGTCCTATTGATGCCGGAAGGGAAGGTGGAATATTCCCTATGATTATTTCAAGTATATATGTAGTTTTCATTGCTGCAATAATAGCTACTCCATTGGGGGTTGGTGCAGCTATTTACATGTCTGAATATGCATCAAATCAAAAAGTTATCAAATTCATCAGATTCGGATCAGAAACATTGGCTTCAATTCCATCTATTGTATTTGGTTTGTTTGGTTTGGCATTTTTTGTTGTATTCTTGAAATTAGGATGGTGTATATTGTCCGGAGGATTAGTTTTAGCATTAATGGCTATTCCAACAATTTTCCAAGTTGCTGAAGTTACTTTATCTTCTATTCCAAATTCCTACAAAGAAGGAGGTTACGGATTAGGTGCTACAAAATGGCAGGTTATTTACTCAGTTATTTTGCCTGCAGCATTACCTGGAATAATTACTGGTGTTATTTTAGCTATGACAAGAGCTATTTCTGAAGCAGCAGCTGTTATGTATGCTGTAGGATCTGCTATAACAGTTCCAGTATCAATATTTGATCCGGGTAGACCTTTGCCGCTTCATTTATATGTATTAGCTACTGAAGGTGTTTCACTTCAAAATGCATATGGAACAGCAGCAGTATTGGTAATTATTGTATTAGTATTAACTATAGCAACTAATTTGGTTGTTGACAGGTATCAAAAGAAAATTATGGGGAAATAAATAATGAAACTTGAAGTTAGAAATTTAAATACATTTTTTGAGGATACTCAGATTTTAAAAAATGTAAATATGGATGTTCCGGAGAATTCTGTTACTGCACTTATTGGGCCTTCAGGCTGCGGTAAATCTACATTCATCAGAACAGTTAATCGTATGAATGATTTAATTCCAACATTCAGTCATGACGGTAATATTAGTTTGGATGGTGTGGATGTTTATGATGATGCTGTAGATGTTGTTGATTTAAGAAAAAAAGTAGGTATGGTTTTCCAAAAGCCAAATCCATTCCCAAAATCTATATTTGACAATGTTGCATACGGATTAAGAATTCATGGAGAAGAAGATGAAGATTATATTGCTCAGGTAGTTGAAGAAAGTCTAAAATCAGCAGCTATCTGGGATGAAGTTAAAGATAAATTAGATAAATCTGCAATGGGTTTGTCTGGTGGTCAGCAACAAAGATTATGTATAGCACGTACAATAGCTGTTAGTCCGGAAGTAATTTTAATGGATGAGCCTTGTTCTGCGCTGGATCCAATTTCCACATTGAAAATTGAGAATTTAATTCATAAACTTAAAGAAAAGTATACTATTGTTATGGTTACACATAATATGCAACAGGCTACAAGGGTATCTAAATACACTTCTTTCTTCTTAAACGGAGAAATAATTGAAAGCGGTTTAACAGATCAAATATTTGTAAATCCGAAAGAACAAAAAACAGAAGAATATATTACTGGAAGATTTGGTTAAGGTGATTTGATGGAGAATAAGGAATATCCTACTTATGTATTTGAAGAAAGGATGGAATCAATTAAAAAAAATCTTAGAAATTACTGTAATGACACATTAGATTTACATAGAAAATCAACCTCTTTATTATTCAATTTCGATGAAGAAATTGCAGCAGGCGTCGTTGAAAAAGCTAAAGAATTAGATGTTTGCGGTTATGAAATTGAAAGGAGTTGTATTAGATTTATAGCAATGGAACAGCCGTTAGCTACAGATTTAATGTATATTGAATCATCAATTAGAGTTATTTCTCATGTAAAAAGAATAGCTTATTTATGTAGAAATATTGCAGAATCAGCAGCTACTATTGAAGGAATTAAAGTTTCAAATAAAATAATGGGAGACTTGGAGTACATGGCTGATTATGTTCAAATCATGTTGACTAGAGGATTCGGATCTTTTTGTAATCAGGATATAAGCGTTGCAAGAGAGTTAGCTAGTGATGATGATAAAGTAGATGATTTATTTGATATTATATTGTCCCATACTACTGAATTATTAACTGAAAAAATCCAGAATGCATTGGAAATCGTCAATATTATTTTCATTGCAAGATATTTGGAAAGAATAGCCGATAGGGTAGTTAATATTGGAGAAAGAGTTATTTTCATCAATACTCATAAAAGACCTCATATTGAGGAATTAAAAAAAGAAGAACAATAAATTGATTATTTTAAATAATCAATCCTATTTTTTATTTTTTGTCATAAATTTTAGTTGTTGCATGTCTGTCTGCCCAGCACTGTACGCAAACACCAACAGGCAGTCCTGCAGTATGTGTGTGAGCTTTTAGAATTTTAACATCTAATGTTGTTGTTTTACCGCCTAATCCCATTGGTCCGATTCCTGATTTGTTAATTTCTTCAAGAATTTCTAATTCCAGTTTAGCTATTTCCGGATCAGGGTTTCTTTTACCAACTTCTCCAAGAAGTGCTTTTTTACCTAATTTTAAACATAAATCAGAGGTTCCACCGATTCCAACTCCAATTACTGTTGGCGGGCAAGGTTTTCCTTTTGCTTTCAGGACAGATTCAACTACAAAGTCTTTTATGCCTTCAATTCCTTCAGCAGGAAGAGCCATTTTCATAGCATTATTGTTTTCTGAACCAAATCCTTTTGGTAAAATAGTTATTTCGAGATAATCTTCATCTATTAATTCAATATCTATTGGAGGAATGTAGTCTCCGACATTGATGTTTGTATTTTCTCTTGTTATAGGATCTACAATATTTGGCCTAATTGGTATTTCTTTTGTAGCTTTTTCAATTCCTTCTTCAATTCCTTCTCTTAAATTTTCAACTTCAACATTTCCCAATTTAACAAAAATTACTGGCAAACCTGTATCTTGGCACATTGGAATTTGTTTTTCTTCAGCAAGTTTAATATTCTTTAAGATAGCTTCAATATTTAACCTTGCAAGTTCATTATCTTCTACTTTAAGAGCATCTTCTAGTGCTTTTTTTACATCATTTCCTAAAACGATTGCTGCTTTTTTGTAAAGTTCATAAACAGCATCTTTTATCATGTCTTGAGTAATCAAAATAAAAACCTTATTTAATATTTTTTTTTTTTTTTTTTAAAAGAAAAATTAATTATAATTTTATATTTTAAGCTTTAATAAATTTTTTTAAAAATAGCTATTTTATGATGGTGTCTAAAATGCCAAGTGGACATACTTTCACACATTCTCCACATTTATCACATTTGCTTTTATTTAAAGTAATTGCTCCTCCTAAAATTTCTATTGCTTTTTTAGGACAAACCTTCAAACAGGGAGCTTCATTGGGAGGACATTCCATACAAAATAATGAAAGATTATCAGCATCTCTGGGATGCTGACAATTTCCGCAACTTACACAATTTATGTGAAGTTTTTCAGTCATGTTTTTTTCCGATTTATTCATCAAGAGCTAATCTTGCTCTTGCAGCACTGGTGACAAAGTGTACGAAACCGCGGCCAGAGGTACTTCCAACATCATATTCTCCAGCAAGTTTTGCAAGATATTTTTCCTGATTTTTAATTTTGATTTTTGCAGGATCAATAACTGAAATAGCTCTTTTGGTACATGCTTTTATACAAGCAGGACCTTCTTCTCTGTCTGCACAGAGGTCACATTTTTCAGCTACACTTTCTGCAATTGTAATTGCACCAAATGGACAAATAATACTACATAATCCACATCCGATACAATCTTCAGTTTTAACACCGTCTGTAGTCATTGCATTTGTAGGACAAATTTTAACACAGGGTGCATTTTCACAATGTTGACAAACTAATGAATAATATGCGGAATCATGCTCTATAATTTTAATTCTAGGAGCAGAGTGAATAGATGCACACATGTTTACACAATTGTTACATCCATCACATGCATCTCTATTTACAAATATTTTTTCCACTATTATTCCTCCTTTATAAGCCTAATTCTTCGCAGGATTTATCAACGTATTTTTGTATTTTTTCTATGTGTTCATCATCAAGATGTTTGAATCTTTTTTGAGGAGCTAAGTATTCTTTAACTGGTTTTCTTTCATCTGGTCTGTAAGTGATGTTGAATTCACCGTTTTCAACTTCATATAAAATCCATGATCCGGTTTCAACTGCTAATCTTCCCATTTCAATAGTTTTTTCTGAAGCAAATCCCCATCCTGTAGTACATGGTTGGTGTAAATGTATGTATGCAGGACCTTTGATTTCGGCTGCTTTTTTAACTTTGTTGACAAAGTCTTCAGGATATGCAATAGATGCAGTAGCTACATATGGAATTCCATGTGCCGCCATAATCATAGGCATATCTTTTTTAGGTTTGTCTTCTCCAAAACTGCCGCTTCCGTTTGGTGAAGTTGTAGTGCTTGCACCGTAAGGTGTTGCACCACTTCTTTGGATACCTGTGTTCATGTATGCTTCGTTATCGTAACAGATGTAGGTTAAGTTGTGTCCTCTTTCCATTGCTCCGGATAATGATTGTAAACCGATATCTACAGTTCCTCCGTCTCCTCCGAAAGCAACAACATTAACATCATCTTTTCCTTGAATTCTTAAAGCACTTTCTACTCCTGATGCAACTGCTCCTGCATTTTCAAAAGCTACATGCATCCATGGAATTTCCCAAGCGGTTTCTGGGTAAGGGGAGGTCATTACTTCAAGACAACCGGTAGCTGAAATAGCTACGGTATTTTTTCCTAATGCATTAAGAGCTAATCTAACTCCAATGGAAGCTCCACAACCTGCACATCCTCTGTGTCCTGGTGCTAAGTATTCTTTATCAGATATTTCCATTTTTATTCCTCCTTAAGTCCTATCCAGCTAACTTCTTTTTCCGGATTTTTTGTTTTTTCATAAACGTCTAAGATTGATTCTGGAGTAATGTCTCTTCCACCTAAACCGATAATAAATCCGTATGCTTCTTTATGGATTTTTGCTTTAATGTCGGTGTAGAGAGCACCACCAATTCCGAATGTAACATTTTTATCAAGAACTGCTAATTTTGAAGCATTTTTCACAGCTTCTTCAATAGCTTCAACAGGGAAAGGTCTGTAAGTTCTAACTTTAAGTAAACCTACTTTTTCTCCTTTGTTTCTTAATTCATCAACCATAACTCTTAAAGTACTGCACATTGAACCCATAGCTACGAAAATGATGTCTGCATCATCTGTTTTATAGGTATCAATAAGACCATATTCTCTGCCGAATATTTCAGCAAACTCTTTGCAGGTTTCTTCAATAACTGGAATTGATTTTTCCATAGCTACTTGCATGTCATGTCTTGCTTCAAGATAGTAATCAGGATCAGCTAATGTACCTATGGACATTGGTTCATTAGGATCTAAGAAAGCATGTTTTGGAACATATGGAGGTAAGAATTTATCTACATCTTCCTGAGTTGGGATTTCTACAGGTTCTACAGTATGAGTTAGAATAAATCCATCTAAACATACCATTGATGGAAGTAAAACATCATAGTTTTCAGAAATTTTATATGCCATTAATGTGGTATCTAAAGCTTCTTGCGCACTTTCAACATATATTTGTAACCAACCTGCGTCTCTTTGTGCAATTGAATCTTGTTGGTCATTCCAGATATTTAATGGTGCAGATATTGCCCTATTTGCATCAGCCAATACGATTGGAGTTCTCATACCTGCGGCTGCAAATAATATTTCGTGCATTAACATTAATCCTTGTGAAGATGTTGCGGTAAATACTCTTACTCCTGCACTACTTGCTCCAACAGATGCACTGATTGCACTGTGTTCAGATTCTACTTTCACATATTTTGCATCAATTTTTTCATCTGCAACATATTGTGCAAGGTATTCTGAAATTGTTGTTTGAGGTGTAATTGGATAAACAGGAATAACTTGTGGTTTAGCTAATCTTACAGCTTCTGCAACTGCTTTATTTGCTGTCATAACTTCTTTTGTCATTTCTTCACTCCCTATTCTTTAATCATTTCGATTGCATCTGAAGGACATTCATGTGCGCAAATTCCGCATCCTTTACAGTAATCGTAATTAATGTCATGTTGTTTATTTACACTGGAGTCAGGACAGAAAATAATACAATTGTCACAATCGATACATTTTTCTTTATCTAAAATAGGTTTAAAAGTCCTCCAACTTCCAGTTTTGTTATTTTTACTACTTCCAGGTGTTTTTATTACACATCCGATAGCTACCATTTTTAATTCACCTTCTCCTTATGTTTTATCCCATGTCATAAGCCTTTTTTGTAGCTTCTGCATTTAATTCCCCAACTTTTCCAGGGAATGTTTCTTTAATTACTTCAATAAGTGATTCAATACTTACGACATTGGTTTTTTTAGCAAAGTATCCTAAGATAATTGTGTTGACAATATTACGTCCTAATAAATCTAATGCTATTCCGGTTGCATCAATGCTATGAACTGGGTGTTCACCTGAACCTTTAAATTCTTCAGCAATATTGATAATTACTTCAGTATTTTCTTTTATTCCAGAAAATACATCCACCACATTCATTAATCCATCATCAAGAACTAATACATAGTCTGGATTGTATACTTGGTATCTTATGTCAATTGGTTTGTCATCAATTCTAGTAAAAGCCATTACTGGTGCTCCCCTACGTTCAACTCCAAAGAAAGGGAAGGATTGAACGTATTTACCATCTTTAAAAGCAGCCTTCGCTAAAATTTCAGCAGCAGTTACGGACCCTTGTCCACCACGTCCGTGAAAACGAATTTCAATCATTTAGTCTCCTCCATAGTTTATCATGTATAATCATTATAAATTACAAAATATATAAAGTTTATCATGGATAATCATTATAGATTTTATAATCCTTTTTTAGTGAATATTTTATATTATTAATATTGTTAAGTGGAGTATATTTCTTTGTTTTGTAGTTACTTATAATAATTAAATAGTCATATAACTATTAATATTATGAATAAGTGGGGGAGTTTATGAAAGTTTTAATTATTACTGGAAATTTGGCATATCCTTTAATTAAAAATGTTGTAGCTAATGCTAATGTTGAGGTTATCATTCATATAGCTGATAATACGCAGGTGGCTGCATTTTTAACTCCTAGAATTATTATTGATGAAATAAAAACTCATTTTGCTAATCAATTAGAGGAAATTGACATGATTTTAGTTCCTGGTTTAATAAAAAAAGGAACCAGAGAAATAACAAAAGAATTGGGAATTCCTACTTTTAAAGGTTCAACTGATGGGGCTGATTTGGCCATGGTCTTAAATTTAATTGATCAGATTGAATTGTCTGAGGACAAACCTGCAGATAAACTGATTGAAGAAGAGAAAAGAAAAGAAGCTTTAAAATTCATTAATGATTTTGAAAATGATGAAGAAACAATCAAAAACTTATTAAAAAAACCTAATAACATCATGATTGGGAATCTTCCGGTAGGTGAAGATTTTCCAATGCGGGTGCTGTCTGAAATAGCTAATGCTCCATTTTTGTCAAAAGAAGCTTTAATTCATAAATGCCAATATTTTGTGGATTCTGGAGCTGATATGATTGATATAGGTATGGCTGCAGGTGAAGATTTTTCAGATAAGGTTCCTGAATTAATTGATACCTTAAGGCCAATTGTTGGAGATAGGCCGTTAAGTATTGACACATTAAATGCAAAGGAAATAGAAGTAGCCGCAAAACATGGTATTGATTTAGTATTAAGTTTGGATTTGGGAAATAATTCCAAAGTACTTGATGTTTTAAAGGAAACCAATACTCCTGCTGTTTTGCTTCCAACTAATTTTTCAGAAGGTTTCACTCCAAAAACTCCTGAAGAGAGAGTAAATGCAATGAACCAGCTAATTGAAGATACAAAAGGTATTGATTATGTTGCAGATTTAATTTTGGATCCTGTAAACAGCAGCAGTATTGTTGAATCAATTATGGCCTGCTTTGAATTTCATAAAACAAATAAGGCGCCAATGTTTTTTGGAGTTGGAAATGTTACTGAACTGATGGATGCCGATTCGGGAGGAGTTAATGTTCTTCTTGCAGGAATAGGTATGGAATTGGGCGTAAGCATATTATTCACTCCAGAAGAAAGTGGAAAAACAAGGGGCAGTGTTTATGAATTATCAACAGCATCTAAAATGATGTTTTTGGCTAAACATAGACAATCTATTCCAAAAGACCTGGGAATTAACCTTGTTGAATTTAAAGATAAGCATAAAAGATTGGATATAATTGAAAATGAAACTGATGGGGTTCCTGAAGTTAAACAGGCAAAACCTATGAAATTTGTAAGAGATAAAGCAGGGAGTTTCAAAATCAGTGTTGATTATGGAACTACTGTTAAATCCAGCAGGATTATAGCTACACATTTTAAAAAGAAAAAAGCTGATCTGGTAATTGTTGGAAATACTGCAAAAGAAATTTATGAAGAAATAATAAATAAAAAACTTGTAACAAGAATGGAACATGCAGCATATTTGGGCAGTGAGCTTCAAAAAGCACAAATAGCTATGATTACTGGAAAAGAATATGTTCAGGACTTTGATTTATTTAAAAATCCGGACGAATTTAAAATTTAATTCTATTTTCAAAACTTTTAAATAAATGCATCATTAATACTTGTAATTATATAATAATAAAGAAGGTTTGATTGTGCAAATTGACGATTTATCTGTTAAAAAAATTGACAAAATTCTTTTAAATGAAAATTATGTCCCGGATAACGAGATTTCAACAACATTATATTTATCTTTTTTACTTGGAAAACCGATGCTTATTGAAGGACCTCCAGGTGTTGGAAAAACACAGCTGGCTAAAGTAATAGCCAGTGCTTTTGATAGGGATTTCTTCAGGATTCAATGTTATGAAGGTATCACTTTTGAACAGATTGTTGGAGAATGGAATTATCAAAAACAATTATTACACCTTGAAGCAGCCAAAAACGAATCTGACAATGAAGAAAAAATATTTCATGAAGAATTCTTTATTAGGCGTCCTTTATTAAATGCTTTTTTAAATGAAAAGGATTCTGTTTTACTTATTGATGAAATTGATAAGGCAGATGAGGAAGTTGAAAGTTTTTTACTTCAGGCATTAGGTGAAAAAGAAATAACTATAAATGATTTAGGAACATTCCAGTTAGCAAATGATTTGATTGTTATTTTAACATCTAACTCTCAAAGGTCTTTACTTGATGAAACTAAAGACAGATGTTTGTTTTTATATATCCCATATCCTTCAGTTGAACGTGAAATTGAAATTGTAAAATCAAGACTTCCTGGTGCTGAAGATGAAACAGTTTCAAAAATAGTTAAAATAGTGCATGAGATATGTAATCTTAATTTAATGAAAAAACCATCTGTAAGAGGGACTGTAGATTGGGTTAGATCAGTTTCCAGTTTAGGTACTAAAAATTTCAATAAATCTTTAGAGGACAGTATTGGTGTAGCTATTAAAACTGAAAGTGATAAAAAAAGAGTTTTAAAAGACGTAATTCATAAGAAATATTAATTATAATGATATTATGATTGATAAAGTTGCAGATTTGTCTCATCAATTAAGGGAAGTAGGTTTGCCTGTTAGTGTTAGAAGTACACAGTCAGCTGCTCAAATTTATCGTGAATTAGGCGAAGATGACAGAAATCTTTTAAAAACAGCCTTAAGAGCAATTTATGTTAAAGACAAATATGATATTCCTAAGTTCAACAAGATATTTGAAAATGTTTTCAAAAAGGAAGCCAAGAAAAAGGAAGTTCTTGATGCTGAACAGAGAGGCAAAGCCTACAAGGGAACAGGACCTAAATCTAATAAGTATATTATTAAAAAACAGGGCAATATTTCCACCAAAATTAAGAAAGAAAAAATTGATAATGAAAAACTGAAACAGTTATCTGGCCAGCCGTTACTTGATGAAGTTCAAAAACTTGAAAGAGACGGAGAATTGTTAAATAAGGATTTGACAAAACTTAACAAATTTGACCCAAGAATGCTTGAAATCTGTCAAAGATTAGGTAGAAAAATAGCTAACAAACGTTCAAGAAGGAAAATTCAAACCAGTTCAAATAGAATAGACATCAGAAGAACCATAAGGGCAAATATGAAATATGGTGGCGTTCCTTTTGAACTGATTAAAGCTAAACCACGTCCTCATAAAAATGAACACCTGTTCCTAAATGATATCAGTGGATCCTGTGAATGGATCAGTAGCTGGTTTTTCATGTTGATGTTTTCAGCTCAAAGTGCATTTAAAAATTCAAGAACTTTTGAATTTGATAATAAGGTTATTGAAACAACGGGTGCTTTAAAGGAGGAATATTTAATTGATGCATTTACAAAAGTTAAAGACATGAGACTTAAAAATGCAATGGTTCACGGAACCTCCAATATGTATACTGCATTTGAGAAGTTTATGGATGTGGCTAAGTTAAACAATAAGTCTTATGTTATTATACTGTCTGATTGTAGGGATTGGGCAGGACCTAAAGTAAAAGGCATTCCGGCAAGTGTGGATTTGGTCGGTGAAATGGTTAAAAACTCTAAAAAAGTTGTAATATTAAATCCTGAAGACAGAAATAAATGGGATATTGTAGATAGTTGTGTTTCATTATATGAAGATGCAGGAGCTCATGTATTTGAAGTAAATACTCTAAATCAATTAGCTCAATTTGTAGAGCAAATGTAGGTGTAGTTATGCAATGTAGTAAATGTGATAATTCTCAAGTTATTATTAAAAAACAGCAATCCGGCCAATACTTATGTAAGGATTGTTTTATTGAATCAATTGAAAAAAAAGTTATTAAAACAGTTAAAAAGGAAAAATTGTTGGATAAAGGAGATAAAGTTTTAGTTGCACTTTCAGGAGGTAAAGACAGTGTAACAACTTTGGAAATCCTAAACAGTTTCCGTAAAATGAATGTTATAGATATCTGTGCAGTAACTGTTGATGAAGGAATTGATAACTACCGTCAGGAAGGTGTAGATATAGCTATTCGTCATGCAAAACGTTTAGGTATTGAACATAAGGTAGTTTCTCTTAAAGAGGAATATGGCATAACATTAGATGAAATAATGCAAAAGGATAATCATATCGGGTCATGCAGTTACTGCGGTGTTTTCAGAAGAACCATAATAAATAAGGCAGCCCGTGAAATGGGTGCTACTAAAATAGCTACCGGCCATAATCTGGATGATGAAGTTCAGGCTATTATGATGAATTATCTTGAAGGAAACACTGATAATCTAACTAAATTAGGGGCCAAATCATCTTCAAAAGCTAAAGAATTCACAGTTAAAATCAAACCTTTACGCGAAATTCCTGAAAGGGAAATAGGTTTGTATGTAGTTGCAAAAGAACTGGAAGTTCACTTTGACAGCTGTCCTTATGCGCAGCAGTCCTTCAGAGGGGAAGTTTCCGATTTGATAAACAAACTTTCAGAAAAACATCCTACAATAAAATATTCAGCACTTAGGGGATATGACAAAATTAAGGAAGCTATTGGAGACGGATTTAAAAAAACTTATCCTCAATCAAGATGTGAAAGGTGCGGTGAACCGTCAGCCAACAGATTATGCAAAGCATGTACATTTTTAGAAGAATTAGGAAAGTGATGATATGACATTTACATTAATATTCAAAGATATCAGTGAAGAAAGAGACATACCAAAAGAAAATTACACAATTAAAGATTTATTAAATGATTTGGAATTGTCTTCACAAACTATTGTTCCAAAACAAAATGGTGAATTAGTTATTGAAGAAAGTGAAATCCACGATGATGATGAAATACGATTAATTCAGATTATTTATGGTGGTTAAGTGAAAATCAATTATGAATGTGGGGCATGTTTTTTAAGACAGGCAAAAGAGGCTATGGATTTAGCTAGTGATGATGAGGACCTTAAAATAGAACTTATGAATGATATATTTACATTTTTAAGTTCCAATTTCTATAAAACAACCAATTCAAACAAAACAGGTTCAACCATCCATAATATGATTCAGGAAAAAACCGGCTGTGAAGATCCATATATCAATGAAAAAATTGCAGGCAACAAAATAGCTTTAAAATATCTGCCGGCAGTTAAGGAAGTTCTCAAAAAGAATAATAGTTTGGAAAACTATGTTAAAATAGCTATTATAGGAAATATTCTGGATTTTGGAGCATTTACTATAGATACTGATGTTGGAAGTTTAATAAGCTCTGCTTTAGAAAGAAATTTGGCTGTTAAAGACATTGATGAGTTTGAAAATGCCTTAAAAAAATATGATAAAGTACTGTATTTGGTTGACAATACAGGTGAAATTGTATTTGACAAACTTTTGCTTTCTAAAATAAAACAGTATGATTTGGATATTACAATAGCTGTCAAATCCAGGCCAATTATAAATGATGCATGCAGACAGGACGCAATCAATGTGGGGCTGGATGAATTTGGGGAAATTGTAGATATTGGTGCAGGAACAGTCGGATATGTAGACAGTGAAATTTCAGATGAATTCAGAGAAATTTTTTCAGCTCATGATTTTATAATTTCTAAAGGAATGGGAAATTATGAGGGGTTAACTGAAATAGATTTGTCTTCTAAGGAAGTTTTCTTTTTATTATGTTCCAAGTGTACAACAATTTCAAAAAATATTGGTGTAAATTTACATGATATGTTACTTTTAAAAAATAGAAACTAATATATCTGATGATTTATTATAATACATTCATGAAAAAATGTAGTTTATATTTCATTATTTTCATAATAATTGTAATTATTGCATTAAGCGGATGGTTTTCAATCAATGGTGATTTTGAAAAAGAAGAAGCTTCCGAATCAGAATTCAACATTATTGATACTGCAGGAAGTTTGTCTGAAGCACTTCAAAAAGCCAAAACAAGTGATAAACAGGTTTTTGCTGTTTTTGAATCAGATACATGTACTTATTGCCATCAGTTAAGGCAAAATACTCTAAATGATGCTCAAGTCATGGAGAAACTTAATGAAAGTTATGTAGTTGTCATAATTAATGTTAATGACAGTCCTGAAATAGCCAGTAAGTACAATGTTTATTCAACTCCTACTATGCTTATTTTAGACAGTGAAGGTAATGAATTAAAATCTATTGAAGGATATTATGGGCCAGAGGATTTAATAAAAATGATATGAGGAGAGATTATGGAAATTTTTCTGTTTGTTTCTTTTATTACAGGAGTAATTTCAATTTTATCTCCTTGTATTTTACCTGTTTTACCTATTTTTATAGGATTTAATTTAAAAAAGAGAAAAAATACTGAAATCATTTCATTTGTTTTAGGTTTATTTGCTATTTTTATAATTATACTGTTTGCAACAGTATATTTTACAGCAGCTATTTACAGATACTTAAATTATATTCGAGTTATATCTGCATTAGTTTTACTTTTAATTGGTGGATTTTTATTAACTTCCTGTTCCTGTAGGTTTCCAGCATTAACTTATAAAAATAGAGACAATGCGTTTATTTTAGGATTTTTAACTTCTTTATCCTGGGCACCATGTTACAGCGGATATTTAATTTCACTTTTGACATTGCTTGTAAGTTCGGGAAATCCTGCTTTTGTAGCAGTCAACATTCTTTTGTATTGCCTTGGATTCGGATTAACATTATTAGTTCTGGGATATATAATTTCTAGTATGGATATCTCCAGATTTGCCAAGAAAACAGAACATATTCAGAAAATATTTGCAATATTAATTATATTTGGAGCTATTTATATGTTAATAACAGCTCTTGGGGGAATTTTGTGAAAATAGGATTTATTGGATTCGGAAAGGTAGCTAGAAACTTAGTACGGTTAATTAACTCTGAAAATATTACTTTTTTAACTTCCGCCCAAAACAGATCAGAAAACACGATTAAAAATATGGAAGAATCGGATGTGGAAATTTTAGATACTTTTAAAGAGGTGGCTACTCTTTCAGATATTTTAATTTCAGCAAACAGTCCAAATCAGGCATTGGATGTAGCTGTCAAATGTGGGAAGTATTCTAAAGGAATCTATATGGATTTAAATAACATTTCTCCTAAAGAAACTTTAGAAATTAACAAACATGTAAATAATTTTGTAGACGGGGCGATTATTGGAAAAATAGATTCTGCAAATCCGATATTATATCTGTCCGGGAAAAATCTGGAAAGTCTTGATTTTTTAAATGATTTTTTGGAAATTCGAAAAATCAGTGAAAATCCTGGTGATGCATCTAAATTAAAATTACTTAGAAGTATGTATACCAAGTCTCTTTCAGCTGTTTTAATAGAAAGCTCTGAAGTAGCTAAAAATTTGAATTTGAAAGAGGAATTTTTTGATATTTTATCTTTAACCGAAGGAGAAGATTTTAAAAAAAGCGCTTTGTCAAGAATTAACAATACAAAAAATTCCAAAAAAAGAAAGGCTGAAGAATTAGAACAGATAATTGACTATTTTGAAAACCAGGATTTGACAATGGTTAAAGCTTCTTTTAAAAAGCTCAACCGATAGTTATATCAACTTTATATCCTTTTTTATCCTTTTTTATATGTGCAGTTGTTGGGATAAAGTTTGAATCCATAATGTATCTAAGATAAGTAACTTCTTTTGCAGGTAATCTTAAATTGGTTTTAATCTTTTTACCGTCTGCTTTTAGCTGAACTGAAATTTTATTATCTTTATCAATATATAAATCAGCATTCAGTCCTTCTGAAACAATTTTGGTTTCGAATTTGGTTAAATTTAAACCTGCATGAATGTTCAATGGAGGAGTATCAACTTTAATGTTTTTGTTTCTAAAGGTTTCATTGGCTTCTTTGGCGCTTACTCCTTTTTCACCTTCATTTGCAACGTACCATGCTCTATCAATTACTCTTTGAACTTTCTGACCTTCAGGAATAACTCCTTTAGCTTCATAACTTTTCATAAGGTCCATTACTTCTTTTTTAGTAACTTCCTCTTCAATAGCACTTACAGCCAGCCTGGTCATAACTGGTCCGTAATTTGCCCTTCTGAATACTGCCCAAATTGACTCAGGATCTCTATAAACTCTTCTTTTAATTATTTCATTTATAGTATTTCCGTTTAGGTAAGCTATCTTTTCAAGATTTCCTCTTGAATAGGTATTCATTCTTTTATAAATTTCAGCCCAATTGCGCTCACCTGGAATTCTGCCGGCAGCTATTTCATCTTCAAGAATCTCAATAGTTGTTTTTGGAAGTAGCTTTCTGGTTTCTTTAGGAATTGTCATGTCATTATCTAAGATGGACTTTCTGATTTTTCTTCCGGAATATTTCTCTTTGTTAAATTCGGGAATTACATGATATTCCAAAGGCGATCCTAAAAATTCATTTAGGGCATACCAGCGTATTTCATTTCGGTTGGGATAATTTTTAGGCATACCGACAAAATTTCCCTGTTTAACAAATTTTTGAGCTTTATTTTTAATTTCGTCAAGTGAAATATGTGCTGAGGTAATATAATCAGTAGCACCATCTTCGTACATTTTATTTAATCTGATTGGAACACTATAAGATAAAACAAGTCTATGGTGAAGACCTTCGAATGATTTTACTTCATCTGCTCCAAGAGCTAAAGCCATATCACGTCTGGCTTCAAAATTTACAAAAAATGGACCGTGATTAGCACTGTATCCTTTATTTAAATATACAACTAGCTTTTTTTGTTTTTCATCAGCTAGTTTTCTTCCTTCTTTAATTAATTTTTCATGACCTTTGTGTACTGGGTCAAAGTCTGCACTAATAGCTATCAATTTCAACACCAAAAAAAAGAAAAAGTTGATGGGGTTAACCATCTATAATTTTTAAAACACCGGTTATTACTAACCATAATCCTATTAAAGTACCTAGAATAATAGGGTCTGCAACGTAAGTACCAACAATAATGTAGAGTAAACCTAATATTATTCCGCTTACGCCTATATAAAATCCAAATCTTGCGTGGCGGTTGTTAACTAAAGCAACAACTCCAACAATAATCAGTACAATTCCTGCAAGATAAAGTGAAATTTCTGCAAGAAATGCAAATAAATTAGGATTAAATATTAAACCAAGACTTAAGAATAACAGTATAATTCCCAAAATTAAATCAATAATTGCTCCGGATTTATTATAGTCTATAATAGCTACTCCTGCAACAAGCAGATAAATAGAAATTAAAAGAACAGATAATCCTATTAAGGAACTGGTCCCAATAACACCAATCATTGGAAATGCGATGATTATTATTCCTAAAATGATACCCAGTAAACTAACAAATTTATTTTTCATCTTTTTCCTCCGTATTAATTTTAATATTTTATATATTCATATATTTTTTCTTTAAAGTAGTTAAAATTATTCATGCAAAAATTTTATCATGTTGTTTAAATAATATTAATTATTATTGATTTAGCTGGAAATAGTGATATGAATTTTAAAAAATATGTTAAATATATTCCTTTTTTGATATTTTTAATCATTTTATTGTGTTATCATTGGAAATTAGCAGTAGTTACTGCAGATTATCCTACTTTCCAGACAATAGTTTCAAAACATCCTTTATTATCATTAACTAAAAATGGATTTTTAAGTTATAGGTATGCAACCTGGAGTTCCAGATCTCTTATAGAATTTAATGTAGGGGTATTGGTATCTGTTCCTACAGAAATTTGGAGAATATTGGATTCAGTTATTTTTGCAGCTATTGCTGTGTTATTAAGTAAATTACTGGCTAATAATAATGAAAGTCCTTTCTTTTATAATTGTTTGGCTTGTTTATTTGTAGGTTTATTTATATTAACTTTTTCTAAAATATTGGAATCTGCGGGTTGGTTAGCAACTACAACAAATTATATATGGCCGATTTGTTTTATATTAATACATTTTTATCTACTTAAAGAATTTATATTTAAAAATAAGGACATATCTAAATTTAAAAGGACAATAATATATTTAATTTTAATTATCACATTATTGGAAGCTATTAGCTCTGAACAGTTACTGGTTATGGTTGGTGGCGCATATTTATTTGCTATAGTTTATTGTTTATATAAAAAGATTGAAATTCCTAAATTAATTTATTTATTTATAATCATAATTCTTTTTAATTTCATTTATGATTTCTGCTGTCCGGGAAATATAAATAGAGTAAAAGTAGTTACTAAACTGGGATTTCCGGATTATGCTAATTTCAACATCATAAATAAATTAGATGTAGGGATTAATTATTTCTTAAGTTGGATTTTAATGGCAAAAGACTTATTTTCAGTAATTTTCCTAGCTTTGCTTGGTGTTTATACTTATTTAATATCTAATAAGAAGAAAATAACTATAATTACTTTAATTCCCTGTTTGGCAGTATTATTTTTTGCATCACTAAGATTCGCAAATTTCACCACTGTTTATAGTTATTTTGATTTAACTAACTTGAAACATGGTTTATTAAGTTTAGGACTTATAAGAATGCTGAGCTGTGGTGTGATGTATCTTATAATTACCTTAATACCTTTATATTCAATTTATCTGATTTATAAAGACAATAAAAAGTTAGGTTATTTTATATTTGTATTATTAATATTGGGTTTCGGATCTGTGATTATTTCAGGTTTTACTCCTTCATTAACTAGTGATGGCAGAATATATTTAAATTATTTATTTGTAATGATAATTTTAGATTATTTGCTGGTTGATAAAATATTGGAATTTAAAAATAAAAATTAAATTTTATATCTCCTTATATTGGAAAAAATACTTTTTTTTTTAATATAATGGGAGATGTTTTGCAGGTACAGTTGACTTATTCATATCTGCATTATTAACTTCAGCTAACCATTTGTTTTTACAGTCACACTCATACTCAATTGGAGTTTGTGTTAAGTTATTGGCTATTATCATATGTTTTAAGTCTTTATTGCATTTTTTACAATTGTAAGGTCCGCGTCTTGAACCGAAACCTGAAGTGTCAAGTAATGCAGGAATATCCAACTCTTTACGTACTGTATTTATAATTTCAATACAGCTCCAAATCCAAGGAGGCTGATATGCTCCTTTTCTCCACATTCTTTCAATTAAAGTTCCTCCATGTATTGTAGCAGGGCAGAAAGAGAGTCTGTCAACATTATGGTCTGCACAGTATCTTGCAGTTTCAATAGCTTCGTCAATAGCGTCTTTTTCATTTAAAAGAATAGGTTTTACAAAAATGTATGCTTTGGATTTAAGATTATATCCTTTTTTGCTATTTAATTTTTGAATTAATGATACTGCATTGTTGAAATCATCTAAACTGAATCCTTTGTTTATTTTTTTAAGCCGGGTATAATCATTGGAAGTCTCCAAACCCATGCTGATTTCAAATAAAGTATCTCCAATAATATCTACCACTTCATCGATGTATTCTTCCTTAACATATTCTGCTCTGGATTCAACTACAATTTCATGAACATTGCCTAGATCCATTAAAATATTTAAAATTTCATCACGGGCATCTTTTGGAAGTTCACGAGGATTTAAAAAACTTCCTGAAGCAAATAGTTTTACAGTTATGTTATCTTCTTCATTAACCGGAAAACGGTTTAGGTGCTGTTTGAATATGTCCACTATGGTTTTGCTGTCGATTGGCTCTAATGTACAGTCTGAAACATAACTGCACATTGTACATCCGCCGCTGTCTCCAATTGCCCAGGAACATCCGGGTGTAGGCAATATAATAAATAAAGTTTTTGCAACTCCGTCATAAGTCAAATCATCATTATACCAGCTGGCTGCTACCTGGCTGGGGGTTTTTGGATCTTTTCTCTCAAAAGCCCGGGCTCTAATTTCTTTAGTTAAATTTTCAATCTCCATTATATATACCTTATAATAAAATTAATATTAATATTTAAGGTTGTTGATATAATTAAAAACTTTGCTAATAGTAATGATTTAATCTTAAAAAAATATGGATTTAAAAACAAAAAAGTAAATTCAATTTTCAATAAAAGAAAAGGGAAAAGAAATTTTAATCTCTTTTTAGAGGATTATACAATTAATCCATATATGGGATGTTCATTTGACTGTGTATACTGTTATATAAACGGAAGTAAATATGCAAAGAAAACCAACAGCTATTATGTAAAATCTAATGCATGTGATCTGGTTTATAACAAATTAAAAAAATTAGCCAGAAATCACGAAAGAGCATTTTTAAATTTCGGTTCGGCATCTGATCCATATATGGAAATAGAAAAGGAATTGGAATTAACACGTGAGATTTTAAAAATATTTCTAAGATTCAAATATCCCGTACACATTATAACAAAATCTGACTTAATTTTAAGGGACACTGACATTCTAAAAAAGCTAAATGATGCAGCGATACTGCCTGATGATTTGAAAGGTTTAAAATCAAAAGTTTGTGTAACATTTTCATTTTCAACAGTTGATGATGATTTAGCTAGTTTGGTTGAGCCAAATGCACCTTTGCCTTCACAAAGACTAAAAGCAATGAGCACCTTAGCTAATGAAGGTTTTCATGTAGGAGTGGCATTGATGCCAATATTGCCTTATATTAATGATGATTTGGAAAGTCTTGAAAATTTTATTAAAGTATTTAGGAAAAATAATGCTGCCTATTTAATTCCAGGTGCACTTTCACTTTTTGGAAGCAGTGAAATTTCATCTAGAATAAAGTATTATAATTTTGTTAAAAGTAATTTTCCGGAAATACTGGATGATGTAAAAAGCTTATTTTATAATAGGGAATATCCTTCAAATAAGTATCAGAATAATTTATATAGAAAAGTAGTAAGAATTTGTAAAAAACAGGGCATCAAAACAGCAATGATTTAAAAAAATAAAAAAAGAAAAAATTAGGAGTTTAGAAACTTGCGATTACTTCTCCTAATAATTTGATGGATTCTTCTACGTCTTTTCCGATTGGAGAACCAGCTACGTATTGGGTTACACCCATTTCAGCTAATCCTTCTACTTTAGGGATGAATTCATCAGGAGTACCTGCTACGGAGAATGCATGGAGTAAGTCATCATCGATTAATCCGATAGCTCCACCGAAGTCACCTTTACCTAAGCAAGCACCGATTTTTTCGTTGATACCTTCAGGTAATCCGTGTCTTTCGATAACCATAGGAGGGGAACCAGCTGCAATGAAAGCAACAACAATTTTTGCTGCAGCTTTAGCTTTTTCAGAATCAGTTCCGATAGAGGTTGCAGTGTATGCACCTACATCAAAGTCAGCTACATTTTTACCAGCATTTTCAATTCCTTTTTTAATAAGAGGTAATGCTGCTTTGTAATCTTTAGGGTTGGATGCATTAATTAAAACACCGTCTGCAATTTCTCCAGCGGTTTCTAACATTTTAGGTCCTTGAGCACCCATATAAATTGGAAGGTGTTCTTGAACAGCTTTTACTCCACCTAATGCTGCACCGGTTTCAGTTTTTTCACCAGCGAGTAAAGTGTTAATGTCAGCAATAGCAGCTTTTATTGTGGATACAGGTTTTTCCCATGGGATTCCTAAAGCATCAAAAGTTGCTTTGTCTCCTGGACCAATACCAAAAGTAGCTCTTCCGTCGGAGAGTTCATCGATAGTAGCAATTGCGGAAGCAGAGATAGCAGGGCTTCTTACATATGGGTTGGTTACACCAGGACCCATTTTAATGGTTTCTGTTTCTTTAGCGATTAAAGCTAAGGTTTCGTATACATTTTTGTTGTTGTAGTGGTCTGTAATCCATGCATATTCAAAACCAACTTCTTCAGCTAATTTTACACGTTCTACTATTTTATTTAAGTCTTCATTTGGTACGAATTCTATACCGAACTTCATTTTATCACCATATTAAAATTTATTAAAGAATATATAAAGCACTTATTATTTGAGTTAGATAGAAAGTTTTAAATATTATTCATGTTCGGACACCTGAAATTTCATGCCAAATAAGGCTG
>ENA-OPBF01000002-OPBF01000002.1-human-gut-metagenome-genome-assembly--contig:-NODE-2-length-324370-cov-12.608094_pt1:72500-255000 | contig 324370 bp, 330 predicted proteins | sample MGYA00241067_ERZ501450 | MGnify/ENA primary metagenome ERZ501450 (study PRJEB25962, sample SAMEA2042516) | human gut metagenome | biome: human gut; feature: human-associated habitat... | reverse complement strand
AAAGGAAATGGTGGAAAGATATCTCATTATGAAAATAATGAAAATGTTATTAATTTAAAAGATTTGGGATTAAATCAACGTCAAATTGTTATCTTAACTGAAATTATAAACAATAATGTTTCCATGACATATGATGATCATATTAAGATGTTCAATACATCAAAACCAACTGCTGAGAGAGATTTTAGAAAATTGGCTAAACTCAATCTGGTTAAAAAGAGTATAGTGAATAGGAAAGTTCAATTCTCATCACCAGATTATTAAAATGATGGATTTCATCAATTTTTGATGGACTTTTTGATGGACTTTTTGATCAAAGAATCAATTAATTATTTACTATAGTTTTTACAATCATTCTCATTTAATAGATTGTATTTTTAATATAATTGGTAGTTAACTGACTTTGATGGACTTTATTCATCCAATGTAAGTTTTCTACAAATCTTTATTGTGTTATTGTTAAAAGAGATTATTGTATCTAAACAAAATATTATTTTTTTAAAACATGAATTTCTTGAAAAGTCAACTCCATCACATCATCAAATTTTTGAACTAAAACATGTGTAGCATCATCATATTCCACAATATTATACTTATTGCCTGAAAGATTAATGTAAATTCTTAATTCAGATTGATCCACTTTGTAAGACTTTGATAAAATATACTTTGCATGAGGTTTATATGTGTAATTAGTATAATATTCACTTAATTGGTTTGTTTTATAGCAAAAATCTTTAAATTCAAGATATTCATACTTATTTTCTTTCCATGATTCTAACATTAATTCTTTTTTATTTTTTTCATTCAAATCAAGGAAATAATTTATTTTTTTATCAAAATCAATATTTGAAGTAGTTTTTAAATAATCTACTGGTTTTAAAATAACATAAAAGCTATATTTCAAACCTAAATAATCATAACATTCTCTTAATTTGGAAACTATTAATTCTTTTAAACTGTACAGATTATTTTCATAAGTTGAATCATATTCAAATATGAATTCTATGTCTTTCCACAATTCTTCTGGAAAATTTTTTATATGATAATCAAGTAATGGAGCAATTTTGATAATAATTTCAGATATGATGTAATCTTTGATAAAATTATTATTTGCAACATCAACAAAGTCATTTTTATTTTTTAAAGTGACATCAGATATTCTTTTATGTTTGTCGATTTCAATATAGTCAAAAATTTCGATTTCAGTGAATCCCATGTTTTTAAGGAGTTCATAATTTAATCTGACATCTGCATATGTGTTTAATTTAGGGATTTTGGGTACCCTTACTCTAATTTTATCTGCTCCAACAGTTTCAAGCAAATATTTTAAATTAGATAAAAATAAATCATAACTCCCTTTAGTGTATAATTCATACCTTGTTTTATCCATATCCTTTGTATCCACTATAAAATAATCAATACAATGAATTATATTTTCTATAGATTCTTTTTTAACATTGAGTGATGTTTCAAGTGTGAATTTCCAACCAGTTTTCGTATATTTTAATAAACTCCTTGATAAAAGTAGAATATAACAATGGTTCACCACCACCGAAAACTAAGTCCCCTTCAGTTGCAAGAAAATAAAGATTATCAAGTTTTACTTCTTCATATAATTCATCAATAGAATATTTTTTAGGTTCAACTGAACCATCCCATGTGAATGGATTAAAACAATAAGCGCATCTTAAAGGGCATCCCATACAACCAATTAACGTTGAAACTCCATCACATTCAGAGTTTATTCTTAATCTTGAGATTTTTGAAATATTAACATTATGCATAATTATCATTTTCTTTTAATGTGAAGATATTTTTAATATTAATTTTTTCACCAGATTCGTGTTTTTTAATTAGTTCATTTTCAAGATACTCTAGTTCTGCTTCACATTTAGGACAAGTTCCTAAGCATTCTCCTTCAAAAGTCTATTTTTCAATATGAAAATCAATATTATTCTCATCTGCGATTTTTTGTCTGAGTCCATTTAATAAATCGCATTTTTCTTTTTCTTTCATTTTAATCACAAAGTTTTATCTGCAACTATATATGGTAATTGTTATTAATTTGTTATTATAAATATTTTATTAAAGGTGATTCAAATGGAATTTTTAGATGAAATAATAGATTTATTAAATTCGGGTGAATTTCAAAAAATAATAGATAGTATTGGTGATTTTTTAGATGAAAATCCAGCATATAAAACTATAGATTATCATCATTTTGCAAATCCTCTTGAAGAAATGTTATTTGATAATTATCTTGGAAATTTTGAATCAATTAAAACACTGGACTTAGATAAACCATTAGAAGATATTTATACTATATATTCAATAGCATATATGAATTTGGGACAAATAAATGAAGCAGAAAAGTATTTAAAAATAGCTAATCAAATTAATCCAGTATCTGCCCCAATATTAATTAGACTATGTGAATTCTATCAATCCAAACATGAAGAATAAAAGTTAAAAGATTTATGCTGTGATATTTTCAAATATACTTATGATGTTGACATATTAACTTCAAGTTATTTCAAGCTTGCAGATTATTTATATCACACAAATCAGAATATGGAATTATATAATCATCTGTTTAATTTCTTCGTATTCTTAAAATCTGGTGAAGAACAAAAACCTGTTAAAGAGGATATTATATACTTTAGACAAAATAATATTCAAGTTGGTGTTAATCCTAAAATAATTCAACTATTAATGTATTTAATAGCACTTTACAGCCAAAATAATATGTTAAGCAGTTCAGGATACTTTAAAAATATTTTAGATGAAGTTTCTAAATTTAATAATTATTTAAATCATCTTGTTGATGATGAAATAGATGAACAAAATGTGGTTGAATTAAAAAATGAAATGGGGGTTGATAATTCACGATTAGAGGAATTAACAAAAGAAGAAATAACTCCAATAATGCAAATTGAATTTTTAAACATGTTAAAAGAGTCCAGATTATATATGCCGGTTAGTTATAGTAAAAATATGTTTGAGGGTATTGAAAGTGCAAAAGTAGGTGATGTGATTGAACCCCTGTCCAAATTGAGTTTAATATTGAATTTTTAACTGATGATAAAGGAAATAAAGTAGTTCCTTTATTTACTAGTGATGAAATGATGGAAGCTGCAGATTTTAGAAGTTCAACATATGTATTATATATGGGTGATTTGGCAGATATGTTAAAACAAACTGATAGATATTCTTTAATTGCAATTAATCCATTTACAGATTATAATATTAATTTGCCTATGGAAACTTTTTTAAGTTTATTTAATGACGAAAATGAAGTTATTGATATAAGAAATGATGAAATAAGAGAATTGTTACGTCAAGATTCTTTATCAGAAGACAAATTAAATGAATTTGGTGAAAAATTATTAACTTCAATAATGATTACTGGTTGTGTTGATGCTGATGGTACAAATTTTGTTTTAATATGGGATGACGATAATAAACCGCATTTGCCTTTATTCACAGACATTGATGAGTTTAAAAAGATTTTTAATAATTATGAAAGAGATATTTATCCCCAAGCATATCAATTTAAAGACCGGGTAAATGTTGCAAATGAAAATATTGTAATAAATCCCGCATCAGAATCAATAATATTGAATCCAGAAATGTTTAAAAGCTAATATGAATATTTTAAGAAATATTCCACATATAAAAAAATATCTGGAGGGAATATATGAATGATAAATACATGGGGAAAAGAAGAAATTACAAAGTTAAATTATGAATTTAGACAAGATGGAATATATGATAAAAAAACTTCAAAAAAGTTAAAATTAAAATTTCTTGAATATAATCAGGGACTATCAATGAATTTTGGTTTTTCAAGACATAATATTAACATTGATTTTGAAAAAAAGATAATGGAAGGCTGTATAAATAAAAATATGACGAATAAAGATATTGAAATAGTATTTGAATTACTTGAAAAATATCATATTTATCAATTAAATAGTGGAAAATATTGGAAAAAATTAACTTATCATTCGTCATCGTATTTTGATGGATATGAATGGAGTCTTTATCTAGTCTTTGAAAGAGATAAATATTTGCGGATTTTTAATGGTAATGATTATCCGGATATTTTCACGCATTTAGCTCAGGAGATCATTGATTTAACAGGAAAAGATATTTTAAATGTAAATTCTATCGATGAAAAAGATTTTAAATTATATAAAAAATATGGGGATGAAATATTAAATGAATAAAGGGATGATGCCATAAATAATAAAATTTTAGTATGGATTATAACTTGAGATTAATAAAAAATTAAGATAAAACTTTGAAAATGTGATTTCAATGGAAAGAATTGAAGATTCTTTAACAATATGTAAATTATTATTTAAATCAAGAAAATATGTGGAATTGATTAAATATTGTGATGAATTATTGGAAAAATACTCTGAAAATGGAGTCTGTAAAATTTTATAGGTGTATTTGATTTTTATGTGTTTTTCTGTCCAATTTTCCATTTGGTAGTCTAAAAATGTTAGAATTCCGTTTTTAGTTTTGTATATTTTCTTTATTTTTTCTGGGTTGGTTTGTCTGTAGTAATTTTCGATTTTGTTCGATGTTTTTTCAATATTTTCATCATCTAAGTGTTGTACGTATCTGTAAAAGTGATTAATGATATGTTTTCTTATAAAATCTTTTAATACTACTGGTATGGCCATGTAATTTTGTAAGTATTGTTTAAATTGTCCTATTGCTTCTTTTGTTGAGTTTTGTCTGAAACAGTTTTTTAATTCTTGCGCATTTTCATAGATATGTTCTCTTTGTTTTGTGTTAATCTTGTTTCTTCTGCAGTAGACTTTTAATTTGTGATTTATTGTTTAAAATAAATGAAATGTGCATAATTGATGATTTACACCTATTTCATCGGCTACATTGCTATACATTGGAAATAAATCTGTTGTTAAGCAAATAAGTGGTTTATTTTTCGTTGAATCTAAGATAAATTTTTTAGTATTTTTTAGTATTCTGCGACATACTATTCGTTCTAAGATTGTAACATTAAGTATAGTATCAAATAATGTTAATCTGTAATGTTTGACTCCATTAAGTCTTAAAAATTGCTCATAATATAAATAGTAGCCAGAATATTCAAATTCTTCGTTGTTGATTGTTTCCTTGTGATTTTTGTTGGACCAATTCTTGATTGTTTGAGGAGATACATGGATTTTAAGGAATATTTCAAAGTATTTACTTATTTTACGAAGTGATTGACATTCAATTTTCATTATTTCAGGTATTTTATCCATTATTTCTTGTAAAAATTGTTTATTTTTTCCAATTAATGGATTGTTGTATATTTTAGAATTTTTTTCCACATTTTTTGCATTAATATTGCTGTTCTTTGAATTCTGTAGTTTTTCCATTGATATTTTGTTTGTTTTTTGTTATTGTGCCTTTTTTGATAATTTTATGAGCTCCACAAACTGGACAAATTGGATTAACATGTGAAAATATATTATTTTCGTCTAAAAATAGTTTTTGATTAGTATTTTCAATATTTGGGCTTTTGTTAAGCCTTTCTTAAATGATTTTTTCATGATCAATTTTTTCTTCAGAAAAATCAAAAAGTTTAAGTTGTATGAAGTTTAAATTACTATTGAGGACAAATTTGTTTTGTTTGGTCATAAAACATTATTTGTTCTCACTTATTTAAGTAATTTACTATTTTTAAATCAATATTTTTTAAATTAAAGCAAAATTAGAACGAATTTTCATCGAGGTGAAGTTTCAATTGTAAAAAAAATTAATTTGAAAAAAGCCTATAAAATTTTACAGACTCATGAAAATCAAATAATAAATTTCAAGGATTATGGAGCGAACAGCAGTCGTACCCGTTCAGTTACAATTGGTGTTAGAAGAGATTTAATTGATAAAGTACATCCTTTAGATTTATTTCCAGATAAAGAAGAACCCAAAACTCTTATTGAAGTCATTGGTAATTTATTTAGTCTGAATGAAATGGGAGAAATTGATCCTTCTGACATATATCATCATTTTAAGCCCTATAGAGAAGATATGAGAGCATGGATTCATGATATTTCCGAAGGTGAATCTGCATTTGATAATGAAGACATTAATAAAAGACCCCATAAAATTGTTGATGGAGAAATTGTTGTTCATAATAACAAACATGGTGATAAATATACAAGACAATGTTGGGATAAAGTTGGTCCTTGTGTGCATACTTATATGGCTAATCTAGCGAGTCAAAATACAGTCCATCCAGTTGATGATAGAGCATTTTCAATACGTGAATTATTATTAATGAATATTCCTAATAATTTTAAATGGTCTGAAATAAGTGAAGAAGAATTAAATAATTTACCATTAGAAGAAAAACAACAATTTTTAAAGGAAAATGAAGCAAATATAAGAGAATGTATTGGGGAAGCTGTTCCAACTATAATAATGCAAAAAATTGCAAAGAATATTAAAGAAGTATTGATAACTGGAAAAAAATCTCAAAAAAAGGACAAACACGTTTAATCTAATGGACTAAATTTTCATTCAAAATATTAATTTTATTTCCAGTTCATTTAATTATTCTTCCAATAGGAAACTGTATTTCCACATATCTTTCTAAATAAAATAAATAGCTTCCTTTAGCAGTATCCGGAATTTTATTCTGCAGTTCTGATGCAGATGAAGTTAATTTATATTTAGTATAATCACTGTTTGCAACATACCCTATTTTTTTATCTTCAACATATACTGCAATTGCATCCTTATCAAATTCATTATCAGGTTCCTTGACAAGTTTCAAAGGTAAACCTGGATTAAATTGCACATCATTTTTATAATAGTTTATTCCAGTTATTGTAAATAGTTCTGATTTATCATATTTTTTTAATGTTTCAATGTTTCTTTTGAATTTTCTTTCATAGCCAATATAGAAATTTATTGAGTCCCATAATCGTAGATATTGATTAATATCTTCTTCACTATTTTCTCCGGGAAGTGCTTTCATTGCTTTAATGCATTTTTGTTTTGCTTCTTCAAGTTTATTGGATCCGTCGGGAATATCTTTTGACTCTTCAAGTAATTTATGTGCCCATCTAAATAACATTCTTGCCTTGTTGTCATAAACCATATTTCTTTTGGATAATTCCAGTGATTTATTGTAGCAATTTTCTGATGTTGCATACATTTTCAAGCCTTCAAGAATAATAGCTTTCTTATTCCAGTTTTCAACATGTCTATCATCAAAATCTAATGCCTGATTGATTTTGTAAATTGCATCATCATAGTTTTCATCAAGATATAAATCCCATGCTTGTTTACCTAATCTGTCTGCCCTGCTTTCAACAGGAGGATTATATGTTTCATCTTCATCTTCTGAAGTAATGTAACTACCACTGGCACCACAGCCATGACATATGTCTCCTTCATCAACCCAACTTCCACAATTCGGACAAATCCCCATATTTAATCACATCCATAGATATTTCATCAAACTTTGGTTATCCCAAACAGTTTATAATATATTCATCATCATAATTATACATTGTTATTAAATAGGTTATATACACAAAATATAAAAATACCTATAAGAAACTTTAATAAGGGAATAAATAAGATAGTGAGTATGGTGATAAAATATGGATTTTCCTGCCGTGGATGAAAACTGGTACTGTGAAGACTGTGATTTAAATTTTGAATATTGTGATAAACCCGATTTTCTTTTCTGTCCGAACTGTGGCAAAGTTTTAAAAAATGATATGTATCAATATAATTTAGATGGACTTATAGATTCTTTAAATAATCTGGGTAAAAGCATATGTGAAAATTGTGGTGAAGAATTTGACAAAGAATATAATTTCTGCCCATTATGTTCGGAAAAATTAAAAAAAGAAACCATACCATTTGATATTGAAAAAGACAACTCCGTTACTGTTGACTGGAATGGTGAAAAGGCATTGGTATATGACAAATGTGTTTATTTATCAAATCCTCATTTTGCAGTAGGCCGTATTATTAAATGCATATCATCTAAAAATTACACTGATGAGAAACTGGAATGTGACTTTAAAAGAATTGATGAAACTCTTCCCGAGAAACTTACTTATGATGAAGCATATTCCATATATGAATTAAATGGTTGGGGAAACCTTGTTCATATAGAAGAGTTCATATCCAAACTTAGTCAAGACATTTTAGAAAGTGACCAGTTTAAACCAAACGAAAAGATAAATTATATTGAAAATGAAAGATTCAATAGGATTTTAAAACTCCGAGAAGACCTGTATGTTAAATTAATGATTATAGAAAGTGGAATTAATTATTAATCTAAATTTTTAAATAATTCATTTCCTTTTTCAGTTAATCTGTATAATCTTCTTTTTTTGAGTCTGTAAAATTTTATAGGCTTTTTTCAAATTAATTTTTTTTTACAGTTGAAACTTCACCTTGATGAAAAATTCGTTCTAATTTTGCTTTAATTTAGAAAATATTGATTTAAAAATAGTAAATTACTTAAATAAGTGAGGACAAATAATATTTTATGACCAAACAAAAAGAATTATGGAAGAAAAACACTTCTATAACAACTTAAAACATGAATTATTCAAAAAATTAGACCAATGAAAAAATTCAAACTAATACGAGGAAAAATAGGAGACTTTTTCAAATTACTCAAACAAGGACTCAACATGAAACCAATACACAAATATACACCAAAATCAGTCAAAAAAACAGTATATTTGAATGTATTTTTAGGATCATTAATCATATCACGAGGATTCTACTCAAAAACACCCATACAACAATTATCCGAAAACTAAAAAATTCAAACCCCTAAATAAGTCTTCTATCTAGATTACATGATTATTTACCATATTTATGCCTCATTTTATCATTTTTTTACAGGTCTAATTGTTCTGCCATGCATAATCTACAAAATGCATTTGGATTTTTCAAATTTCCTTCTTTTGCAGGACAGTAGTATGATTCTTCTTTTTTTAGGACTTTTTGTGATTCTGGAAATTTAGCCCTTCTGGGTGTACAGGTTCTTCAAGAATATAATTTGCATATAATATTGAAAGAAATACAATTATGCAGAATTCTGCTGATGATTTGTGAGGGTCAAGTGTTTCATTTAAATTGAATATATATTTTTTAAGATGCATATATGTTTTAACATCAGATTATAAAATTAATATTGCTCGGGTAAGTATGAGGGAATCTATGGGCGGTCATGGTGTTCCTGAAGAAAAAATCAAATCAGGATATTATAATGCATTGGATTTGATTCCAGATTTAGTTGAAATTTGCGATATTGTCCATATTTATGACAATACTAATGTTCCATTTAGAATTTTCAAGAAAAGAAAGGACATATATTTCCATTGGGAAAACAAATATTGGAGTTATTCCGGTATTGAAAAACTCACTGGAATTAGTGAATATAGTAATTAAAAGCAGTAAATATTTTTGTATAGTATATAGGACAACAGCTTTTATGTAATCTTATTTTATTAATTAAATTTTTTTAAGACTTTTTAACTTTTTTTACTATCAGTTTTGCGTTTTTTCACACTGTCACAGTTTCAAAGGTTTTAGTTTTGATAAAATCATTTTTAGTTTATATATTTCTTTATTGGTTATAAGTTAATTAATAAAATATTTTGTTAAGTATTTATATATGTATTAACAAATATTTTTTTAATTAATGTATTCTAAGGGAGGCATATAATATGGATGATAAAACACAATTGATACTTAATTTCATAAATGAAAGTAGCTCTAATATGCCATATGTATTAAAAGATAAATTAATTAGGGATGGTAAAGAATTAAAGTATAGATTTGAATTTGAAGAAATCAAGAATAGTATTGATGAGTTTATAGAAGGAAATGAGTTAAATAGATTTATTGTGTTGCCGGGAATTAGGGGTGTTGGAAAAACAACGCTGCTTTATCAAGCATATTATTATTTATTAAATGAAAAACACATATTGCCAGATCAAATAATTTATTTGTCCTGTGATGATTTAAACAATATAGTTGATTGCAATATAAGAGAAATAGTTGATATTTACCTTAATAATCAATTCAATACTCAGTTAAGATTATTGGATAAAGAAATTTTTCTATTAATTGATGAATCGCAATATGATAAGAACTGGTCAATGTCTGGTAAAATAATTTATGATCGTTCAGAAAAAATTTTCATGGTATTTACAGGTTCATCAGCTCTAAATTTAGAATATAATGCAGATGCTGCAAGAAGGATGTTTAAAAGAGTCGTAACGCCTCTAAATTATAATGAACATCTGAAATTGAAATATGATTACTCAAATATTAATCTTGGAAATTCTTTGGTTAGCTTGATTTTAAATGGTGAAGAGCAAAATGCCATAAAATATGAAAATGAAATGAACAGGGACTTAATTAATAATATTAAGTATAATTTTAATGATTGGGATGAATATTTGAAATATGGGGGATTTCCAATTTTGGCTCGTAAAATCAATTTTAGAAGACTTTCTACTAATATTGTGGACATGATTGAAAAAGTGGTAAATACTGATATGGTTGCTATTAAAAATTTCACTTTTGAAAATCAGACGAATTCAAATAGGATACTAAGATATCTGGCACTACAGAATGCAGGGAATCTTTCACAAAACAATTTGGCAAAATATTTAAAGACTTCTCAAGCAAATGTAAAAAATATTTTAGATATTTTAGAAAAAACACATTTAATATTTTCTATTGAAGCTTATGGAACATCATCAAAACGTATGAAAAAAACCAAAAAATATTATTTTGCAACAAGTAGCATTAGAAATGCATTATCCGAAAACTCTGGAAATACAATTAATGATATAAAGCAATATGGGGGAATACTTCTAGAAAATCATGTTGCATCAATCTTATTTAATTTCACACAAAGAGGAAATGATTGTTTTACATTGTATTATGATGCAAACAAGAAGCGAAATGTTGATTTTATATTGCAGCGAGATTTTAAAAATCCTGTACCTATTGAAGTGGGTCGTGGTAGAAAAGATAAAAAACAAATCACTCATGCAATCAACAGTTATGGTGCAGATTATGGAATTATCATCTCAGATACTACAACTAATATTGAAAAACACAATAATATTATCTATGTTCCTCCAAAAACATTTTCATTTTTATAATTGGCTATGCAGTAAAATACATAGGTTTCTGATGAAGCTTTTACTGAAAGATTTAAGCTTTCTATTAAGATAAATTAAGAAATATGTGATGTTAAAGGGTTTTTTAGTGTAAGTTATTTTTCTTTTAACATAAATTGAATTACTAAATAGATTCCTAAAGCTGCACTGAATACAAATCCTATCAGTCCCAATATTGAAACATCAAATAGTTTAGGTCCCTTATCTGAAATGATGGCCAGTGATGACCCGATAATTAGTGCAGATAAAATAAGTGAAATTGACAGCTGGTTCATGATTTCACTGATTGATTCGTGCTTAAGTTTCACGCTTAAATTACCTTCTTCAAGTTTTGAAAGCATATTGTTAAGTGTTGTTGGCAAATCTTTAGCTAAGTGTTCTATTTGCAGCATGTAATTGGAGCTTACTTTTGCTAATCTGTTAGGGCTGTATTTTTGAAACATTATTTTTCTGGATAATTTTTTCAGTTCAGTCACGGCATTAAATTCAGGGTCCAATTTCATTCCTGTATCTTCAATTAAAGCCATTCCACGCCCAATCATTACAAATTCTCTTGGTAATTGGATGTTATGTTTAATCATTACCTTTAGAAGTTGCTGTACTCCTCCGTGCATGTCTTTCAGGTCTGCACCGTAATATTTGTTCATTATGTCATTTACATCGGCTTTTAATTCAGGAGTGTTTTGTGCAGGTGTTAATATGTCCATGTAAATTAGTTGGTTGATAATATTGTCTACATTTCTGCTTAATAGCAATAATATTAACTCTGCAAGTTCTTCTCTGAAATCATCATCTAAAATACCCATCATTCCTTCATCAATGTAACATAAGACATTGTTTTCCATTATCATCATATTTCCAGGATGGGGGTCGGCATGGAAAAATCCGTCAATCATTATTTGTTTAAAATAAGATTTCACTCCTCTTTTAGCAATTAATTTTTTATTATATTCCGGATAATCGTGAACCATTACTTCAGAAACTTCTTTTCCTTTTATTAATTCCATTGTAATGATTTTTTCACTGCAGTACTCCGAATAAGCAGCAGGTATATGGATGTAGTGCACGGCTCTGAAATTATGCGCCAAATTTTTCATATTGATTAGTTCTTCATGGTAATCAATTTCTTTGAATATTGAGCGTTCAAATTCTGTTAAAATAGATGGAATATTATAAACTTTAGTCTGGTTTATGTATTTTCCGATTTTATCAGATAAAAATTTCATAATCTTTAAATCTGATTCAATAGTTTCACGAACATGAGGTTTTTGAACTTTAATGGCTACTTCTTTGTTGTTTTCAAGAAGTATTCCTTTATGGACCTGCCCGATTGAAGCTGAACCTAAAGGCTTTTCGTCAATTTCTTTGTAGATTTCATTTATTGGCTTTCCAAGTTCTTTTTCAATAACTTCTTTTATTTCATTAAATGGTGTGGTGGGAGTGTTGTCTCTTAAGGATTCCAGTTCCTTTGCTATTTCCACTCCAATTAAATCAGGTCTGGTACTTAACATCTGACCTAATTTAATATATGTTGGTCCTAATTCTTCCAGCACATCTTTTATTCTTTTTGGAATAGATTCATCAGGTAATTCTTTATATTTGCCTCTTTTAGTATCTTTTAAAAAAGGAAAATTCTTAAAGAAGGTATTTTCTTCGATAAGGTAACCGAAATCATTTTTTTTAAGAACTTTATATATTTCTTCTACCCTTTTTATAGAATCATTTTTTGTGTTGGAAATTATTTTCATATTTTTGTAATTAGTTAAAACTTCTATATATTAATATCTTAAAATTTCTCCAGGATTCTTGCATATACCTGTTTTAGATTATCGTCTGATTTTTCATAAATCCTTTTTAAGATAAGTTCAGGAGTACTTTTTGCAAGGAAATTCATTTTCGGAGTTCTGTCCACTATCAGATTATAATTTTCATCTAATCCTTTTGCTTCAATACCGTCTACACGAATATCTGTGTAATTCATCAGTTCCCTGGCCATATGTGTTACAATTATTCCGTAGGAATTGGATTCTTTAATCATATCTATAAATGTTGAAATAATTTTAACTGCAGCTTCCAGTTCTGTTATTCCTTCAAGTTCGTCAAGCAATACTAATTTTTCGCTGTCTGTTGTTACAATTGGAATAAATACATTTAAAAAAGATTCAAAAGCTCCGGCATCCAGTGATCTTTTCTTTGAAAAATGATATATTTCATCAAACAATTTGATTTTGGCTTCACCGGCACTTACAGGAAGCCCCATTTGCGCCATTATGGAAATTTGGGTTAGTGTTTCAAGAAGGGTTGTTTTACCTCCGCTGTTTGCCCCGGTAAGCAGGGCTATGTTTTCGTCATTTGTAAGTTTGTAATCAATTGTCTGTGTGTTTTTATCATCTTTTCTAAGGGCCAGTTCCAGATGCAGTGCCTCTTTTAAATTTATTTCATCGCCAAATTCAGGTGCATTTAAATCATATTCATATGCAAAGCTGCCTAAGCTAAATTCATAGTCAAATTTAATTACTTCTTCAACTTCTTTGATTGCCTGTTCTTTTATGGAGTTCAATTCAATGGCAGCACTTTTTTTAACATCAAAAATATCATTTTCTTTTTTGGATGACTGTTCCAGTTGGATTCTTTGGATTTCGCTGTCGTCAATTTCAATAGGATATTTTCTGAGATACGGATCAAAATCAAATCCTGTTTTTTCTCTGATGATTTTCTTCCTTTCATTTATAATTTCATCAAATATTTTATTAATCTTTGGAGGGAGATTCTTGTTTAATAGGTTGAGAATTTCATCTCCTTCAAGATCAACATTTTGTATGGCATTTTCTAGTTCTTCATCCATATCCTTTTTTAAAGAATTGACTAATTCTTCAATGTCTACTTCTCTTTTATCAATAACATTAAGTTCATCAATAATTGGGATAATTTCTCCCAAAATTGTTTCCCGGCCTCTGATTTTTTGTATTTCATAAACTCTGTTAAAAAGATCCTGGTTATGTGTAAAGAAGTTTATTATTTTTTCAGGAACTATTTCATAATCATTTTCTTCAATATTAATCATTACAAGGTTTGGCATTCCTTCAAAATCAAGTATTCCCTGTGAATATACATAAAAGATAAGGTCATAATTCATTAATTCCTCCTGCAGTAACGGGGAATCAGTGGCTGTAATTATTGGATAATACTGATTCAGACCTAAATCAGTAAGATATGAATTGTCTTCTTCTGTTTCCACTAAAATAACTTTACTTGCATCATATTCGGCTTTCGGATTTTCAACTTCCTTTAAGTTTTTCATCAATCCTCTTAACTTGATTATTGGAAGCTGTGAAACCTGTTTTTTTGCATCCATCACAAAACTGATTTGTTTTTCTATTTTTTCAATATCTTTTGAAGGGGAAAGCAGCAAAATCCTATTTTTTGAATATGAAGTGTTTGAATATGCTAATATTTTGTTTATGATGTCTTCATAAATCTCCATTGCCCTGTCGCTTTTAATAAACTCATATGTAGGATTATTTAATAGCTGGTTCATTATTTCAATAGCTTTCCTTTGGCTGATTCCATCAATATTTGCTATTTTTTCAACATCCACATTTTCAACTATTTTTTGAAGATTTTCTTCTCCTCCAACACTATTTAATATTTTTTCAGAGATTTTATCTCCAATACCTTTTATGTTTTGCAATGTTACTTTCTCTCCTTGCATTTTAACCAAACCCTTTTTTCTATACATTTTTATTTAAATATATATCCAAAATTCCCTAGAGCATTTGGGAAGTATTATTTTTTATTTGTCAATAGCTGTGTTATATTCCTGTATTTTATTTAAATAGTTTTCATCTCTCCATCGACCGTCAATAGCAAAATTAACAAGCCCTATTGATTTTAAGTAGGTAATGTCATTTAAAAGTGAAATATCTTCGCTATTTGAAATTATAATTTCTTCATTAGATAAGCTTTTATGAATAGGATATCTTTTGTTTTTCTTATCAATCAGGAAGATGTCGTCTGTGTTGTTCTTTAACTTTTTAGATTCTTTTTTGGTAAATAATCTGTTTCTGCTTTTCATTAGCTCAACAGATCCCTGAACAATAATTTCCAATTTGGAATTGTCACTACAATTGTCTAAAATATTTTTTAAATCTTCTTTTTTCAGTTCCGGTGACAATGTAATTATTTTGTAGTTTTCAAGACTCTTTATTGTTTGTGTATTTGTCACGTTCATGGAGTATGGTCCGTATTGGCCTGTAAAATCGGGAGACATTATTTCAATAGGGTAGTGCAGTTTGTTTAATATGCCTCTTACTTTTCCTAAAACTTTTATTAAATTGTCATGAGCAATGTCCGGCCATTTCCAGATTAATTCATAGTCTCTGTTTCTGGAAATGTCAATAGCCTTTTGCAGATAGCTGACCATATAATTTATATTGTATTCTTCCCTGCTTTGATTTATTACTGACGGGTCTTCAGGAGGTATCTCCAAATAAACCCTTTTTACATTATTTATTTTATCTAAATCAGTTAGGTTATTTGTATAATAGGATAAACTGTATTGGTCAGTTTTTAGGGCATTGCCTTCATTTTCAAGATTTATTTTTACCTTTTTATTGGAGTATAAGGAATACACTTCTTTTTCTAATTTTTTGAAAAGTTCCCTTCTGATTTTATTGATTTCACTTATTGGGATAAATAATGTTCCGTCATAGTTGATATTGACTCCAACAATGTCAAATGGGTATTTGTCAACTTTCAGTAACTGTTTTTTTATTGTTTTTGTATCTACACTTCTTTTAAGAGGCTTTTCAAAGGGAACTTCTCCTTTAACTTCACTTTCAATTTCTTTTTTATTTGCAAGAGTTAACCTGCCTTTCAAGTGAGGATATTTGTTTTTAATTGAAAATGTAAGTATTAATTTGGATTTGATAAAACTGCTGCCCTTATTTTCAATCTCTTTAACTTTTGAAGTTAATCTGTTTCTTTTTGTAAGATATGCTGTTGAATCGTTTAAATTGAAATGGTGTTTTTTATTCTGCTTTACTTTTTTAATGATTAAAACTCTGTCTTTTCTGTTAATGTCTTTAATTTCTTTATTTCTGCCTTTTTTATAATGGTTGAATGTTGTTAAAAGAGGGTTTTGTGAAATTTCAAATCCGTAGTCATCTTTTGCTTTTATTAATAATAATCCGTCACCTTTTTGGGGAATTGTTTTTAAACCGTCATCTAATTTAATGACTATTTGGCTGTTTTCACTATTGCAGACTTTACCTAATTTTAAACCGACATGTCCTGAACGGATACTTCTTGAAGATGCATAGTTAAATTGCCCTTCGCTAAATCCTCTATTAAATGCAAGGCTTATTTCTTCACTTTTGCTGATTTTATTGCTTTTCAATTTGTTTAAGGCTTTCCTATAATTGCTCACTGCAATAGCCAAATATTCCTTGCTTCTCATTCTCCCTTCTATTTTGATGCAGCTGATGTTTAGCTCTGCAATTTCTTTTAAATGATCGTATAATGACAAATCTTTAGGTGAGAGGTAATAATCTTCACTGTTCAAACAGGATAATCTGTATTTTTGGCGGCAGGGCTGTGCACAACTTCCTCTGTTTCCGCTTCGACCTCCTTTAAAACTGCTCATTAGACATTGTCCTGAATAGGAATAGCACAGAGCTCCATGAACAAATATCTCAAGTTCCATATTTGTTTTCAAATTTTTAATTTCATCTTTTCTCATTTCACGGGGAAGAACTATTCTTTTAATTCCTTTGCTTTCAAGATAATCTAATTTAAGTTGGTTTTCTGCAGTCATCTGTGTTGAACCGTGGACTTTTAGTTTTGGCAGGTGTTTGTTTATCAGCTCAACCAGACCTAAATCCTGAACTAAAACTGCATCTACACCTATTGAATATAGATGGGACAAATAATTCATTACATCTTGAAGTTCATCTTCTTTAATTAATGTGTTTACAGTTACATAAACCTTGACATTGTGCAGATGAGCAGTGTTAACTGCTTCGGCTATTTCATTTAAAGTAAAGTTTTCAGCAAACCTACGGGCACCGTATTCTTTTCCAGATAAATATATTGAACTGGCTCCTGCATTAATAGCTACTTTAAGGTGGTCCATGGAACCTACAGGTGCAAGTAATTCAGGAATTCTCATGTTTGTCCTCGTGTAATCTGCCTTCAATATAATTTCCCTTGTTGATATATGACTGTGAGAAATCCATTATCTGATATTTGTATTTGGAAAGCTCTTCATCATCTCTGTCTTTCAGGGAATCATTGTAAATGGATAATATGTTTGTTGTGTACTTTTCATTGGAATATCTGCAATCCAGGATTATGGAATCAAGACCTAAGTGTTTAATTTCATTCATTTCTTCAATTAAACATAGGCAGTCTTTGTTTATAATGTGGCTTTGTTTATTATAGTCAAATAATACTTTGTACTTGAATTTTTTCCTTTTTTTATCTTCTAAAATGGCATAATCTGCATTGTTATGTATTATGAAATCTTTACCGTCATTTAAGTTACTGAAATCATCCTTACTTACAATAACCTCTAAATTTCCGTTTACAATTAGTTCCAAATCAATGTCTTCGGTGTTATTTTTAGAAATCAGATGTTTAATTTCATTACCTGAAAGTTCTGAAGATAAAATTAAACCATTGAATCCTGCTTCTTTAAGATTTTTAACTGTAAATGAGTTCCAAACATTCAGATTATGGTTTCCATAAACAGGACAGTCAAAAATCTCACCCATTCCCGGGAAATCTCCCATAACTGAAATAATAATTCCTTTTGATTCAAGTTCTTTAACTATTTCATTGCATTTGGATGCTTCTTTTTCATTGATGAATGAGGACAATACCCAAACAAGTTCTGCATCAGGAGTCATAAGACTGGCTTCTTCTAAAAGCTTTGGAATATTTTCATAATAATCTTCAGGGTTATTGTATAAACAGTTTCCATCAAAGTAAATCCGTTTAAGGTCAAATCCGGAAATTGATTTTAACTGGTCTAAGTTATCAATAAATAATGATATTTTAGGATTTTTCTTTTTGCTGATGTTATTGAAAGATTCATAATCTTCATAAAACTCATTCAATTTTTTCCTTGTAGCTTTAACGGACTTTTTGGTTGGAGTGTAGTGATTTAACAGCAGGTCCTGTGCTTGAGATAGAACTTCCCTTCTAATCTGGTTAAGTTCACTGATTGGAATAAATAAATTGTCCGGCATATTGTGGAATTTGATTTCATCTATGTAGAATGGTGTTCCTCCGGTTTTTGATAACTGCTTTTCAATTTTTTCTTTTGTAATAGGTTTGTTTTTAGCTTTTTCAAATTTGCCTATGACTTTATGTCTGAAATTGATTAATTCGTCATCTAAATAATATTCAACATTAACAAATCCTGTTAAGTCTTCATTCCAGCTTAGGGTTAATGAAAGTGGGATATGGTTTTTAATGACTTCTTTTTGGAATTTTTTAAGATTTTCATGAATTGACTTGGAAAAACTGATAAATACCTCTGTGCCTTCCTTAACCAAACGTGTTGTATTAATTACAATTTCATTTTCGTCCTGTTTAACAATGTCTTCTAAATAAATTCCTTTGATTTTGCCGTTGTATTTAAAAGCTATTCCGTCACCTTTTTTTAGTGTGATGTAATTGTCTTTATTTTTGATTTCAATTGTAACTTCAGTTCCATCTATTTTTACAATGTCTCCTATGTATAAACCTTCGTGGCCTGAACTGCCTCTGCCCATTACTTCACCGGGTTTATCTCCCATTATGTATCCGTTTGTAAATTTCCTGTTGAATACAAGATGTAAATTTTTGGCATAATCTCCGGTATTTCCGTCCAATATATTGCGGTAGCTGTTTACGATGGTTCCTATATAGTCTCCGGATTTCATACGGCCTTCTAATTTTAATGAAGTTACTCCAGCATCTGAAATTGCGTCCAGATTATTGTATGTGGCCAGATCATGGGTTGATAAAAGATATCCGTTCCCGATATTGTATCCTCTGTATTTTAAACGGTATTCTCGTCTGCATGGCTGTGCACATGCGCCCCTGTTTCCGCTGCGTCCGCTGTTGTATGAAGACATATAACAGTTTCCGGAGACACTATAGCATAAAGCTCCATGTCCGAATACTTCAATTTCCATATTGATATTGTCTTTTTTTAGCTGTTCATGTGTTTTAGCTATCTGGTTTACATTAATTTCACGTGGAAGAACAACTCTTTTAATATTGTTTTTAGCAGCCCATTTTATGGAACTGTAATTGCTCAATGCCATCTGTGTTGATCCATGAACTTCCAAATCAGGAATCAGAGTTTTTAAAAGCCAGCATATTCCAAAATCCTGAACAATAACTGCATCTATTCCTATTTGATATAATTTAAACAGGTAGTTCATTACATCAGCTATTTCAAAATTGTTTATTAATGTATTTACAGTAACATGGACTTTAACTCCATTTAAATGAGCATATTCGACAGCTTTTTCTATCTCTTCCATTGTGAAGTTTTTAGCAAATGCTCTTGCTCCATATTGTTGTCCAGCTATATAAACAGCATCAGCACCTGCATTAACTGCAATTACAAGCACATCATAAGATCCAGCTGGAGCTAATAATTCTGATAAAACCATTTTATTATTACACCCTAAGATTTAATCATTTAAAAATATGTTTTTTGTAATATAAATAAATTTTAAAATATCGCTGATAATGTATTGTTGGGGTTGTAGTTTACTGTTTAGTTTTTATTTTATATATTATTTTAAAAGGATATGATGTATTTTAAATTCAAAATAATAATATAAATCAAGTAAAAGAAAAAATAAGAAATTTAAGAAGAGATAGGCTCATGTCTTATTCTTTTAATAAAATCCTGCAATTATTATAAGTAACATTCCAGATAAGAATATTGTTGTAAATACTATGAAATATTTTGTTAATTTTTCACTGTTAGACTTATGTCCAAATACTAATGGCAGTATTGCTAATATTGGAATGAAGTAACGGGCTCCAACGCCTAAAATACCATCATAACCTACTGGAGTCCAACTTAAATATTGGATAAAAAATATGCTTGTATAAATTATTAAAAATAATATTATCAATTCTAATTTTTTCCTTTTAGCCATTTTTAAATCTTCAGATAAGAATAAAAATACAATAAAGAAGATTAAACACAATGCATTGTATATATCTAGCCCTGGGAAAAGTATTAAATGGAAAAAAGAACAATCTTTAATAAAAATCAAGTATGGTAAAAAGATTAATGATTTTACAAAGGTTATAACTGCGGATGTAGGGTTGTGAATTATATAATTTATTTGATTGGTTGGGTTAACATTATTTTGGATGTAATAGTCTATTCTTCCACCTTTTAACAATTCTTTTGAAGCATAAAAATTACTATATGCTCCAGCTATGACTATTAAGAGTAAAGCTGTCATTTTAGATATAATAGCTATTTTTTTTGTTTTAAATTTGTTTGCAGGTATTAAAAATAACATTAGTAATAAAAAGATATATGGAAATTTAATAAGTCCAATCAATACTCCTGTTGCCAAATAAATGATTATATTTTTATTTGGGATTATTTCTGATTTATACATCTGTATGAAGTAAGAAATATTTAATATTGCCAGAGCAAAAATAATTCCATCACTGCTCATTGATGCAGCTTGAAAAACAGCTATTGGAAGACATGATAATACAAGTAACTCTTTTTTAAAAGCAGGCGTCTTTTTAATTGCAAAATATACAATTCCTGAGTATAATAATAAGTTACAAAGTCTACCTAACCATAATGCGAATATTACTGGTAATTCCAACATTTTTGCAATAAATATCCCAAATCCTTGAGCTAAATAGACGTAAAATAGATTTTGAGAAAATACTGATGTAAAAAATGATTTGCAGTGCGTAATATCTTGATGCATAAAGGAAGTATTGTCTAGTAGGGTACTACCTTGTGAATATGTCATTTGATGAAAATAGTTGTTTATGAAATATCCCTGATTTTCATGGTAATTTGGTATAAGTCCTCCTTCTGAGGTTAAATCAGATCTTGCAAAATGTTCTACTTCATCAGGAGCTACAAGAAGTGGTGAAGCAAATACTGTTAGTAATCCAAATATGATGATTATTAAAAAAGCTGTTTTGTGTAATGCATCTTTATTTTTTATAGAATATCTTATACAAATTATTCCACCTATTACAGTTAAAATACTTAATATTATCTGTGCTTTTGGATGATTATGGGTGTTACATGAAAATAAAAATGTTGCAAGCAATATAAACCCGATTAAATAAGTGAGTATGTATTTTTTATCATTTATTTGTATCATATTGTATCATTTTTTTATAAATAATGCTTAATAAATTTATAGTTCATGTTTGTGGGGATTTTCATAGGTCATTCATATGTAAAATAGGTATTTATTAAATAGCTGTTTTGCTTTTTGTTTTAATGAAACATTGAAAAAATAGTTAAAGTTTAATATAGTTTAATTCAAATTTAAAATTATGTACATTGTTTTTGAGGGAATTGATGGTGCAGGTAAATCTACTCAGATTAACCTGTTAAAAGATTGGCTGGATCAGAATGGTTTTGATGTTGAAACAGTTGTGGAACCGACAGATTCTGAAGTCGGTAAGTTAATTAGAAAAATACTGCAAAGACCGGATGCAACAACTGACAGAATTCAAAAAACATTAGGTCTACTATTTGCAGCAGACAGGATGCTTATTATGGATAAACTTAATGATGATTCTAAAGTTATTTTAAGTGACCGCTCTTTTATTTCTAGTTTAGCTTATCAGGAACCTGCAGAATGGATTGAACAGATTAATAAATATGCTAAAGAACCTGATCTGGTTTTACTTTTAGATGTGGATGTTAAAACTTCTGTAAATCGATGCTCTAAAGAAGACGAATTTGAAAATGAGGAATTTTTAAGTAAAGTCAAAGCTAATTATTTGGATTTAATCAGCAATTTCAATCATGAAATAATTGATGCAAGTACTGGAGTAAATAAAGTATCAACAGATATTAAAAAAGCTGTAGCTCCGTATATGGGTATTTGTCCTGATTGTATTAGGTGATATTATGAGCGAAGTCTTAAACAATGTAGTAAATGTAATAAGTGGTTTGGATGGTGTTTTGGAAGTAAGGCAACTTTCCAATGATGATATTTTAAAGATAATTGATATGGAAGCACAGCGCTCAAAGGACATAGTTCCGGTATTCAATGAAGGAGTTCAGGAATGTTTCAAAAGGGATGTATGTTTTGTAATTTTTAAAAAAGGATATTTTAGAGTTCCCCCAACTCCCACTGTTTTACTGACATTTGACGGAGAAATATTGGGTCATGATGTTTTTGATCCTGAAGATAAGAAAAAATTTAGGGATGATGAAGATATCATGTTTTTAAGTGATGATTTTGTAATTTTTAAAGATGTATTAAATAATTACAATTTGGAAAAAGGCAATGAATATTTTGTTTTACCTCCCGTTCCATTTCCGGAATTGGATCCTTTTAAGTTAGATGGTGTTGTTTCATCAAGTCCGTCAACTAAATCTGACGAATATTTAAAAAATAAGTATAGTTATGGTGATGATTCTTCAATAGCTACAATTATTGTTTCATTTAATATTTAAATATTAAAATATTCATTTCTAGCTTCAACTAGTGCTTTAACATTAGCTAGTGGTGTTTTTGGAGCTAATCCACAACTTGGAGCTATAATATCAATATCTTCACTTAATACTTTTTTTACATCTTCTTTTACATCTTCAGGTGTTCCGCTCAATAATGTTTTGGATGTTGAGATGTTTCCTACAATGACACATTCATCTTCGATGCTTTCCTTGGCTTTTGGGATGTCAACGGCTTCTTCTATACTTATTCCGTCAAAGCCAACAGAGGACATGTCACTTATAATAGGTTGTGTTGACCCGCAGATATGCAATACTTTTTGCACATCAATAAAATCCGCCAAATCTTCAAGATTAGGTTTAATCATTGATTTAAATTGAAGAGGGTCAATTAATTCTGGGGATGCTGTAGGTTCGTTTACACAAATAACATCTGCATCATGTTTCTGAATTGATTCAATGTAATCCATACTTGCATCAAGACAGTTTTCCATAGCTATTTCTATTTCATCAGGATCAGTTTTCATATATCTTACGACATTTTCAATTCCAAGCAAATGTCCTGTTAATGTAAATGGCCCTGTAATTCCAACGATTATCGGCAAATCTTCATATTTTTCTTTTAAAATATCAATAGCTTCAAGAACTACTGGAATACGTCCATTTTCTAAAAAATCATCTGGTGCTTCAATATCATCTGCAGATTCAAAAGGAGTTCCAGTTACTTCCGGAGTTCGTTCATTGTTTCCGAGATTTACTTCAGCTCCCATAGATTGCGCTTCAACTGTAAGTCCAAAAGGTATTCTTGCACATTCAAGGCCTGCAAGTTCATGTAGGGAACTTCCTAAAATTGCCATTTGCTCAGGATTTGTATGTGCTTCCGGCCAGGAAGCATTAGTCTGTTCCATTGCTTCGATAATTCCTGCTTGTGTTACACTTATAACAGGTTTAACTTCCACATCTTCACCTGAAAGTGCATTTTCAAGATTTTCTTTTAGATTCATATTAATCACTATATATCTTTGTAAAATTCTTCATATTTAAAAGCATGTTCTTTGCAATTTCCAGCACACCTTAAACAGCCAAGGCCTGAACATAAGTCTGTTCTTAATTTAAATTCATCTTTCTCAAAAGACAGAGCATTTTCAGGACATGAATTAACACAGTCCATACAGTAAATACATCTGTCAAATTTTGCAGATAATATATTTTCAATATCAACTGTGTTTAAATCATTTTCTCCTAAATCTGCAATATCTCTTGGGTATAATTTAGTTATTTCAGGTTCTGTTTCAATATTTGGGATTTCCTGAATGCCGTATTTTTGCAGCCATTGATTATACATCCAAAATGGCATTCCTTGTTCATAAATAGCCAGTTCCAGGGAATATATTTTTTCAAATATTTCAGAAGTAGCAAGCATTATATGATTGCTTTCAATTTTATCAGCCAATTTCTGCAATTCATCTAATAATTCGGGGTTTAATACAATATCTTTAGCCATAGCTAATGATGTATTTCCAATTTGATAAACTTGTTGGGGGCCTGGTGGAATTTGTCCTATGTTTAATGATTTTTTAGCATCAACATAAAATCCGGAAGCTCCGGCCATATATACACTTTCAATTTCATCTAAAAGGATATCTGCACTTTCAGCTAGTGTTAACTGTCCGGCTCTAAAAGCACCTAATGCCTTTCCAATATTTGAAATATCTTTTTCTTTGAGATAAACATCATCCTGCAGATAAATTGTATCTTTAATTTTGCCGTCTTTTATGATTTTATCATCACTACCTAAACTAAATGCAGCTATTACACCGGTTCCGGTAATTCCTTTTGCTTGTATGTCTGATTTTTTAATGACATTTCCATTAACAGGATCAATTAAATCTCCGTCTTCAACTATTAAATTGTCATTAAGAATTTTCATTCTCCAGAACATTTCCTCTTCATTAATATCGCAGATTACTCCTGGAGAAGCTAGTCTGCCTTTTTCAATATTTTGCCCTTCAATAGCAGGTCCTGCAGCAGCCGATGCAGTATAAATTTCTCCGTCTGCAATCAGAGCCATTTCAGCATTTGTTCCAAAATCTATAATAAGTGAATATTCATCTTTTTCTAAAGCTTTGGATTTGTAAAGCATAGCTAATGCATCTGCTCCAATTTCATGTTTAATGGCTGGAGGAATGTAAATCTTAGCATCAGGATTAATATCTAAGCCGATTGCTTGAGGATTTAATATTTTTCCACGTCTGGACGGAGGAGTTATATTTTTTTCTTTTAAAGCATTTTCTCCCCAAAAAGCCAAATCTCTTATTTCAATATTGTTAAATAAGGATAACTGTATTGGATTTCCGCAAACTGCCAATCTTTCTACTTTATTTAAATCAATATTTAAATTAGCTATAACTCTGTTTATTGTAGTTATAAGAATGTTATGTGCAGTTTCGAGACCTATATTTAATGCAAAGTGAAGATGATCTACTACATTAGCTCCAGGCAATGGATGTCTTAAAGTTATAGCTGTAGATATTGTTTTATGGGTAGTTAGATTGTAGCTTTGAGCTCTAATACCGCTAGTTCCAATATCTATAGCTATTGCATAATGTTCTGCCATGGTTATCTAGTTTGAATATTCCGGTACGAATTCCCCTACAATGTCGCTGTACTCTTTTCTTAAATCTTCCCATGTTTTATGGTTTTTCAGGATTGCATCAGCTAATTTTGGTGTGTGGTAAGCTTCTACGCCGTATACTGTCATAGGCATACTTTCAACATAGTCTTTTCTTACAGCTCCTCCACCACAGCCTATTGCAGGCACTTCAAGACCTTCTTTTTCAAGAGCATCTACAACTTTTGGAAATGCAGTCATTGTAGTTGTCATAAGTGCAGTACCGGTCATAAATAATGGATGATACTTTTTAACAGCTTCAACAACTTTCTCGGTAGGAACATCTCTTCCTAAATCGATAGCTTCATATCCTCCGGCTCTTAAAAACATCAAGATTAAGTTTTTACCGATGTCATGTGGATCTCCTTCAGCAACAAAACAAACAACAGTTCCTTTTGTTTCACTTTTGTGTCCAAGAACTTTTTCACATTCTTTTACACTTTCCATCATTGCATCTCCTGCAAGCATTAAATCAGGTAAGAAATAAACTCCTTTTGTATAAAGTAAGCTCACTGCATCAATACCTTTCATAAGTCCTTTGTTTATGATGTCCAATGGTGAAATCTCATTTTCAAGAGATTCTTTAACATCGCTTAATACTTTTGCTTTATCTTCATAGAGCACTCCTAAAGCTATTGATTTAAAGGGTTCTTCTGTTGGCAATCCTTCTTTTACTTCAGGATATTCTTCAGGTTTTATAGCTGCACCTTCTACAACTATATTGTATCTAATAGCTATCTTATTTTGATTTATTTTATTTTCTAAATCTTTATAAGTCATTTTAATCCCTTCTTTTTATTATAATTCATAATTTTTAGGATCAAAGTCCTCTACTTTACGTCCGTATCGTTTGGATGATTGTTTGATAAATTTGCCGGAATCTTCTGGTAATTTCTCATAGATTTTCATAGCTCCATCAAGGCTGTCCTGTTCGAATCTGGTTAATTGCATTTTTTTGTCTTCAACAGTTTCTCTTATAATGGTGCCAGCTTCAAGAGCTCCTGCTATGCTTCTTTGATATGGGTCATCACCATATTCTACAATAGCACGGCCAATTCTATGTGCATTGTCATATGCGAGAATTAATGCTTGAGGGTCTCTGTATTTGTCTGCTAATGTATACAGGTCTCTTAATATTTTATCATTTTCGGTTTCAATAGCAGTATTCATTAATGCAGCTTCGTATCCTGTTGCCTGTAACCAGACTTCAGGTGTTGTTCCACCCATTTCTTCTCTATGATAAACCGATTCATTACTCCAGCAGTCAGTTATTCCAGCTATTAAATTTCCCATTAAATCAGAGTGTGCACAAACAGCATTTTTACCTTCTGTTGCAATAGGAACTCCACTTATTGATTTTACAATAGGGTTTTCATAACCGCAGTCTTTAAGAGGTCCTTTTGCACCACATTCTACAGCAACCAAACTGTTACATGCTCCAATAGCTCTGGCTATTGCTGCTAATGTATGGGAACAGTCTTTATCTAACAATCCTCCTGCTAGAAACATTGCAGTATTTGATTGTGAACAGTTAGTGTCTCCTCCTGGAATTACATTGTGTTTGCTGCAGATTTTTACAATTTCTGTCCACATGAATTCCATATCTATGCTGCCTAAAACTCCAATTCCAAATAATATTGCTCTTGGGTCTCCTCGGGATATTCCGTAATCTGAAACAGATTTTCCTCCTGTTGTTTCAATGCAGATTATTGATGCTCCATTTTCACAGCATTGTTCTATACTTTCCATTACTTGCTGATACTGGGAGGAAGTTCTATAATTTTCTCCTTTTGCTTCATCTCTGATATCTGCAGGAGTAGCTTTAAGTGCAGTTTTAATTCCATATTCGTCTTGAAATTTTTCAAGAACTTCTACTTGTGCCTGAGTACACTCTCCTGCCCAATCAGGATTTGCAGTTTGTTGTGCAATATGTTCCTGTTCTAAGATAAATGAAGGCAGTCCAATATTCACTGCTCTTTGACAAGCACTTATTGCAATATTTCTACATTCTGATACCATGGTGTCTTTTGAATTTTCACTTCCTTCTTTTGGAGCAACTTTGATTATCGGATTAACATAACCTGCTCCGATTTCTAATCCATTTTTTGTTTTAACAGGATGTTTTGAAAATCCAAAGGTCATTTCATCAGGATTTTCGTACTCCATTTTTGTATACCTTTTCATAGTATCACCTCAGATGGTTAATAATAATCATTAAAAGTATATAAATTAATTGGCTTGATTTTTTAATTTAATTTAATATATTGGATTTGTTTTTAAATTAAATGAAATTATTTGTTTTAAAATTAATATATTTTAATTAGAGCAGGTGTTTATTAAAAATAGTTAAAATTAGTAGCTTATTTTTCTTTTATTTGAAAAATGAGAGTTTTATTAATTATGTGCTTTTATTTGGCTTTTATAAAATAAAATGTTATTTATATTTTTTTAATTAAATTTTAATTAAAAGGTAAATTTTATTTTTTACCTTCTAATTGATTTAATCTGGCTTCAATAGCTTCGTATAAGAAAACTTTAGCTTTTTCAAGTTCTTCATAAGTTCCTATAAGTTTAGGTCCGAATTCAGTATGTTCTAATTTTACATCGAACTTTTCGATAGTATGAGCAAGCATCTGTTCTCCTACACCATTAGGTAAACCCATTTCAAATTCCTGTTTTTCATCCATTGTTTATTCCTCCATATATTCTCTTACAGGAGCAAAGTGTTCAATTAAGAAATCTTTAATTCCGTTTTTCAAATCCATTGGATGTAAGTCTCCATTTGAGAAATCATTAATTAACTGTTCATGTGTAAGTTCAATGTCTCCTCCGAATTTTTCAGGCCTTTTAATAAGTAAAGTTTCCTGGTTTGGATATACGAATGTTTCAGCTATTTCAATCATCGGATTTCCTTCAGTTTCTCCCTGAGGACAATAGCTTTTTTTGATTTTTTTAGTAATTTCTTCAACTGAATCGTCAACAGCAATGTAATTTCCTTTACTTGAAGACATTTTAGCATCTCCGTCAAGACCATGTAACAATGGAGTGTGAATACAGACAGGAACTTTTTCATCAATTTTCTCTAAGTTTTCACGTGCGAGCATTTGAATTTTCCTTTGCTCCATTCCTCCAAGAGCAACATCTACATCTAAAGCAACCATATCTACAGTTTGCATAATTGGATAAACTACACTAGCCACTTTCGGATTTTCATCATGACGGCTTACTTGATCCATACTTCTTCTAGCTCTTTTCAAAGTAGTCAGGGTAGCTAATTTATAAACTTTAGATGCATAATCTTCGTTTAATTGGAAACTTGAACCTAATATGAATTCAGTAGTTTCATCTAAACCTAATGCTTTGAAACATTTCATGTTGTACTCTGCAGTTTCAGCAATTTCTTCAATGCTTCCTTTTCCATTTAAAAAAGCATGGAAATCTGCAAGAAGTATTTTAATTTTAAAACCTAATTTTTGAAGGGTTTTAAGTTTTTGTACTGTTACTGCATGGCCTAAATGAATTTTACCTGAAGGTTCATATCCTGTGTAAGCTATAGGTTGTTCTTTTTTAAGAACTTCTTTTAATTCTTCAGTATCTATAACTTCTAATGTTCCTTTTTCAATTAATTGAATTTTTTCTTCAATGCTCATCTTAATCACTTAATCAAATAAATGTAATTGTTAATTTTAATAATTTTAACTTCGTCACCAATATTGGAATCTTCAAATTCATCCATCATATCCAAATCAACAGCAGAATAATCTGCAGGGTCTAAAATTTGAATGTTGCTTGGGGATTTTGATATTATTGTTGTTGTTTCAATTTTATCAGCCTTTTTAAGAAGTGTTATATATTCACTTTCTTTTAAAGGTATTGTATGTCTTTTATGGTCAGTGATATCTATTCCAACAACTCTATTTTTATCAATATCTTTTACCTGCAGTATTTTGCCATCATGTTTGATAAAGTCATCTATTTCAAATTCAGGAATTCTAATTGAAATCCAAATTCTATAAAGACCTTTTCCAGTAGATTTGTCTTCACTGATAAGTCTTGGAGATTCTTTAATAATTCCTCCAAATTCTTCTTTTAAGCTTTCAGCTACTTTTCTGCCGGATTTTAATGATCCGATATAATAATCGTAGCCCTCTTTTAGTTTAGCTATTTGTGGGCAGTAAGCAAGCTTGTCGCTTTTGCTTTGCTTATTTAAAGTTCTTTTAACAACTTCATCAGCTTTATCATATTCTTCTGCTTTTATATCTCTGTTGTCTGCTCTAAACTGAACAACTGATTCATAATAGCCTGCCTGAAGTTTACTGCATGTTGGACAAACTGTTTTTATTATTCTTACTGAAGTGTCATGAGTTTCATCAAGCTGAACTCCGTAAACTTCTCCAACAACTTCCACATAACAATTGGCTATTGTTCCTTTTATCTGGTCGATTTCAAGATTGATAATTTCATTTTCAACAAGATCGCTGATTTTAATGTTTCGCTCTAAAGCACGATAAATTATTTCATCTTCAGGTAAAAATGAATCTGTCCATTTTCCTTCTTCGATTCTACTGTTACAGTGGCTGCAGATTTCTACTTTAATATTTTCTGGGATTTCAATCATTTGAAAGTCTTTTAAAAAGCAGTCAATGCAAATATCTCCAACCATTTTTTTATCAGTACTTCCACATTCTACACAAAACATAAAAATCATTAAAAATAAGTTAAATAGGATTATAATGGTTTTAATGGAGCTTTAGCACCACATGCAGCACATTTTAATATGAATATCCTATCTTCTCTGATAATTTTAGTATCTGGCCTGTTACATTCATGGCAAATAACATATTTTTCAACATAATCTTCTAATCTTTCGTTGATTAAGTAATGTGTAAATTTACCTTGTAAAATTGCTCTTGATCCTTCTAAATTACCTGCAGTACCTAATTCTCTTAATAAAAATTTTAATACATGTTGTGGATCTCTGTTTAAATCTTCAGCAACATCTTTAAAGTTTTTTATAAAAGTTCTGTTACCTTGTATATCTGAATAAGCTTTAGGAATTTTAAATCTTTTGTGTTCAAATACTTCAGGAGGTAATTGGTCTATTGCTCTATTTAATAAATTTTCGTATTCTTCCATATTATCGCTCCGTAAAATTAGTATAAATATAATATATTAATTTTGATTTTAATCATTTATTAAGTTATCCTATTTGATTAAAAAATATAAAATAAAAAAAGAAGGTTATGCTCTTTTGAGATAACCGTTTGTTGGTTCGTAGATTACTCCTTTGTGTTTTAAGTTTCTAACCATTTCATCTACTTTTTCTTCACTCATGTCGTATTTATCACTCATATTGGATACTAAAACATTCATTGGAGCTTGTCCGGCATATTCTTCTTCAAGTATTTCAATTTCAGAAATGATTCTTTGCAATTTGTCTCTGTCTGATTTAGGTGTTCTTCCTTCTACTTTATCAATGTCTATTTCTCCGGTTTCCGGATCAACACCGACTTCTTTAAGACAAGCTAATTGCAGTCTCACGGCTTTTTGTGCATCTTCTTTATCTACTGTGTCTTTTAGTCTTATTTTAGCACTAGCTTCAGCTAAACGAATGATAGCTTCTAATTGCCTTGCAGTAATTGGAACTGGGGATTCTTCATCACCTGAACTGTTTCTTGTACTTACATAAAACTCTTTTAAAACCATGTTTGCTTCATCAGTAAGTTTCGGATTTACATTTTTACGGGCATATGCAATATATTTCCTGAGTAATTCAGGTTCAATTTCATAATTTACAGTATTTTGCTGGTGTATTTGGAGAATGTGCTGTGCAAGTTCTGAATCTCCTTTTACACTTGGTTTATCTTCAACAACAAATATTAAATCGAAACGAGATAAAATTGGGGAAGGCAAATCAATTTGTTCTGCAAGTATTTTGAATCTGTCAAATCTTCCGAATTTAGGGTTAGCTGCTGCGAGAACTGAACATCTTGAATTTAAAGTAGCCATGATTCCTGCTTTAGCAATACTTACAGTTTGTTGTTCCAGTGCCTCGTGAAGTGCTGAACGGTCTTCTGACCTCATTTTGTCCAGTTCGTCAACACATACATTACCCTGGTCCCCAAGTACTAATGCACCTGCTTCAAGAGACCATCCGCCTAATTCATCTCTAACTGCTGCTGCAGTTAACCCTGCTCCTGTTGTACCTTTACCACTGGTGTAAATACTTCTTGGAGCTAATTTTGAAACGTATTTAAGCATTTGGGATTTACCGATACCTGGGTCCCCGACGATTAAAATATGAATATCTCCTCTTAATCTAGTTTCATCTTCAAGCTCTTTTGCAGCACCACCAAATAATTGAAGAGCAATAGCTTCTTTTACATCTCTATAACCTCTGATTGATGGGGCAGTTGATTTGATGATTTTTTCATAAATGTCCGGGTCTTTAGAAAGTTCAATGATTTTTGCCTCGTCTTCTTCTGTAAGCTGCAATTCTTCAAATTCCTGCTCTAAAGGTTCGATATGATTTACATAAATGTAGTTTTTGAATTTGCCGCTGCGCTCTTCTCTGAATGTTTTTAAAGTTCCTGTAATTCTTACTTTATCTCCGGGATTTAATTGGTCTACTAAATCATCTTCCAAAACCATTAACATCTGTTTAGGTTCAGTTCCTCCAGATAAATTCTCCAATGGTTCCTGCATTCTTGCTGTTTGAGTATCAATGTATTTTGATTCCTCCTGCAGCAATCTAAATGATCTTCCACCACATTCACTACATAAAGAAGGCTCTATAATTCTGCTGTCGGAACGTTGCTCTACTTCATGCAGTCTCATACATCCTCTACATTCAAAGACACCAGTTTCAATTCTAGGTCTTATTTCATCTGTTTTTCTTACAATTCCATCTGCAGCGACAAATGTCCCAATGTACTTACTTAATAGGGTTTTTAAAGGAATTATATTAGAAAGATTTTCAAAACGAATATTGATATCAGCATCTTTTACTAAAGGGTCAATATTTTTTATTGCACTTTTGGATGCTTCAATAACTTCTTCAGGTTTTTCAATTAATAAATCTGCCAAATCAGGGTCAAACATTTCTAAATCATTGTAATCTACAGTAAGTGACCTTTCATCAGGATATTTTTCAAGGATTTCAAATACATCATCTTTGTATGTTGTAGCGAAAAATTCCTCAAATTTTGCAACAGATGTTCGTGATTTTGTACTAGCATTCATTAAAATATTATTAATTTTTCATACTTTAAAAAATATTGTATTGAGCATTTGGCAAGTAAAATATTATATACTAAAAACAAGTAAAAATATTATTAAATTATTAGATAGTTTTTTTATTTAATAAAATGAGGATAATATGAGAAAATCTAGATTAAATTTATTTAAATCCACATCCATGCTTATTTCTGTTGTTGGAATTATAATGATTATTTCAACAATTGTTGTTGTGGCATATGTTGGATTTAGTATTGTTTCATCAGGAATTACTAATGAAATTTCTTCTGGTAATCAATATGATGAACTTGCGGAGCTAAAATCTTCATATAGTGATTTGGAATCACAATTTGATGGTGTAAAATCTTTGTATTATGATAATGGGGACACAGCTCAGGTTCAAAAATATAATGATGCAAGATTGGAATTAACAAAAGCTGATTCCGCTATTCAAAATGTTCAAAGTGCACTGGATTCAGGCAAGTCATCAAACGAAGTTGATAGTAGAATAGATTTTGCTAAGGAAAAATTACAGAATGCTACTGTAGCATACAATAATCTTTAATCTTTACTTTTTTTATTTTTTTTAGGTTTAAAGTCTAATCCCACAACATACATTTCTGAGCTTTTTTTACGGGATGATGGAGGTTTTGTTGTTTTTACTTGCCTGTATTTCTTTTTAAGTCTGGTTAGCATGTCTTTATATTCGGGACCTTGAAATACTTTCATAACTAAGTTTCCTTTAGGCTCTAAAATATTATCAGCAATTCCAATAACTGTGTTTGTCAAATCAATTGATCTTAACTGGTCAATATTTTTAATTCCGCATAATGATGGTGACGCATCAGAAATTACGACTTTAGCTTTTCCTCCAATTAAATTCATAACTTTTTCCTGAACTTCTGTAGTTGTAAAATCTCCTCTGATTCCATGGAAATTTTCTTCAGGGAAAGGTTTTATCCTGTTTAAATCCACTCCGATTACAAGACCTTCTTCTCCAACTTTTTCTAAAGCTACCTGGGACCATCCTCCTGGAGCTGCTCCAAGATCTACAACGGTATCTCCTTCTTTAATAAGTTTGAATTTTTTGTCTAACTGTTTGATTTTATATGATGCTCTTGAACGATAATCTTCTTTTTTAGCTTTTTTGTAATATGGATCATGTTTTTTTTCCATTTGCCAACGACTGCCCATTTTTCATTCTCCTTTAAATTTGTCTAAATCTAATGTACTGCACACAGGATTTCCAATTTTAATAACTTCCACATCAACCTCTTTATTATTAATTTCAAGTAACATTACAGTTCTGTCTGCAAGTCTTGGAACAACAGGACTTCCAGGATTCAATAATAAAACTCCGTCAATCTGTTCTATTTTTGGCTGGTGGGAATGTCCTGTAACTAAAATATCTGCGTCTAACTGTTTTGCCAAATAAAGTAATTGTTGTGTATCTGCTCTTGGATATACTTCTCCATGAGCAATTCCGATTTTCAATCCTTCAGCTTCGATAACTTTTGCATTAGGCAACATTATTCCAGCTGCCCTATCCATATTTCCCTGAATAGCTATTGTTGGAGCTATTTTTTCCAATTCATCAATTACTTTTGTGGAAGTTAAATCTCCTGCATGCAATATCAAATCAACATTTTCAAATGAGGATATTACATTTTTAGGAAGTTCTCTAGCTCTGTCTGGAATATGTGTATCTGATATTAATCCGATTAGCATAAAGTTCATCTCATGATTTAAAAATTTCTAATTTATTATTTTATCAGTTATCCTTTTTAATATTTGTTTTTAACATTTGATTGAATTTTTGTTAATTGTTTTTTTAAAAATTAACTGTTCTGTTCAATCTTTTTTTTAAAAACAAAAAGGGTTATAATATCTTAAATATATATTATTATACATCAATTCTTTGAGGAGATATTAAAATGGGAGAAGTTAAACTTGAAGATATTTTTGAGATATTAGACAATTACGACAAAGACAATATAACCATAGCTACTCTTGGAAGCCACACTTCCTTGCATATTCTACAAGGTGCAAAAGAAGAAGGTTTTAGAACAGCTATTGTTTGTGAAAAAGGAAGAGAAGTACCATATCAACGTTTTGATGTTGCAGATGAATATATAATCGTTGACAAATTTAAAGACATTGTCAATGAGGATGTTCAGCAAAAGCTAAGAGACATGAATGCTATTGTTATACCTCACGGTTCATTTGTAGCATATGCAGGTCTTGACAATGTTGAAGATAAATTTAATGTTCCTATGTTTGGTAATAGGGATATTTTAAGATGGGAAGCTGAAAGAGACAAAGAAAGAGCACTTCTTGTTGAAGGTGAAGTAAGAATACCTTACAAATATGATAATCCTTCAGAAATTGACCGTCCGGTTATGGTTAAATTCCCTGGTGCAAGGGGAGGAAGAGGTTATTTTGTAGCATCATCTCCTGAAGAATTCAATAAAAAAATAGATGCCATGAAAGCTCGCGGATGGCTGGAAGACTCAGATGTAGCTAATGCACATATTGAAGAATATGTTTCCGGATGTAATTACTGTATACATTATTTCTATTCCGCTTTGGAAGATGAAGTTGAATTGTTAGGTATGGATACAAGATATGAATCCAGTATTGACGGTTTTGTAAGAATGCCTGCTAAAGACCAGTTAGATATTGATTTAAGCCCATCTTATGTGGTTACAGGTAATCATCCTGCAGTTATCAGAGAATCTTTACTTCCTCAAGTATTTGAAATGGCGGATAAATTAGTGGAAAGTGCTAAAAAACTTGTTGCTCCTGGATTAAACGGCCCGTTCTGTATGCAAACTTTAGTAAATGATAATTTAGAAGTAATCTGTTTTGAAATAAGTGCTAGAACCGATGGTGGAACTAATACTTTTATGGGAGGTTCACCTTACAGCTATTTAACTTATGGAAAACCTATGAGTATGGGTAGAAGAATTGCCCTTGAAATTAAAAATGCAATTAAAAAAGAAGAATTGGAAAAAATAATAACTTAAAATTATTTTTTTCCTTTTTTATTTTTACCTGTTTTTGCTTGTTTTTCCTTTGCAGCAATTGCTCTTTGCCTATTTCTGTAAGTGTATGCTCCAACAAAACCAACTAATGCTCCAACCATGAGAACAGCAATAAGTGTAACAAACATACTTACTTGCGGATCAAAAGAACTGTCTGAAAGAGGTCCGAAAACACCATATGCTGCAAGTACAAATAATGGAGTTGCTGCTATTGCACCTAAAATAGCTCCCCATTTCATATTTTTAGCTTTATAACCAACATAAAGTAAACCAATAGCTGCAAATGCATATAACCAATCTAATTGGTACTGTGATGCAACAACACAGATAAATGAAGCAAATGCGGCTCCCATTATAAATGATTTCCAATCAATAAAATTTTTAAAATCCATATATTTTTCCCCTTATTTTTTAGAAGAAATTAATCCTCCAACACCGCCAGCAATACCCATGACTATTGCATAGTATATTAAATATCCTAAAACTATAAAGACTGTTGTAATTCCGGATACTGTAAATCCAACTAAACCTCCGAAGATTCCAAATAGAGCTCCTCCAAAGGTAGCAATTATAACAAATAATATTGCAGATACTATGGTTCCGAATGCACCGGCAACTGCTGCATTCCACATTCCGCTTATTGCTCCGTCACGGCATAAATATCCTACTATAAATCCAACAAGGAGTAATCCTATAAATTCATAATGTGCAAAGAATGATTTTACAATTACTGCAAGGATAAAACCAAGAAATACTGGTCCCCATTTAGTCATTTTTATCACCTGTTATTAATTTTGTTTTCAAAGTTATTTATGTTTTCTTCAGGATTTTCAATTTCATTTTTTGTCAGATACATTGTAGCTATTGGAGTTTTGCCGGTTATTTTAGCTATTTTCTTTAAGGTTTTTTCATATCCGCTGCCTCCGCATGTACAAAAACTGGCCAGATTTTTGATTTGATTGCCATATTCTTTTAAATAGCTGTATATTGGTGTTGCCATTGTAGCTGCCCAGACAGGAGTTCCAATTATAACTAAATCGTAATCTTTGGGATTTTTAGTTACCTTGTTAATTTCACAGACTCTGTTTGCACTTGCATCAAATCCTCCTTTTATGTATCCTATAGTTCCGTCATATTTGTCTCCAACTGTGATTTCTTCAATATCACAATCCAGGTCTTTTTGAATGGTTTTAGCTATTTTTTCGGTTATTTGTGTTCTGGAATAATATACTAATAATGTTTTCATATTACCACTTTTTATAAATCACTTTCTTTTAATTTTTCTTTTATCTGCTCTAAAACAGCTTTGTGCATTCTTTTTGTAAATTCCGCTTTATCATTCTGGTTTAATACATCCAAATACCCTTGTGAAACTAAATTAAATGCAAATGGGGTTGGGATAACTGTATTTATCGTTTTAATTTCCATTTGCCCGTTAGCTATTAGTTCAATAACTTTAAGAGCATTATTGACATCCATATAATCTTCCAATGCTTCTCTTCTAGCTTCTTTTAGGATTGAAAAGTCATTATCCATTTCCTGAACAAATTTAAGCAATATTTTTCCTCTCACCTGTTGGCGACCAACAGATTTTGCCTCTCCTTTATAGTGTCTAAGGGTCATTAGTGATCTGCCGGCACAATGTCTGAATCTGCTGGCTAATGTTTCGGTTTTATTTAATGATTGTGTTAGGATATTTTTAAAGTTTTCTGGAGTTAGCTGTTTAAATGCTTCCAGCCCTCCAAGGGTTCCTTCTGCACTTAAGTAAAATCCGTTGTCTGAGATGGATATTGTAACATTTGTATTGTACTGTCTTGCAACAATGTAAGCTACTGCTCTTGAAAGTGCATCATTTACCTTTCTCCCAAATAAGCTGTGGAATATTACAAAACGCCTGTCACCAAATCCCTTATAGTATTCAATCAATAACCTCTGATTGCTAGGTATTTTTGCATATGTGTACTGTTCTACAAAGTATTCATAAATTGAATTGGCTGCAAAGTCATCTACATATAAGTAATCGTATATGAACTCCATAATTTCCTGTTTGCTTTTGCCGTATCTGAATTTGGCATCCATATGTGCTCTGAATCTTTGAATATCCATAGCCAAGTCAAAAGATAATGGTAATTGCTGTGAAAACCAGGAAGGAATTGTTGGAGGGCCATTAGCCGGTGAAACATTTATTGTCATTCCTTTTCCATAATTGAAACGGTATGTCTGTCCGCCTAAAACAAAAGTGTCTCCTTTTTTCAGTCTTTCCATAAAGTCCTCTTCTATTTTTCCGACAGTTTCACCGTCACATTTAACTAAAACTCCTGAGCTGTCGGGAATTGTTCCGATATTTGTTGAATATAACATTCTGGCTAGTTTTCCACGTTTGCCGAAGGTGTTTTCCTTATAATCTATCCAGATTTTAGCATAAACATATCTCTCTTCAAGCTCTTCATATTCTCCAGCCATATAGCTTAAAACATCTTCATAATCATCTCTGGTTAAATTTTTGTAGCAATAGCTTTTTCTGATTACATCATATGCGTAATCGATGTCCCAGGGATTTTCAATACTCATTCCATAAATGTGCTGGGCCAGAACATCTAAACAATTTTGAGGAATGTTTATTTTATCAATTTTACCTTCTTTGGCATCTTTTAACAAAACAGAACATTCAACCAGATCATCACGATTTGTTACAATAATTCTTCCGGTGGATTTTTCATTTAATTTGTGTCCGCTTCTTCCGATTCTTTGAAGAGCTCTTGAAACGGATTTTGGAGAGTTAATAAGAACAACCAAATCAATATATCCTATATCTATTCCCAATTCCAGTGATGTTGATGAAACTACGACTTTAAGTTTTCCTTCTTTTAATTTGTTTTCAGTTGCTAGACGAACCTCTTTTGAAAGTGAAGAGTGATGGGCCATTATATTTTCATCATTATAGTTTTTTGGAAACATTTTTTTAAGATTGTAGACAAAACGTTCAGTTCCACTTCTTGTATTTGTAAAGACAAGGGTGGTTTTATTTTCCTGAATCAGGTCATCCAATAAGTTATATGTTCCAAGTCGGGTATCCTCACTATCTGCCAGCATAATGTCACTAACAGGACATAGAACTTTTATATCCAGGTCTTTAAGGTAATTTATATTGATGATTTTACAATCCCGCTCAACTCCGTATTCATAACCTACAAGGAATTTGGCGACTTCTTCAAGAGGGCTGACAGTAGCTGAAAGTCCAATTCTTGTATATTGTCCAATTAAATGTTGTAAACGCTCAAGTGATAAACTTAGATGTACACCACGTTTATTTTCAGCAAGTGAATGTATTTCATCAATTATAACATATTTCACATTGCTTAATTTTTCCCTAAACTTTGGTGCTACCAGTAAAATGGATAAAGTTTCAGGGGTGGTAATTAGGATGTGTGGGGGCTTTTTAAGCATTTTCTGTCTTTGATATTGGGTAGTGTCACCTGTTCGGACTGCCTTTCTGATTCCCAAATCCTTTCCTGCAATTTTTTCAATGCCTTTAAGAGGTTCCTCCAGATTTTTTTCAATATCATTATCCAAAGCTTTCAGTGGTGAAATATAAATGCAATAAACTTTATCTTCAAGTTCACCTTTCTGGGAAAGAGTTGTTAGTTCACTAAGTATTGATAAAAAAGCAGTTAATGTTTTTCCGGATCCTGTAGGTGATGAAACCAAAATATTGTTTCCTTTGTGAATGTCTACAATTGACTTTTTCTGAGCTGGAGTAAAATCTTCGAAAGTTTCATCGAACCATTGTCTAACCCATGGATGTAGGGTTTTGTATATTTGTTTTTTTGAATAGCTTTTTGTTTGCTCAGTTATCATTTTTATCTCAACTTTTATCTTAAAGATTATATATTTACTAAAACTAATTTATTATTAATATAAGTTTTAAACTTTTAGGAGATATAAAATGTCTGATTTAATTTTAAAGGAAGCTATTGATAATCTCTCAGATGATGATGTAAGTGTAAGAAAGGAAGCGGTCAATGCTTTGATTGGTGTAACTGACATTGAAGCTATTGATCCATTAATTGAAGCAACTACTGATGATAATGCTCAAATAAGATTTAAAGCAGCTGAAATTTTAGGTAACATGGGGGAAGTTGCCAGGGATAAATTAATTGAAAAATTTGAGGCATCAGAAGGTAAAAATAAACGTTTTTTAACATTTGCTCTTAAAGAAACTAAGGATGAAAAAGTTATTCCTTATTTTGCAGGTGCTGTAGAGGATGATGATTTTGGAGTAAGAAAAACAGCAATAAGAGCTTTAGGGGAGCTTCAGGCACATGATGAATTATATACAATAGCTAAAGGACTTGAAGATGAAGACTGGGGTGTCCGTTTAGCTACTATTTATGCATTGGGGGATTTAGCTTCTGACGAATCCATTGATTTAATTAAAGATGCAAGACGTAAGGAAAAAGATAAAGACTTTAAAAAATCATGTAACAAGGCTCTTAAAAAAGCAGATAAGGCTAAAAAAGCAAAAGCATCTGGTAAAACTTTATCAAAAGTAAAACCAATGAGTACAATTAAGGAAATGGAAAAAACCAATGTTCAAAAAGCTATTAAAGAATATGAACAGTATGTAACTGAAGAACAGCCAAAAGATGCTCCTTATAAAAGATTATGTATTCTTTATAGAAAGAACAATGATTTGGAAAATGAAATCAGAATTTTAAATAAGGCTATTGAAGTTTTATCTAAGAAAAAACCGGGAAAAGAAGATTGGTTTGAAAAAAGATTAGCTAAATTAAGTTAATCTTATATAAATCACTTCTTTTGTTTTTTAAAAGAGGAAGTTCTGTTCTTACTTTTTTTATTTCCTCTAAATCTATTTCTGCTATTTCCATGTTTTCCTGTTCATCCAGCTGGACAATCACTTCACCCCATGGATTTGCAATAATTGAATGGCCGTAACTGTGATAGCTTGCATCTTTATTTAGTGCAGGTGCAACACCAACACAATAAACCTGATTATCCAAAGCTCTGGATCTGAATGTAAGTTCCCAATGGGCAGGACCTGTTGTCATGTTAAATGCTCCGGGATAAAACAGAATTTGAGCTCCGGCTTCTGCCATTAGTTTAGCCAGTTCAGGAAAACGAATATCATAACAGATTCCGATACCTACTTTTCCAAAGTCTGTTTTGGCTATTGTAACTTTATTTCCGGAACTTAATGTGTCTGATTCCTTAAAATAAATTTTTCCTTTAACATCAATATCAAATAGGTGCATTTTTTGATGTTTGGCTATTATTTCACCGTTTTTATCAAATAAATAGCTGGTGTTAAAGATTTTTGAGCCTTCCTTTTCAGGAATGGATCCTGCTAAAATATATGTATTATTTTCATTAGCTAATTTGGCTATTTTGGATAATGTTGGGCTATGTGTTTCTTCTTCACAGTATTCTATGAACTTTTCATTGGAATATGGGCAATTAAACATTTCGGGAAGAACAATAAAATCAGCATTCTGTTTAACTGCTTTTAAAATCATAGATGTGGCATTTTCAATGTTTTTTTCTTTATTGTCAACTACATTAATCTGACATAGTGCAATTTTAATTTTCATATTAAACACTTTAAAAAATAGAAAAAAGTATGAAATAATTCATACTTATGCAATATCTGCGGTTTGAAGTACAGTATTAATATCACTAGAATTAATGGAATTTAATGAATCGCCACTTATTTTAAATACATATAATTCTCCATTGCTGAATAATGATACATATCTGGTGTAATTTCCATTTGATTGTTCTAAAATTACGTCTGAAGCGTTTCTACCATCTAATGTTATTGTCTGAACTGTATCTATATAATTTCCATTTTCCTGAGCATAACTAATTCTATCTTGAGTTATATCTTTTAATGATGTGGAATCATTAGATACATTATAATATTGGATAATAGTGCCATTTTCGTTTTTAAAGAAGACGGAACCTTCATGGTCGCTGTCAGTTCCATTTACTTCATTCCAACTGCTTGGATAGCTGAAAGAAAATCCTGCTTCAGAAAATTTAACCATATCTCCACTTTGTGCAGTTTGGTTATTATTGTTTGGTCCTGTGATGACAATTCCGCAGATGACGATTATTGTAATAAGTATAATTGCTCCAATGAGAATTTTGTTTTCTTTAATGATTTCAATTGTACTTTCTTCGTCGCTAAATTGTTTTTTCTTTTTTTCAGGAGCTTTATCAAATATTTCCTTTTTAGGAGCTGAGGGTTTCATTTTTGGAAATTTATATCCACAGTTCCCACATGCAGGTGCACCATCGTAACTAGGATTTCCACATTCGGGACATTTTTTCACAGCCTAACCTCCATTAAATTTAACTTTTATTATTTATAATATTTAAAACTAAATGTTTTTTAATCAGTGGATATAAATAATATGTAAGTGTGATAGTATGGCAAAACCTGAAATTATAAACTTTGATAACATAAATTATGCAATTTATAAAGTTGGTACTTGGAAAAATCATTATGAAATAAATCAAATTGGATTGTCTAGAGAAATTCCTGTTACTAATGCTACATTACATCATGTTAAACTAAGTATGGAGGAAATTAGAAAATCTGAATTTGACATTGATAATAAAACTGTTAACGGATTTGTAGCTATTGCTTTACAGCTAAATCCTAAAATACAAAAAATGGATTTGGATGATGTTATTGCTTTAGAACAAAAAGAATATGAAAGTATTCTTGAAGAATTGGATAATTTAGAATTATTAAGTGATGATGGTTCTGTTTCTTTAGATACTGAAGATTATCTTATTTTCAAATTGGAAAAAGAGTGTCATGTAACCAATTCAATTCCCGCTAATTTGCATACTAAAAAATATTATGTTGATGAATTAAAAAGAATTGAAAAGTCTTTAAGTTAAAAAGCATCCAATGTTACTTTTTTATCTCTTTTTAATTCTTTTGGAGGATTTACCGCTACAAACTCAATGCCTTCTTTTTCTATTAATTCTTTAGCATCTTCTCCAAGTGATGGTGCTACAAGCAAACCTCTGATTTTCTTTTTTTGGACAAGACATTCTTTTAAATAATCATTGTCATCATCTTCAAAATCAGTAAGATATCTTTTCAGTTGTTTTACAGCACTTACTCCTGCTTTACGTGCTTTTAATTCCAAAATCATCAGGTTGTTATCACAATCTTTTCCTAAAATGTCTATAAAACCGTGTTCAACACTGTATTCTCTTGCTGTTGGCTTGAAGCCTTCTTCAATCATATGGGGTTTTTCCATAATCATGTCTCCCATATCTTTTTCATAACCTGCCTGTTCAAGTTCTTCAAAGTCTTCAATGTTTGCATAAGTTATGTATTGGACTTTTCTAATTTCAACAGTTAATAATTCTTTAGGTGTTCTTCTGTGGCTTTCTAAAATTAAGTTATTGTCCTGGATATATCCTCTTGTTTTGGATTTTGGAGGTTGCCAATTTACAGGCTCTACTTTTTTTTCCTGATGTATTAAAAATGAACCGTCTGGTTTTATTAGGATTATACGTTCTCCCCAATTCAATTCACTTAATGCTCTTCCCTCATAATTGACTTTACAGCAGGCATATATTGTAATTGTAGCTCTTTTTCTTAATGCTTCTTCTATTAAACCGTAAGCATCTTCACAATTTGGGTTCTCTAGTATTTTATATTTCATTAAAATAAGATTACTGTAGTTTAGTTTAAATATTTTATTATGGAAATTATTATCATGGATTTAGATGATTATTTTATTTCAAAGCGTGAAGAATATATTATGGATTCTTTCAAATTCCAAAGTGGAGATGTATTAAATAATGTTTCTGTAGAGTATATGACCTTTGGAACTCCAAAATATGATGATAACGGTTGTATTAATAATGCTATTGTATACTGTCATGGTTCTTTGGGAAATTATGCTTCAGTTAGCAAATTATGTCCTTTATCTTATACTGGAGGTCCTTTTGATAAAAATGAATTCTTTATTATTTCGCTTTCTGAATTAGGTGCTCCAGGTTCATGTAGCCCATCAACAACTAATTTAAATAATTCATTTCCAAAGTATAGTATTGAAGATATGGTTAATTTTCAAAATAAGTTCTTAAAAGACAAATTCGGAATAACTCATGTTAGGGGGATTATTGGGAACTCCATGGGGGGTTTTGTAGCTTTGACATGTGCAGTTCTATATCCGGACTATGCGGATTTCATTATTTCCGGAGCAAGCGGTTATAAAGTAGCGGGACGCAATTATATTTTATCAAAATTAGTTGATGAGATTATTTCAACTGACGGGGATTATGATTCTGGAAAAAATACTTCTTCATTAGTTAGAACCCTAAGACTGGCTACTCAGGCAGTTTACAGTTTCGGAATTTCAAAGGAAGCTCTTCATAAAATTCCGAATAGTCAATTGGATGTGGAATTTGATGAATTTGGAGATGAAGGATTGCTTGACAGCATTTTTGATGTTAAATATTGTAATGACGCAACTCTGGATTATGATATTGAAAAAGATTTGAATAAAATAAGATCTAAAGTTTTAATAATTGGAATAAATCAGGATCAGTATTTCCCTCCAAATTTAGATGCAATTCCAATGCATAATTTAATTGAAGATTCTGAATTGATTATTTATGATTCTGATTTGGGCCATATCGGATTTCGGGAACTTGAAACAATTGAAGAAGAATTGTCCGAATTTATGAAAAATTTCAGGTGATGGCATGGATGTTAGGATTGTAGATTATGGAGAAAATGCTGATGGGGGATTTATTAGCTATAACATAAGCGGATTATCCCAAAATCAGTTGGAATTTTTAAATAATAATCTTGATGACGAAACACAAATCACAAATGATAATTTGATATTAAAAACAAAATTTAAAAAAGAGTTTTTCCCATTTCAAAGCAGAGAATCCAAAATCAAAGTTGAAGATTTTATTTCAAGAGAAGAAATTGAAATGGCAATATTTTTATCTAGTTTTTTAGAAGATATGGATTAAAAAAAGTTTTCAAGTAGCTAGAGTTATTCCAGCTATTTTGATACTTTTAACATGTGTTGGGTAGCTTTTAAGGATTTTTCAGCTATTTCTTTTGGAACAGTTACTTGAGGTTCTTCGTTTTTAAGCGCATTTCTTACTTTTTCTAAAGTATGTAATTTCATAGTGCTGCAGATAGCTCCTTCAAGTAAAGGATATAATTTTTTACCTGGAATTTCACTTTCAAGTCTGGTAATCATATCAATTTCAGTACCAATTACAAATTCCTTTTTGTCGCTTTGAGCAATATATTTTAACATTCCGCCAGTTGAAAGGACTTTGTCACATGCTTCCTGAACATCCATATTACATTCTGGATGGCAAATTATTTCTGCATCGGGGTGCTGTTTTCTTTTTAATTCAACATCTTCAATATGGAATAGTTTATGAACATAACAGTGTCCGCCTTTTGGAACAGGTATAATTTCTTTGGAAGTTTGTTTAGCTACATTGCTGCCTAAATTGTTATCAGGTCCAAAGAGTATTTCATCTTGAGGTAAACTTTCAGTAACTTTTAGTGCATTAGCTGAAGTACATAATGTGTCTGCGTGTTGTTTGGCTTCAGCAATACTGTTTACATAAAGAATTACTCCTGCATCAGGATGTTCTTCTTTTGCTTTTAATAATTCGTCTTCCGGTAACATATGTGCCATAGGACATTCTGCCTCCAAATCTGGAATTACGATTTTTTTATCAGGATTTAAGATATAAGCTGTTTCAGCCATAAAGTCTACTCCACAGAAAATAACTAAGTCTTTATCTTCTATTTCGGCAGCTTTCATACATAATTCTAATGAATCTCCAAGGAAATCAGCTATTTCTTGAATTTCTTTAGGCTGATAATTATGTGCAAGAATTATTGCATTTTTTTCATCTTTCAATTGTTTAATTTCATCTTGTAAAGACCCACTCATTATTTCACCTGTTGTTAACATACTTTCTAATTTCATTAGTAATAATTAACTTATATTTTTCTTTTTTATTAAAGTCTTTTATCCAAAAGGATATTTTCAGTGTGCTTTCTTCAAAATTAATGCCTTTTGAAAAAACTTGAGCTTTTGGATTTTTTAAAATACCTTCCTGTCCGTTTATAAAATCTAAAATATGTATTTTAAATTCTTGAATGTCTATATTTAAATCTATTCCAACAATCAGATTTACTCTGTGTCTTTCTTTTTTGTTATATTGTAAATAAGTATTGTTGGTTAGTATGGAATTTGGAATATTACTTAACACTCCATTGTCATCTCTGATAGTTGTTGACCTGAGGCTTATTGTTTCTACAGTTCCTTTCATTTCTTTGATTTCAAGAGTATCTCCGACTTTGACACTTCTGCCCATTATTAACAAGATTCCTGAAAAGAAATTGGATATGAGATCTTTAGCTGCAAAACTCACAGCAATACCTACAATTCCTAAACTTAATAATGTTCCTGCCAGATTTATATCAAATATTTGCAATATGGACATTAATGCTATGAAATAAATTATATAATTTATAATGTCTCTGATAAGATAAATCAAAGTAATGTCTTTTTTAAATCTCTTCATTTTATTCATTAAATAAGCTACAAGTCTTACAATAATGCTTGTAGTAATTATAATTAATAAAATAATGATTATTTTTGAAATAGGGTCTTCTAACATATCTATAATATTCATATTATGCACTTAAAATTTCTATTGTCATTAAATCGTCTGCAACTTCAACATTTTCAAAAACTTTTTTAGCTTCCTTTAATAAATCCTCTGTGTCAGTATATCTGGTACTGATGTGAGTTAATACTAATCGTTTAGTGTTGGAACATTTGGCTATTGTAGCAGCATCCTGTGATGTTGAATGGAAATTTTCTCTAGCTTTATCATCATCTTCAAGCGTGTATGTTGACTCATGGATTAGCAAAGTACTGTTTTTTGCAAATTCAATCATTTCTTCACATGGTCTGGTATCTCCGGAGTATGTGATTTTTATTCCTTTTCGGGCATCTCCAAGAACTTGTTCGGGCTTTATGATTTTTCCGTTTACTTCAACTTCTTCACCATTGTGCAATTTTCCAAAAAGAGGGCCTACGGGAACACCAAGTTCAATAGCTTTATTTCTCAAAAATCTTGGTTTTTTCTTTTCTTCTATTGAATATGCAAGGTTGGTTACATTATGCATAACTTCCTGGGATTTAAGGATATATTCATCAGTTTCAAGTATTGTTCCGCTGCTGATTTCTATAAATTCAATCGGAAAATCAAATTTGCAATAACCTAATGAATATATTGCATTTTCAACTTTTTTAAGACCTTTTGGCCCATATATTGTTAATGGTTTTTCTCTTCCTCTGAAATTCAGGGATTGCAGAAGTCCTGGAAGGCCCAATATATGATCTCCATGATAATGGCTAATGAAAATCTTGGATATTTTCATCGGACTTATCTTTGCATATATCAGCTGTCTTTGGGTGGATTCTCCGCAATCAAACAACATAACTTCACCAAAGGCTTTTAAAATTATCCCCGGGTGGTTTCTTGTATATGAATGAACTGCTGAAGATGTTCCTAAAAATGTAATTTCCATTTAATCACTTATATTAATTATAATAAAAATATATATCAACATATAATTTAAAATTTTGGTGATTTTTTGGATAGAATAATTGAATACATGCTTGAAGAAGATGAAGGTTTTGGAGATATTACATCTGAAGCAGTAGTTGATGAAGATAAAACTGTAACTGCTCATATTATTTCTAAAGATGAAGGTATTTTGGCAGGTATTGATATCATTAAGGAAATGTTTGAGTCTAAAAATGTCCAAGTAATTTTTAACTTAAAAGATGGAACTAAAATAGCTAAAAATGATTTGTTAATGTGTTTAAAAGGTGATGCAAGGACAATATTGTTGCTTGAACGTTCTGCACTAAATCTGCTCATGAGAATGAGTGGTGTAGCCAGTGCCGCTGACTATTATGTTAATTTGGTAAATGATTATGATGTAATAATTGCAGGAACACGTAAAACACTGCCAGCTATTGGAAAATTCGATAAACAGGCATTAAAAATAGGCGGTGTAGATACACACAGATTCTCCCTTGATGATATGGTGTTGATTAAGGATAATCACATAGCCAGTGTTGGAACTCCTTTGGAAACACTTTTAAAAGCTAAAGAAAATGTTAGCTTTTCTAAAAAAATTGAAATAGAAGTTGAATCCCTAAAAGATGCGGTTGATTGTGTTGAAAATAAAGCAGATATTGTAATGTTGGATAACATGTCTCCTAAAGAAGTTGAAGAAGTTTTAGAAGAGTTAATCAAATTAAATATTCGTGACAATTCTTTAATTGAAGTTTCTGGAGGAATCACTGCTGAAAATATTGTGGATTATGCTAAATTGGGAATTGATATAATTTCTCTTGGTGCTCTGACTCATTCAAGCAGAAGTTTAAACTTTTCTTTAAGAATACTAGAGGATTAAAGAATGTCTGTTGTAAATAAGTTCAACCAAAAAGCTAAAGAATATGATAGTGAAAGAAGAGCTTTAATACCATGTTTTGATGATTTTTATGGAATAGCTATTGATTGTATTGATTTTAAAGGAGATAATCCGAAAGTTTTAGATTTAGGTGCTGGAACTGGTATTTTATCTCAATTTTTGCTTGAAAAATATCCAAATGCAGAAATTGTCCTTATTGACCTGGCTGAGGAAATGCTAAAAGAGGCCGAAAAAAGATTTGAAGGAAATGATAATATTTCATTTATATGTGACGATTATATAACTCATGAATTCAACACAAAGTTTGATATAATCATATCTTCTCTTTCCATTCATCATTTGACTGGAACGGAAAAGAAAGTTTTAATTGAAAAGTATTATGATTTATTAAATGATGGTGGAAACTTTGTCAATGCAGATCAGGTTTTAAATCCTAATAAAGGTGTTGAAGATTATTTTAAATCAAAACTTGATGAACATATTGGTGAAATTAGTGAGAAAGCTTATGGAGAGGCTAAAATTAGGAGAACTTATGATAAACCCAGCTCTGTGGATTTTCAGTTGGAATGTTTAAAAAATGCAGGTTTTGACCGTGTTGGAATTCCTTATAAATATTATGTTTTTGCAGTATTTTGGGCTAAAAAATGATAAATTTAATAATATATAAAAATCATAATTATTAAAGATAGATGATTATTATTTTTTTTACAATGGTGATTTAATGGTAAAAATGGCTAAATTAGCTTTGGAAGATGGTACAGTTTTAAAAGGTGATGGTTTCGGTTATGAAACTACTAAGGTAGGGGAACTTGTTTTTTCAACTGGTATGGTTGGTTATACTGAATCTTTAACTGATCCTTCTTTTAAAGGAGAAATATTAATGTCTACTTATCCTTTAGAGGGAAATTATGGGGTAAGTGAAGAATGGTATCAGTCAGATAAAATTCAAGCTGAAGGTTTTGTTGTAAGGGAAGTTTGCAGAGAAGTTTCTAATTTTTCATCACAAAAAACTTTAGATGATTTTTTAAATGAATTTGAAACTCCTGGAATTAGTGGAATCGACACACGTGATTTAACTCTTAAAATTCGTGAAGAAGGTTCAATGAAAGCAGCTATTTCAACTGAAGACATTCCTGACAGTGAATTAATAGAACTTGCACGTGCTCAACAAAGCATTATTGATATTGACGTTGTGCCGCAGGTATCTACTAAAGAAATTAAAGTTTTCAATGAGGATGCCAACAAAAAAGTAGCTTTAATTGACTGCGGTGTTAAGAAAAATATTATAAACAACTTTTTGGAACGTGGAATAGGAGTTGTTTTGTTCCCATATGATACTGATTATAAAACTATTTTGAATTACTCTCCTGACGGTTTGATGATTACTTCAGGACCAGGAAATCCTGATAGGGTACATGAAACTATCAGCACAGTTCAAAAATTATCTGAAAGATTACCTATTTTTGGAATTTGTATGGGTCAGCAGTTAGTAGCTAAATCTTTTGGAGCCAGATCTTACAAAATGAAATTTGGACACAGAGGGGCAAATCAGCCGGTAAAAGATTTGAAGACAGGTAAAGTATATATCACTTCTCAAAATCACGGATTTACTATTGATAAAGAGTCTATTAATGAGACTGACTTAGTTTTAACTCAAGTAAATCTTAATGATGGAACTCCTGAAGGTTTTTCACATAAGGAATTGCCTGTTCACTGTATTCAGTACCATCCTGAAGCAGGACCTGGTCCAAATGATACAAGATATGTTTTTGATAAATTTAGTCAAATGATGGATGAATATTAAGATTACCATTTTATAATAAAAATTAATGAGGATTACAAAATGCCTATTGATAAGGATATTAAAAAAGTATTAATAATCGGTTCTGGACCTATTCAAATTGGTCAAGCAGCAGAATTTGATTATTCTGGTTCACAAGCATGTAAATCACTAAGAGAAGAGGGAATTGAAACTGTCCTTGTTAACAGTAATCCTGCTACTATTCAAACTGATATGGATATGGCAGATACTGTTTATACCGAACCATTAACTCCTGAAATTGTCTCAGAAATTATTAAAAAAGAAAATGTCGATGCAATTTTACCGACTATGGGTGGACAAACAGGATTAAATATAGCTACAGGACTTGGAGATTTAGGTTTACTTGACGGAATTAAAGTTTTAGGTTCTGATATTCAGACAATTAAAGATGTGGAAGACCGTGATTTGTTCGGTCATTTCATGGATAAACTTAACGAACCTATTCCAAAATGTCATGCTGTAGAAAGTGTTGAAGAAGCTATAGAAGCAGTAAAAGACATTGGTTATCCAGTAATTGTAAGACCTGCATTTACACTTGGAGGAACCGGTGGTGGAGTAGCTTACAATGAAGAAGAATTAATTGAAATAGCTACTCATGGATTGGATATGAGTTTCATTAACCAGGTTCTTATTGACGAATCTGTTTTAGGTTGGAAAGAATTCGAATATGAAGTAATGAGGGATAAAGAAGACACTTGTATCATTGTATGTAACATGGAAAACATAGACCCTATGGGAATCCACACTGGTGAAAGTGTTGTTGTAGCTCCTGCTCAAAATTTAAATGATAGGGATTCACAGGCATTAAGAGATGCTTCCATTAAAATTATCAGAGCTTTAGGTATTCAGGGAGGATGTAATATTCAATTTGCAGTTAATCCGGAAACCGGAGAATACAAGGTAATTGAAGTAAATCCAAGGGTAAGTAGAAGTAGTGCACTTGCATCTAAAGCAACAGGTTATCCTATAGCTAAAATTTCTTCTAAAATAGCTTTGGGAATGACTTTAGATGAAATTAAAAATGATATTACTAAAGAAACACCTGCTTCCTTTGAACCGGCTATTGATTATGTAGTTGTAAAAATCCCAAGATGGCCATTTGATAAATTCAGAGGAATCAACCGTGAAATAGGAGTTCAAATGAAAGCTACCGGTGAAGTAATGGCAATCGGTAGAACATTTGAAGAAGCAATTCAAAAAGCTATCAGATCACTTGATATGGGTCATGACGGATTTGAATATGTTGAATACACTGAAGATGATTTGGCCAATCCGACTGATGAGCGATTATTCCAGTTATATTCAGCCATTAAAGACGGAATGGATTTGGATAAGATTCAGAAATTAACCAATATTGACAAATTTTTCCTATACAAAATCAGAAACATTGTTAATTTTGAAAATGAAGTTACAGAAGAAAAATTAAACGATGCTGACTTCCTGAGAAAAGCTAAACAGATGGGATGTTCAAACAAAAGATTAGCCGCCCTATCTAATCAGACTGAAGAATACATTAGAAACTTACTTAACAGATTCAATATAAAACAGTCCTATAAAATGGTTGATACCTGTGCTGCAGAATTTGAAGCTAAAACACCATATTATTACAGTACATATGATTCAGGTAACGAGCTCAAATCATCCAATAAAAAGAAAATCGTTATTTTAGGTGCGGGTCCTATCAGAATAGGTCAGGGTATTGAGTTTGATTACTGTTGTGTACATTCCTCACTTGCTCTAAAAGATGAGGGAATTGAAACTATTTTAATCAACAACAATCCGGAAACTGTAAGTACTGATTATGATATTTCTGATAAACTGTTCTTTGAACCTATCACTTTTGAAGATGTGATGGGTATTATTGATCAGGAAAAACCTGATGGAGTTATTGTTCAATTTGGTGGTCAAACTTCAATTAATTTGGCAGTACCATTAGCTAATGCTGGAGTTAAAATATTGGGAACTCCATATGAAAGTATTGATGGTGTTGAAGACAGGGAATTATTTGCAAAATTATTAAATAAATTGCATATTCATCAGGCACCATATGGAACAGCTAATTCCTTTGAAGAAGCTCGTGAAATTGCAGAGAGAATTACTTTCCCTGTTTTAGTACGTCCGTCATATGTTATTGGTGGAAGGGCTATGGAAATTGTTTATGACAATAATGAGCTTGAAAAATATATGAAAGAAGCTGTAAAAGTCTCACCTGAACATCCGATTTTAGTAGACAAGTTCCTTGAAGATGCTATTGAATTGGATGTGGATGTATTGTGTGACGGTGAGGAAGTATTTATAGCAGGAATTATGGAACATATTGAGGAAGCGGGTGTTCACTCCGGAGATTCTGCTTGTGTAATTCCACCGCAAACTATTCCTGAACACATTCTCAACACTATTCGTGAATACAGTACTAAATTAGCTTTGGAATTGGATGTTAAAGGTTTAATGAATATTCAGTATGCAGTTAAACTTGATGAGGAAATGGTTTACATTATTGAAGCTAATCCTCGTGCAAGTAGGACAGTTCCATTTGTAAGTAAAGCTATTGGAGTGCCATTAGCTAAAGTAGCTACATGGATTATGACTGGAGCTAAATTAAAAGACTTTAATTTAACTAAAGAAATAAAAATAGATCATGTTGCTGTAAAAGAATCTGTTTTCCCATTCTTAAAACTTCCGGAATCCGATACAGTACTTGGACCTGAAATGAAATCCACTGGTGAAAGTATTGGTGTAGATGAAAACTTTGGAATGGCATTTTACAAATCCCAGCTTGCTGCAGGTATGGATTTACCAAAAGAAGGTAAAATCTTTATCAGCGTAAAAGAACAGGATAAAAAGAAAATCCGTCCAATTGCTGAAAAAGCAGCTAATTTAGGTTTTGAACTTGCAGCAACTAGCGGAACTGCTGATGCGGCAAAGGGTGTTGACATTGAAAAAATTAAAAAAGTATCTCAAGGATCTCCAAACATCAGGGATGCAATTTTAAACAAGGAAATTGATCTGATTATCAACACTTCAGAAGGTAAACAGTCTGCTCAGGACGGATATATAATCAGACGTTTAGCTATTGAACTTGGTATACCTTATGTTACTACCTTGTCTGGAGCTAGAGCTGCTTTAAATGCTATTGAAGCTGTTCAAAATAATGAAATTACAGTAAAATCTTTAAATGAACATATTGATGGAGAATAAGGTTAATTATTATATAAATAATCTTTAATGTCTATTCCACAATATGGACATTCTTTTTCTTTATTTTTTAATTTACGCCTACATTTAGGACAATAATTTAATTTAACAGGATATTCCTTATTTAAGTCTAATTTTTTATCAATGTCTATTCTTAAGCTAATCATTGTTTTTAGAGCATTCATATCCCAGTTATTATCCATCAGCTTTTTTTTATAGTAATAAGCTTCAGTCATACTTTTATAGTATCCAAAAATAGTTTCTCCTTTCTGTACAAAAAATTCCCGTTTTTTATGGTCAAAATGAATTTTACCTTCTCTTTCCTCTTTATTTATTTTGCTTCCTTTGATTCGGCCTTTGGGTCTTTTTTCAGGAAAAGGAGGTAATTTCATATTTTCGTATTTATTTTCTAAATCTGATTCAACAAGCAAATCATAATCAAAATTACAGTAAAAAAGAGCGTCTCTTTCATATAAAGCATCAGATAACTTTTTAAACTCACCATAGTCTTTATTATTATATTTTATCCGATACACATTTCCGGATTTTACAATATTTCTGTAAAGATATCTTATTTCTTGTGAGTTAATAGTAATCATTCCTATTATGCTTAAAGAAAGGCGTAAAGGCCATATTTTGGGAGGTATAAAAAGTGTTCTAATTTCTTTTTTGAAGTTAATTGAGGTTGTATTTATATTAATTAAAATATAGCCCTTCACCAGAATAATATATTTTCTTATATTTTTATAAAACTTTCCATTCAATAGGTAATCTATATATAAAACAAATTAGAAAACTTTTTTTTAATGTTAACAATTAAAGATGGGATTGTATTAAAGGGAGAGGATTTAACTCCAGTTCGTGAAAACATTGTCATTGATGATGGCAAAATTATAGAAATGGCTAAAGATGTCTGTGAAGGTAAAATTATAGATGCCACAGATTCAATTGTCTGCCCAACTTTCTTAAATGGCCACACTCATATTGGAGATTCCATAATTAAGGATGAAGGTTACGGATTATCATTGGGGGAAATGGTCAAACCTCCAAATGGCGTTAAACATAAAGCACTGGCTAATGCTGAAGACGGCGAAATAATTGATGCTATGAAAAAGTCAATGTGGGATATGTTCGAATCAGGGACAACTCATTTTATTGATTATCGGGAAGGCGGAATTAAAGGTGTTGAGCTTTTAAGAAAGGCTTCTAAAAATTTACCTGTAACTCCTGTTATTCTTGGCCGTGACGATAGTTTCTATGGGCAAAATCCTGATTTGAGAAAAGTTAAAATAGCTATTCGCAAACTTTTAAAATTGGCTGACGGTATTGCATTAAGCGGATTTGGTGAGATTAGTGATGAAGTAGCTAGTTTAATAACTTCTGAATGTAGGAAAGCAGGTAAAATATCTTCAATTCATGTAGCTGAATCAATGCATCTTCAGGACGATTCCTTAAGGGATTTCAATAAAACTGAAATTCAAAGGGGAGTGGATGCTGATTTTAATCAGCTGGTTCACTGTACAAATCCGAGAAATAATGATTTGGAATTGATTAAAAATTCAAATGTTGTTGTTTGTCCAAGAGCTAATGCCACTTTAAATGTTGGTGTGGCTCCTTTAAATGAGATGTTTTCTAAAGGAATCAAACCCCTGCTGGGCAGCGACAATTTAATGTTGAATTCACCTAATTTGTTTAGGGAATTGGAATTCAGCTTAAAGATAATGTCTGTTTATTACAAAAATTACTTGAATCCTAAAGATTTATTGAAAACTGCAACAACCAATATCTGTAATTTTGAGATTAACCGATATATTGAAAAGCAGGTTATTGATGTTAATCAGGAAGCAAACTTATTTATTTCTAAAAAATATTCAAAAAATCCTTATTTAAATATTATAAATCGTTGTGGAACGAAAGATATATTATATATTATGAACAGAGATATTCATATTAAAAATGTTTGATATAAATAAAACATAAAGTCAAATTACTTGGGAGATGGAAACATGTACAAAAAAATATTAGTCCCAACTGATGGGTCAGAATTTGCTCAAAAAGCTGAAAAACATGCATTATTTTTAGCTAAAACTACTGGTGCTGATATTTATGCGCTTAGTGTTACTGAAAATAATTTTGTTAACGGGCTTCCATTAGATGATGAGGTATATCAATTAAACCAATTACTCAAGCAACGTTCTGAAGATAATATAAAAGAATTTGAAGAAATGGATGAAACTTCAGGTATAAAATTCCATGGAATTATTAGGGAAGGTTCACCAGCTAAAACTATCTTGGAAGTAGCTAAAGAAGAAGACATTGATTTGATTGTTATTGGTAGTTCTGGTAAATCCGGATTTGACAGATTTATAATGGGTAGTGTTGCTGAAAAAGTAGTTAACGCTGCTAAATGTGCGGTGTTGGTTATTCACTAATTTTTCAACATTCCCTTTTTTTATATTTTTAATAAACTATTTTAAGGTGTTTATCATGTTAGTAAAAAGAGCTATGTCTAAAAATGTTGTTAGTGTTTCAGTTCCTGGAAACCGTGAAAAAGTTTTAGACTTAATGAGGAAAGAAGATAAAGCGGTTCTTCCTGTTGTTAAAGGTGACACTAAACAGCTAGTGGGATTAATAACTCGTTCAGATTTAATTGTCAATCCTGATGAAGAACAAATAGCTATTTTAATGAGTACTGATTTGGTTACTGCAAGTCCTGATGACGATGTTAAGGATGTAGCTAAAAAAATGATTGATAATAATGTTAGGAGAGTTCCTGTTGTTGATGATAATGGTGATTTGGTAGGTATTATCACTTCCTTTGATTTGGTATCCAATGCATTAATTAAACTTGAAAGTGATGATCCTGTTGAAAATTTCATGATTACTACAGTTCCAACAACATGGTATAAAACTCCTCTAAATGTTGCATTTGAAACTATGAAACAGTTCGGTCTTAAATCTGTTTTAGCTTTAAATGATTCTGCTAAATTAGTGGGTATTTTAACTGAAACTGATTTTATTGAAGAATCAGAAATTATCTCAGAACGTAGTGAACACAGTTCTACAGTAGGAACCGAAGGAGATAAATGGTCCTGGGACAGTACTTCTGTTTTATATATTGAGAAAAATTGTTTAAAATTCACTGACAAGCTTGTTGAAGATGTTGGTACACATAAAGTTGAAGTAGTTAATTCTAAAACTAAAGCATCTGACTGTGCTAAAAAAATGAAAACATTAAATATTGAACAAATTCCAGTTATTGGTGTGGAAGGAGAGTTAATAGGGCTTGTAAGAGCTAGTGATTTAATTAAAGCTTTAGTGGATTAAGTGTGGTGTATATGGCTCTTAATCCAGTTTTGGTAATAAAAGTTATGGATGGGAATTCTGTTGGTGTTAGAGCAAGACTTAAAGATGATTATGTTGAACATGAAATTGTCTTGAATTCAGTACTTGCTTATTACTGGGCCAATGATTTCCCTCCTGTTGTAAAATTTTTAGAACTTTTTGAATCTGTTATAAAAAGAACCATTAATGAGCTAATGCCTCATAAAAACTTAAATTTAAAATATGAAGTTAAGGCAGATGCAAAACTTGAAGATGCATCTGAAATAGAAATTAATTTGATTGAAGTTGAAGCTGATGGTATTGGCTTTAAAATTGATGGAAAACAATTAATTCTTCAGGGTTTTAGAAACACTGATAATTCTGAACTAACAGACTTTAAATTTAATGAAAGCTTTGATAAAAAGATAGAAACGCCGGATATTGTTTTAAAGAAATATGAAGAAATGAAAAATAAATAATTTTATACATTTCTTCGTATATCTGGTAATAATTCCATAAATTTATCTAAACATTCTTCTTTTGATTTGAAATTACTCCCTTTAATTAATCCGTTTTCATGGATTTCCTGATTTTCAATAAGTATTTTTTTGGAATCACTTGAAATTGATTTGTCTTTCAGCTGATTTTTCGTATTTTCAATGTCTATTGTGTATGGGAGCTGATATTCAAAAGCACCCTTTGAGTAGTCAATAGTAATGTTTTCATCATCATCAATTTCTGATAAATTTAAAGCTACTTTTTTAAAACCTATTGATTTTAATTTGTCTTTGATTTGTTTTAATGTGTTTTCATTTAATATTTTATTTAAGTCATCAACTTCACATAGGGCAAGCCCATTATTGTTGCGAACTTTTACGATTTCGCAGTTTGTTTTTTCATAAATAAAATCTTCACTTGCACTGACCTGTTTAATATTTTCCGGAGTCATTTTGGTGTTAGTAGGTAGTCTGGTTCCAAGACAGGTGGTTGATCTTGAAAAGGGGATATTGTGTTTGTTTAAGTATTCATGAATCTCTTTGGAAGTTAACTTGGCGTGAATAAATGGACTTTCAATATTGTTTTTATATGTAATTAGTATTCCTGGCCTGTCCAAAACCAGATCACTTATATTATTTCCGTCTAGAACAGATTCATAACCATTGTCTGTGGCATACTTTTTAATATTTCCATACATTAAATCTCTGCATACAAAGCATCTGTCTGATTTATTGGAGAGTAAATTTTCGTGCTCGTAGAAATTCAAATCAATAACTTTGTGCTTTATTCCAAATTCTTTGGCAGTTTTTTTGCAATGTTTAATAAAACCAGTAGGAAAGATATGATTGTCAATAGTTATAGCTATTGGTTTGTCACTAACTTTGGATGCAAGATAGGCAAGTAATGTACTGTCTGCACCTCCAGAAAAAGCTATTGCTATTTTACGATTTTTAATAGTGTTTTCTACTTTTTCAATTTTTTCATCCAAATTCATTCTATCACATGTGTTATATACCTTATTAAAGATTTTGCATCTTCTTTTTTAATATCCTCGCAAAAACGAATAAAGGTAACTAATCGGTCCTTTGTATCATCATCTAATTTTGAACTATTTAATGTTTGTGCATAATTCCTTTTTGGATAGAATGTGGATTTGGCAATAGAAAGCAATTCGTCCTTTTCATCTTCAGTAATGATATTTTCTTTTACTGCTTTTGTAAATGTATATTCCATATTAATTAAAGGTTCGGATAATTGCTCTAAAGTTTCACTTTCAAGCATAACTGCAACATCATCGTCAGAAGTTACCTTACCTGTTGCATACTGTTCATAAACATAACCGATTCCTTTCATACCTAAAGTATCCAGTTCAGAAGCTCTTAAAGCCCCCATACTGGATGCTCCAACAACAGTTATTCCTTCATCAATTGCTTTTAGGATTTCCCTATGTGCAACTGCAGAATTTTGATGAAAAACACCATCAATTATTCCAATAATGTCCGGATGTTCATTGATGGCCAGTCCGATATCTCCACGTTTGATTGGTCTTTTATAGATAACTTCAACATCGTCGTGGCTATCCAATATTTCTTTTGCTTCATCAAAGGAAAGTGATAATCCGGTATAAATTATTATTTTAACCATATAAATCTAAAATTTTAAGCAGCGGTCTCCAGCACGGGTGTTGTCTATGGAATAAAGTTCCATTGTCGGAATTACAATACGGACCACACTTACTCCAAGTTCAGGGCGTGTTAAATCACTATACAATATTTTGTCCAGCCCATTTTTCATTAATTCATCTTTAACAATTTCAATGTCTCGGGTTATGGAATTGGCACTTTTATCTTCAATATCTCTGAAAGATATTTTGTCTTCTTCATCTTCAAAATAACATTTATTGATTCTTTTCATACGTTCATAACCTGCTTTTCGTGCAAAATCAGCCCTTACAGTATCTTCACGAGCACCCTGAATTTGTGTTGCTCTGCTTTGAGCCACTTCAGTAAGAGCACGTAAAACAGCTATTTCCGGATTAAGATGAGTTCCAATACCTAAGGACAATAATCCAGCATCTTTTAAAACAGTATCATCTGCAGATGCGGCTATTGTGGGAACACCAACATCTGCTGTTAAGTCCATTAGCTTAATGTTAATTCCATTTTCATGGTATTTGTTAAGAACCTGATTAATATTTTCGCTATCAATACTTTCAAGGTCAATCTGTTTTGAATTTTTATGGGTAAGCTCAAAAATACTCCATGCGTCTCTTTCGATAACTTCAAAAATTCCATGTAAAATTGCTTCTTCTAAAATATTTCCTGAAGCCAAACCATTAGTGTTTCCTTTAAACAGACTCTGAACATTATTTTCAGGAACATACGGATGATAAATTGCATTGGATGGAATATAATAATTCTCTCCAGATATTAAATCCTTTGAGATGCTCCATTCCAAATTCATTGTGTCGAGTAAATCTTTACTGAAATCTTTTGGCAGATTTAGAGAAATCGGATCAATATATTTTCCTTCTATTTCATTTAAACCTGCAATAACAGTTTCATCTGTGTCCTGCTTTTCAGCAGAGTATCTCTCAAAACCTTCCATCATAGCTGAAGCTTTAGCATGTTCCGGTGTAATTCCTTTACCTCCATAGATGCTTATTCCACCATCCTGAGCAGTAGGTCTAATAGCTGAAAAAACAGGAATTCCAATTCTGTCCAGATGTGTTATTTCAGTTATACGGGTTATTCCGGCTGTTTTTATTTTGCTTTCATTGTTTTCGATTGTTTTTGAAGGGGGGATTATCCTGTGTGTTCCTTTAAAAAATGTTATTTCTTGATTTTCCATTGTCTATTATCCTATTAAAATCTTTATTATACCTTCAACACCTACTGTCATGGAAAGATAAGTCATAATTCCTGAAATAGCAATTGTAACAATCCAGATTAATCCATTCCATCTGAGTACTTTGCTGCCGTCTAAATTCCAAATAGGAATCAGGTTAAATGTAGCTAAATAGCTGTTAATAGTAAATCCAAGTGAACAGACAAGGAATATGATTTGCATTGTTGGATTGAAAAATGCCATAGGATAAACTACAGTAGCTATCAATAGGAATACAATAGCAAGTACAATATTGACTATAGGTCCTGCTATAGATATGATACCATTGGTTCTGTCATCTAAGAAATTTGCATAAGTATAAACTGCTCCAGGAGCTGCAAATACAATTCCGCAAAAGGAACTGGCTAAAGCAATAATCAAACCAACCGGCCAGAGCTGATATTCAGACCAGTAACCAAAATGCATTGCACTGAATTTATGTCCAAGTTCGTGGAGAATAAATCCTAAACCTACACCTACCATTACAATAGGTAATATAAAGTACATTGCAGAGAAATCTCTGCCTGTATACAATATTGAAAAAGAAAGTGAGATAACGAAAAATGAAATTATTAAGTCCCTCACTTCATTGCTTGTAAATTTAAACATGGTTCTTACATATCTAATTTTATATATAAAAATTTTTTCAGTAAATTGCTTTTTATAGCATATAATATAGCACAATACCAAGTATGATAAGGAAGAAATTTAAGCAGTACAGTGAAAGAGCACCTCTTAAGTATTTATCTTCATCAGATTTTGTGTATAAATAATATGTTATGATACATCCAGCTATTAAAACTGGAATAGTTATATAAGGACTGATATATTTTTTAATAATAAAAATAGCTATGGGGATAATGATAGCTATTGTTTGTTTTGCATTCATTTTTTCCTCCTTTTTAATTTGTAATTCCTAAAATTTCTGTAAATGGGATTGTAGTAAATTGGTGGAGTAGTATGAAGAATATGATTAATGCTATTGCTAAATATATTGCTTCTCCTTTTTTGGTTCTGTTTTCAAATGGTAAATATTTGTTGATTTTGTTTGGGTATATTAGCCATATGAAGCATGCTGTTGTGGATATCAGTAATCCTGCTATGTTTATTGGGGATGTTTCGTAGAGTCCTTGTGTGTATCCTAAATAGCAGCAGATAGATAGTACTGGCCAATAGTAGTTAGGTTCATAACCTGCATCATAACCGATTTCCCCATTTTCTTCTAGGCTGGAATCGTTAAATGTTTTAAATTTAAGGCCGATTCCTAAAAATGGCAGTGCAAATATTATTGCTAGTAATACGGATTTCATAACAGTTGCTCCAGCACACAAACACATCATAAGCACAGATAAAGATGTGGTTGAAAATCCTAAAATAGTAAATGCAAATATTTGATAAGAATATCCTCTAAAATTGTTAAAGTTGTATAATTTATATTTTTTATCTAATTCATCACTATAATATTCTATTAGAAATATTCCTCCTAATGCAAACAATAATAATAAGAAAAATAAAAATCCTATCCATGTAAATGGTGATATTGCAGTTGCTATTAATAAAAATCCTCCAAATACTTTTATAAATCTTTTTTTCACGGTTTTTTTATCTGCAAAATATTTCTCATCAATATTAAATAAATTAAATAATTTTAACATAGAATCACCTATGGTAAAGGAACACCTGTAAAACTAGATACATATCCTTCACTAGTATCAGTCATTGCTTTATAAAATGTTTTTAAGGTAGGTTTTCTTATTGTATCATTAGATAAACAGTTAAGCATTAATCTGCCCGTCCAATATATTGCTGCAGTTTCGCTAATTTTATTAACTGAAGCATGAAATAAAAATAATCTTTTTTTCATTAATATTTTATTCTGTGTTTAGATTAAATGCTATTTAATAATTTTAAAATAAAAATTATATATGACTGTTGTTCCAATATTTTGAAAGATATTAAAACCAGAAAAATATAATGTTTATTGATGAAAGGTGTAAAAATGGAAATAAATGAATTTCATATTAACAATATTTTAAAAGACATGGAAAAAAAGGAGTATCAGGGTTATTTGCTTGCACAATTTACAAATATTCACTATATTTCAAATTACAGACCTACTAGTTTTGCTTTTTGTGTTATAAAAGAAGATCCAATTATTTATGTATCAAAAATGGATATGGAGATAGCTAATAAAACATCAACAATTGAAGTTAAAGAATTTACTTCATTTTCAGACATGCTTGGAGAGCTTAAAAAGGAAGGAATTTCCAATTTGGCTATTGAACCGAGTTTGGTTTACAGTACATATGAAAAATTCAAAGATTCTTTCAATATAAAATCTGAAACATTTATTGATGCTCAAAGACAAATTAAAACAGCTGATGAAATAGATAAAATCCAAAAAGCAACACAGATTGCTCAAAAAGCATTTGTTGATTTGGATATTTTAAACAATACAAATCCTGAAAATATTGTTGCTCTGGAATTGGACAACTTAATGAGAAAATATGGTGCGAATGGCAGTTCTTTTGATACTATTGTAACAAGCGGTTCAAATTCAAGTCTGCCTCATGCAACACCTCAAGATAAACAGTTGGAAAAACCAATATTGATTGACTGGGGAGCAAAATATCATGGGTACTGTTCAGATAATACAAGAACTATTGTGTATACAGAAAAACAAAATGAAATTTGTGATATTGTAGCAGAAGCTCATGATAAGGCTATAAAAGCAATTAAACCTGGTCTTAAATGCTGTGAAATTGATAAGGTGGCTCGTGATATTATAAGTGAATATGGTTATGGTGATAATTACATTCACTCAACAGGTCATAGTGTAGGTTTGGATATTCATGAAATACCTACATTTTCAACTAAGGACAAAACAGTAATTGAGAATGGCATGGTTATTACAGTTGAACCAGGAATTTATCTGGAAGATAATTTTGGTGTCAGACTTGAAGATACAATAGCTATTGAAAAAAATAAAGGAAGGATAATTGGTGATTTACCTTTAATTATTGAATAAGTTTTCAAAAATTGATTTAATTTACAACTGAGGTTTTATATATTTTAAAGTTGTATTTTAATCTATGGAATCTAAAATTATTTATTCATTATCTTTATTTTTAGAAAATAAACTTTCTGAAGAGCAATTATCCAAAGTCCAGGAATTTTTGCTAAGCGGGGACATTGGGATAGTTGCATCTAAATTTTTAGCTATTTTAATATTTTTTATTTTATTTGCAGATATTGTAATTGGAATATTCATTGTATTTTTTAAAATTTCTGATTTGTCTTTATTTTTACCTTTGTTAATCATTCCTTTTGTTGCCACTTATGTTTTTATAAAACAGGAAAAAAGGGCAGCAGAAATTGAAAAATCAGCTCCTGACTTTTTAAGACAGCTTTCAGCTATGTTAAAAGTTGGTTTAAGTTTTGAAAAAACTGAAGTATAAGCTGTACACTTTATATAGTGGTATATGCATAGTATATATTATGGTAGCTCCGTTAATGAAATTAAACAAAAAAGAATTTAACAAATGGAAAAAGTCTGTGTTGTCTTCAGATTTCTATAAAGATGTTATTAAGAAACGGAATGTAACTGAAACAACTAAAAATAGGTATGTTTTAAGTTTAACTACTTATTGTATGTATAATGGCAAGTCTATAGATGACCTTATGGATGAAGCTGATAAAGAAGAGAGGGCAAATATTCGTGTAAAGGATAGACAAATATTAAAAAGATTGAATAATTTTAGAGATTGGATGGTAGAACAAGGATTGCAAAAGTTAACTTGTCAAACTCGTTTTAATGATGCAAAATGGAGTTATAAGAAACGATATATTGATATTCCTGAGTTGGATGATGACTATGCATATCCTCGTGAAGACAAGTTAAAATATGGTGATTTACCTACAACTATTGATATTCAAAAAGCTGTTGATGATACAAGTGCTTTATCTAATAAAGCTTTATTTTTATTTATTGCAAGTAGTGGTACAGCGAAAATGGAAACATCATTATTAACAGTCCAACATTTTATTGATGCAACTAAAGAATATCACAATGAGATAGATAATATTCATAATGTATTACAGATATTAGATGGTAGGAAAGATGTAGTGCCTTTGTTTGAGATGCATCGTGAGAAAACAGATTATTATTATCATACTTGTTGTTCACCTGAAGCTACACAAGCAATTATTAATCTTCTACAATCTCAACCATTTATAAAGAATAATGACCCATTATTTTATTTAAGTTATAATGGTATTGGGAAAGCTTTTCAAAGAGCAAATCACAAACATAACTGGGGTAAAATAAAAAATTATCACTATTTTAGTAGTCATAGGCTTAGAAAAAGGCATGCTTCTATTGTTCGTGATTATGATTTAGCAAATTATCTGCAAGGAAGAAAACCAAGTAGTAAAATAAAAGAAACATATTTCTTTGAAAATCCTGCTGAAGTTAAAAAGGAATATTTAAAAATTATTAATAAATTAACAATATATGATTCTAATTATAAAGATATTTATAGTGAAGAATACGAAGAACTTTTAAATCAAAATGAAGAGCTAACTAAATTAGTAAATGCTCAAAAAAGTCAAATTGATGAGTTACAAACTCAAAAAGACTTGTTATTAAATATGATAAATGATGTAGAAACTAAAGTAGACAATATAGCTAATGCAAATGATTTGACTAAGATACAAGAATATATTTCTGGACATGAATTAGTGGAGAAATATGATTTAACTTCAACAATTATTGGATATTATAAAGAAGATGTTAAAAAAGATGATTTTAGTGGAGTAACGGATTCTTATATTGAAGATTTAATAACTGTGGCATTCAATACAACTTCTGCTTTTCAGTCTACTGCAATTAGAGATGAAAATTATAAGACTGATAAGAAGTGGAAACAGATTAATTCAGAAATTAGACATTATGAACATGATTATATTGAAAATATGGGATATAAGTTATCAAAATCTCAAACAAATAAGATTTCAGAAGAATTGGGGAGTTATTCAATAACATTATGGGAGAATAAGAAAAAAGTAGAGTCATCTAAGGTACAATCAATAATTGACAGTATTGTAATTAGACATTAAGATTAATATTGATGTGTTTCCCATAGTATATATCAATAAGTGAATAATTAATTAAACAATTAGTTGTATTGGTTGTACTGCTATTTACATTGGATTAGTTTATGGAAAATAATATTGGTGGTATAATATTATTTCAGTTTCTTCAGTATTTCTAAACCCAAATCAGTACATTTATATAATCTACCTTTAGAAACTGACTCATTAAGACAAATAACCAAACCTTTACCTTTTAAATCTCTTAAGGCATTAGATACTTGTGATGAAGTTAAATTGGTTTCTTTACAAATATTCGATGGTAATTTATACTCTTCAGTTCCAATAGCTTTAATTGTCTTTTTTCTAGCAGTTGAAACTTCCAAATAACCAACTATTGCCCATAATTCTTTTTCAGATATGTTATTATTCATCATACCTTAATTTATTTTACATAAACCACAATGTTATTTGTCAAATTACTTAATATTATTTTTTAATTATTTTAAATTAGATTGATATACCTTTACTTAAACACAACTTTTATATGATATTTTTGGCAAACTTATATATTGTACAAGCTTTTGTGCGTAAAATTTAATGGAGGAAATACATAATGGATAAGAAAATATTCACATTGTTAATTATTTGTATAGCTACTATTTCAATATCTAGTGTAAGTGCTTGGTGGATATTTGGCGATAGTGGAACTGATGTAACTGTTAATGGTGTTGATTTTAGTATACCTGAAGGATTTAAATATTATGAACTTGCAGGTAATCCTGAAACTGATTCACAATTTGCTCTTTATTCTGATGATGGAAAACAGGCATTGGCATTTATACATATTAAGGTATCTGATAATATAAGTCCTTCCTCAGAGCTTGCCAAAACATTATCTTCCAATAATAAAGTTACAATAAATGGAAAAGAATGTTATATTGAAACATATGGTGATTCTGTATTTTGTGCCTATTATTCAGGTGATAAAGCTGTTCAGTTGAATGTACCATATTCTTACACCTACAATAATAATGAAATTTCTTATGAAGATACTCTTGCACAAATGATAAAATAATGGATGAAAAATTATGGATTTAATTAATCCAAAAGCTCATAAAAGTTGATTTATATAAAATCACTGAATATGGTGAAGAAGTATTAAGTGAACTATCAAATTAATAATTTAATTATTAATCTAATAGCTATATGGAGAGTATAGCTTTGATATGGACTTAATACCATTTTTCTTTTTTTGTAAGCAATGATTAGTATGGTAATGTTGTTGGCAGACATAAATTTTTATATATTGTAGATGTTTGAGCTTAATAAAATCTCTCAATATATCTCTTTTTAAATGGTTTTATTAGTTATTTAACTAAGTATTTGGTAATAATTACTTTTGATAACATTATATTGTGCTTAATTACTAAATTCGGCTGATATATGATTATTTTGTAATTTTGTTATGTGTTTGTTAGATTTTTGTTATTGGCTCTATGGTCTTCAATAGCTAAAATAAGTCTTTATATTGCTTGGTTGGGATTTGGATTTTGGACTTTAACATCTAACAAAATTAATACAGATCTTTATATTAATAGCTGTTCTGTTTCATTTTCACAAAAATAGGTATTATATGTATAATGTAATAATATGTTATTTTGTTATATTGATTATTTAATTATTGATTTAATGGCTTGGTTGTTGATTTAAAGGTTTGTGTGGCTTTTTTGAAATCTAACAAATTTCTAACAAACAGATAACAAAATGTTAAAATTGTTATCTGCTGTTAGTTTTAAAAATAGTCTCATGTATTTTCTTTTGTGTTATCATATACTGGAATATACATTCCAAATAGATTTTTAGACAGTTCTTCAAATGTTATTTCAAATCCTCGTGTATTTCCTCTGTTGGTGTGTATTGTTTTGGATGATATGTTGTCTGTTGGTATATTTATTTCGTTTAATATGGATATGTAGTCCATATTTTCACCGACTATTTGGCTGACTTCTTTTTCAAAACCTTTTTTATTTATAACAAAGGATGTATTTGTGTTTCTATAGTATAACCAGTTAATCTCACCATTATTTGCACAGCTAATAAAGTCTCCTATTGTATAATTGATGTTATATGGTTTGTAGTGTATGGAGCTGAATAGTTTGTTTAGTCCATTTCTTATTGTTGTGCATTTGTCTTGGCTGAAATCATCTGTTGATTCTTGTATTTCGTATACTGATGGATTAAATTCTTCTTCTACATCATTGGCAATTTGTTTTAATATTTTGATTGTTAGTGTTTCTAAGTTGTTAAGTTCTTCGGATTTTGATTCAATATATGGTATTATTTTATCGGCAAATGCTCTTCCAAGATGTCTTAATGCTTTTAGGGGTGAATCTTCATACTCGGGTGAATATTTATTTTCAAATTCAATAGCTTCGTTATCAGTTACTTTCATGCTTGATGGATAATAGCTAATATGATACCGTCGAGTTATGAAATTTTTAAATTCTTCGTATTCGTTCATTGTAAATATTGGTAATCCTAATGCCAAATAGTCTATTGTAATTTGTGTGTTGCTTTTATCCTTTGTTGAACGGGTATCTTTGTTGTATATGCACCGTTTCATTGGGTCTTGCATATCTTCTCTAGATATTAGTGTATATGCTTCATCTATAATGGCTGGAAGTGTACTTTCTTCTAGTCTGCTTCCAAATACTGATGTGGTTGATACTGCTTTTTCTCTGTCTTGTGGTGTGGAGTATATCCAAGAGAAGTTTAAGCAACTTCCTGTTTTGTTGGTTTTTGGAGAACCAGTTAGTATTAATCCATATAATCCTTTTGTTTTTCCTATTTCTTTTAAACACCATGAGAATGGAGACCATAACATAAATCGCAGTAATGTGCAGTCATTGTCAATAGCTGAATCTCTTGTATTAAGTAAATCATTAATTAATTTAATACTTTCTTTAACTTGTTCTTTACTGGTTTTTAGTCCATTGATTAATGTATTTTCGATTACTTTACCATCTTTTAGGAAGAATCCTTCTTTAAATACTCGTGTTTCGGTTTGTATAAAATCTTTGCCTTTAATTTCTTTATTGTGGCAATGTATGAATATTTCGTTGATTAATTTTTTAATATCTTTTGTATCATATACAAATAGTCTTTCTGCTTCGAGTTTTTTGATTAATTCCTCAAAAGTTACATCTTCTATGCTTTTGTCTGCATCATAAAGAACATCATAGTATTTAATACTATACACTGGTTCAAATAGTTCCAATGTGTCTTTAGTTATTATTATTTGCTTGATGTATAATTTAGCAATTAACTCGTCTTCTTTTTTGCCTTTTTTAAATTTTGTTATATACATTCCATCTTTCTTTTGATATGTGTTTTTTGTTAAGTTGAACCGTTTAGGTTCTTCCAATTCGGATAATTTATCTGATATTGGTGTTTTATCCTTTTTATTTTTAGATTTGATATCTTTAATCATAATTATCACCATTATTTTTAATTATATTTGTTCCTCGGTCAGAGTTCATAAAATTAATAAAAGAATAATGGTGTTGCAATCCTGATGGTTGTTAACAATAAATCCATATATTTATTAATGATGGGATAGAAACAGTTATTGTGGTAATAAGGTAACTGTTCTCTATGTTGTTTTTAAACTCATAGGGAGCAACACCTGAGAATTCTTTTTTTATTATAATTTAATATTGCATATTTCTCATCTTTTTATTTAGTCAGCACCAACCCTCATCGTTTAATAACATTTTGTGATTATATTTCTAAATTCTTTATTTTATAATAATCCACTCATGCCTATTTATAATTCTTATCAACATATTATATAAACCTTTTTATATATAAAAATCATTTTAAATAGCTTTATTTTAAATTTGATAGGTTATACAGTCTTTATTGAATGTCTTATTTTTGGAGCGAAAATAAGATATATAAACTACTGGAGTTCCTTTGATTGATTGTTAAATCGAATGTTTTATACTGTTTTTTGTCAAATTTTCTTCTAAGTCTTTTGATAATATGTCAGATAATTAATTTTTCTTATTATTATTATACAAATGTTTAGTAGTGACTTTTTTATTTTTTAGTAAAATGGATGATTTTTGGCTTTTGGTGGTGTTTGTTTTTTCAATTGATTTATTTGCTTGTCTATGGCTTGTATTATCTTTTTGATTTTGTCTTTGGTTGTTTGTGTTACTTGTATTCTGTCAATTTCGTTTACATGGATGGTTGACTCGAAAAAGTCGAGATTTAGAATGTAATCGTATTCATCATATATTTCAAAAACATAACTGTAGTATTGTCTTTCGTATTGTAGTGATTCTACTTGTCTATGTCGGAAATAATCTTTCCTATGGTCATATATGTGGTTTATTTTGTCAATTGTTGGTAGGGTAATGTAGACATTAATGTTTTCTTTTAAGTCGTTCCATTTCTCTTTATTCTTTGACTGAGGCATATTGTCTATTCTTTCTTCTAAACTTTTAGATATTCTCATGATATTCACCTTTTTCTCTAATCTTTTCTCTTTTGTATTCTTCTGCTATTGCTGTGCGAATTACAGCAGTTTTGTTCAATAATTTTCTTTCTTGAAGATATGATAACATATCTTGCATTTCTTCTGTTACTCTAATACTGAATGTATTAGTGTAACTAAGATTTGTGTTGCACATAATACTAATTGAGTGTCTAATGTATATAAAAAATAAATTATATTCTTCTTTTTGATGTAGGACATTATTTGGATTATTAATAATTGTTGGTAAGACATTTAGGTAATTTTTACATTGCCAAATGAAGCAGGAAAGGTCACAAACACGCTAAATATTTCAAGTCCTAATTCTGGCGATTATCCTTCGAGCAATTAAGCAATCAAGTAATTAATTAATGATGCAATTTTTCGATTAATTATTGGTTGGTGCTGATGACCATCATATTTTAAAAGATGCTTCATCATTATGGTACTTATGATAATTGCATTGATTATTTTATAGCTACATTATATTTTAATGAAAGTAATTGTTTAATTACTTAATTATGGGTTAGTTTATGTGTGTTGGTAAAGATAGCTTGATTTTGAACTAGTTGTCTTGGACTGTTGGTTGTAATTTTTATTGCTGATTTGGATTATTGGTTTGTTTTGTATGCCCTCGAATTGCTCAAAAAATAAGGATGGAGAATGCTTTATTTCGGATTTAAAGATACTGTTTTTCAGACATACAGGTGTCCCAAATCGCATGTTTCATCTTGCATATGTATATTCAGATACTTGAAGATTCGATTAATTATTTTGATTACATGTAATTACATGTAATTTTTATAATAGTTACATGTAATTTAATGTATGCAATTTTTTAACGATTTGTCGATTTTGGATTTTTTGCCGAAAAGGAGCAATCAATTATGTTTCACATCGTGTATCTGTTATTGCACACAAACATTCTGGTGTTAGATTATGTATGACTTCGCAGATCTTGACCATCACATGGGGCAACATGGTGAGATAGATGATAAGTAAAAAATGTAACAATCAAAATTTAATATTGATTGCTACTAATATTATTATATAGTATGTTTCACTGTTGTGAGTATTATGATGGAGAAAGAAATTAAAGCTTATGGTGATAGGAAGGATACGATTATTAGGTTTGTTAAAACAGATAATGTTAAGCTAGGTAAAGTTTATGTTTTGTATCCAAGTGAATATGATGATATGAAAGCCAAAATAACTGAGTTAGAATTAGAATTAGCCATACAAAAAAGTAAAAATGATGATTTAAAAGAACAGATACAACTAAAAAATAGTAATAATAATTATAATCAAATATTGGATAAATTAACAATCATAGAACGAAAATTGGATAGTTTAGATAAATAATAAAATAAATTGTTTAATCGTGATTGGTATATGCTATGTTCTTATGCAGATTATTATATTTATAATAAATATTTTCAATAGTCTTGACCATAACTATAATAATTATAATAGCTACTTTTAATATTATTGCACCATATATAAAATATAATCTTTTGCTGGTGCTGAATGTAGATGCATCATTAAATATTCATGTAAATAATTAATTAAGTAATTACAAAATTAATCAATTGATTATTGGTTAAACTGTATCTTAAGATTCTCCTTTTAGGTATTTTAAATATTTATTAATCATTTCAGCTTCTAAATTCATCATATACTCTTCAATAAATTTATAGTCAATATCACCATTTTCTGTTATAGGCAGTATTATCACTTCTCTTTTCAATCTATTATCATTAATTTCTCTATTGAAATTATATTTAGATTTTAATCTTTTGATTATAGAAGCAAGGAATAAATAAATATATTTATTAAAACTATCATGTTTTAAATGAGTTACATGGTCACTTGCTACAAATTTGTATGGGTGATAGAATGTACTGCCAACACTTCCACTATTTGCTAATGTGATGCAGTCTTCAAATATTCTAACTTTTTCTTCATTGCCTATAAATGCATCTATACCGTTTGATTCAGCCGAAGAAGATACATAAGGAGTTTCTCCAGCAATAAAATTTGCTTTGGTTAATCGTTTACCTCTTTGAATATCTTCAAATATTTCATTTAAATAAAACTTCTTATACTTAACATCATCTAATGTTTCTCCCCTCCCCAAATTATTAACATTATTATTAATTTTTCCTAAATAGTCAATATATTTCTTAATTTGTTCTTTTTCTATGTTTATCATAATATTTTCCATATATTCAAAATCAGGTTCATTTTCACAATTAATAGGAAGCAATATTTTTCCCTTCTTTAGAGTTGCTAAAGATAACTGATTTCCATAATCATATTTGTTCATTTGATTGTTTAAAGTAGTTGTTAGATATAATCCCAAATATTTATTTAATTCTATATTCTTTAGTTTTAATATATGGATTTTCATATCTACACTTGCAAGGTATGGGTGGTAAAATGAATCTCCTAAAAAGGATATGGAAATAAAATTATTGCTAGTTCTAAAATTAGAATCTTCAACAACATTCGTATATTGTTGCACACCATTATTTAATCCTTTAGCAGAAATTCTGGGGATTTTTCCATCTTTTAATTTAGAATTGGGAATATTTGCTCCAGTTGACAAATTAAACAAATCATCAATATTAAAAACAGCAGAATCTATATTAGTCATAATTATTACCGTCCTTTAGTAAATATTCTTTATTTTGCATAACTAAATCAAATTCAAATGTTAAATAATTGCTCATTGTTATAATAAATTCTTCTTTATTGGGTAATTCATCATTAAAATAATAAAAAGAATGTAACCATTCATCAGTTGGTTTTATGGTTGATTTCACCATATATTTACTTGGTGCATCAAGTTGGTCTCTCCAACATCTTAATAGGTGTTCTTTTCGTTCAATAGCTCGTTCGGTTTTAACAATTCCTACATGTTTGCTTAGTTTATAACCATCATCTTCAAAGTTAATAAATTTACATCGTTTCTCTTGTGGGTGTGGTCTGTGGGCTGTAAATATTGCAATGCATGGTATTGTTCCTACTCTATAAAAAGAGGTATCTCCGTTAAGACTTATAACTCCTTCTAATGTGTGGTTCTTAAGTATTTCTTTTTTAATGTTTTTATCTTCTTTGTTTTTTCCTACCATTGCTGATTGGGGGACAATAACTCCACATCTTGCATTATCATCTAAGGAATCTAATAAGTGTTTGACAAAATGTATTTCTGATAAATAAGCTGTTTCTTGGTTCTTTCTTAAAGAGTATGGAGGATTCATCATTCCTACGGTATATTTGTCTTTTCTGAGTTCTTGTGGGTTTTGTTTTAAGAAGTCGGCACAAACTAAGTTTGTTTTTCCATCTCCTCGTAGAATCATATTTGTTGTAGCAATTGAAAACATATTTTCTTTTAATTCAATCCCATGCAAGTTATTTTCCTTTATATATCTCTTTTCTTCTTTTGTTTCAACTGAATTTATCATTCTGTTCATTGCTGATACTAAAAAGCTTCCAGTTCCTGCACATGGGTCTAATACTTTGTCTTGTGGGGTAATTTCTAGTAAATCGCAGAATAGTTCGGTTATGTGTGTTGGTGTTAGTACAATTCCTAATGATTGACCATCACCTCCACTATATTTAATAAATTCTCCATAAAAGAAACCCAATATGTCTTCATGTGTTGTTGAGATTGCTGGAAATATTTTATCCTTAATATATTCAGTAAAATACTTTAATGGAGTTTTACCTAAATTATCATCTACTTCATTAAGATTAGGTCTATCTTTTATAAAATTAAATTGGTGCATTATAGCTTCTACTTTTTGTTCTACTTTTATTCTTTGTAGGTTACAACAAACTGCATCACTTATTATTTTCCCATCATTACTTATTTCGTCTGCTTTTAGTAATTGGTCAATGTCTGCATTTTCATTTAATGCTAATAATATTGCTGATACTACTAATGGTTTTTCTGTATCGGTTAAACTACCTCGTGATGTTAATAGTTCATTTAGTTCTTTTGATTTTTCTAATACTTCTTCTATTTCTATAACTTCGGCAGGAGTTTCATTAAGTACAATTTCTTTGTAATATTGTTCTATATTTGCCTCGTTAAAGTTTTCAAAGTTTTCAACTTCATCTAATAATGTGTAATTGTTTTCATTTACATATATTGGTCTGATAATATGGTGTTTCTCATCTCCACTACATCCAAATGCAAAGATTTTTTTAAAATTAGTATTGTTTATTATGTGCTGTGCATAATGTAATGCACCATTCTCTGCATAATCCGTTAGTGCATTTACCCTTAAATCTAATCTGTTAGGATTTTTCTCACAGTATAATGCTTGTTTGTTGGTTTCGGCTTTATCTTCAATAACTATTATGAAGTCTTTTGATTTTCCCACAAACTCTGGAAATCCTACTTTTTTTGTTCCTCTCTTAGATGCAGTTTTTAATGCATCTTCAATTTCCTTAATGCTACTACCATTTGGTGTAAATTCAATATTTGCACTATCTAACAGCCTTGATATAAATAAATCCGTATTCTTTTCATTAACCATATTATCTACTCAATGAAACACTAATAATATTTATATGGCTTTTTTTATTTATATGTAATTGATATTGTTTATGCTTTTAATTTGCTATTTAAAAGCAATATGCTAGTATTATTATATTAAAAAGAATTTAAATTATTTATTTAATATTTTACTTACTATTATATGGTTATTATAAAAATTATCTGGTTAATGGTTAAATTAATAAGATTTAATCTGTGTTGATATTGGGATGGTGACGGTCAAATGCAAGGTGTATAAAAATAAAAAATTGTGGAATTAATGGTATTGTTCATTAATCCAAGATTCAAACTCTATTAAAGCACCACTTGTCATATTATGAGTGTCTTTAACAATAGCTATGCAGGATGTTATAATCTCATAATCTACATCATCTATCTCACCAAAATACTTTTTAAGATTATCTAACTTTTCTGTATCGGATAATTTGGAATCAAATAATATTGATTCTATAAAAGGCACATATTTATGAAGTATTGTTGGACTAGCTAACTCATCATCTTTTAATAATAATTTATTCAATACTTCTTTATCAAAATGCAATCTATGGTTCTCTAGGAATAGTCTTTTATTCTCTCGTATTAATCTTTCTATTGTAACATTGTATGTTTCTTTATCGTATGCAATGTCATCTAATTCAGATTTTACCTTTTCAGTTACTTTAATATTTTTTAAATTCATATTTAATCAACTCATCATATTAACTATTACATAGAATAATTATCATCCTTTTTAGTTAATTATAATTCAGAATTAACTATTATATAAAAGTATCTCAATAAGCTACTTTTAAGATATTGTTATTTTATAATAATCTATTAAGAACTTTGTCTTTTGTAATACTTTTAATTTAAATATTATTATTTTTAGCAGAAATAGTGTACAGTTTATTGTAAAGTTTTGAAAATGCAATGGAAGATATGTCCAAATATGGTGAAGGGCCTTTATATGATGAAACAAGACGGGCAATTGCTGAGATTAAAGTTGGGCGAAACTTTGATGATGCATGGATGGCTATGGCTCAAAGATTAAAGTCAAAAGAACTTGAGAGGATTTTTACAATAATATTGGGAAGCCGTAAAAGCGGATCAAGTATTGCCAATGTCATTTTTGATGTTTCAAATAATTTAAGGGATATGCTGGCTCTAAAACGCGAAAGAAAATCTTCTGTTATGATGGCAGTTATGTTTTTAATAATTTCTGCAGTAATAGCCAGTCCTTTTGCTTTAGGATGGTTAGTGTTTACTCCCAGTTTATGCAAAGCTTTGGGAAGCAGACACAGTTAATTTTGGCAGCGCCATTTGCAGGACAGATTTATCTGGTAATTCATTCGGTTTTGGTTGGTTTGATAGTAAGCATAATAATGTATGGGAATGTTAAAAAGGGAATCAAGTTTTCTGTACCGTTGGCTCTGGTTTCTTATGGGATATTTTATCTGATTTCCAATTTTGCAGGTGCTATGTTTTTAAGTTAGGTGATAATATGTTGGATAATAAAGGTCAGACTTCAGCAGAATTTATTTTATTGATTGGCGGGATTATAGTGGTTGTTTTATTGACTTTAATGTTTTACAGGAATTATATCACTGGCCTGTCTGGTGAAATTAAAGGTGAAGAAGTTTCTAACTTTAATAATAAGTTAGATTCTTTATCAAAATATTTTACTTAGTTATGTATGGCATGGACCATATGATAATTATTGCAACTAAACAGGAAGCAATTATTGCTGGAGGATAGAAGAAATAACCAATTACATATCCGATTATGATGGTAACTATTGTTGCTATAAATTCATAATTCTTATCTAGTGCTACTTGCAGAGCAATATTTCCTTTATCTGCATTTTTTAGACTTTCTGAAGTATAGATGTAAATTAAATTAACTAATAGGAAATCCAGTCCATATATTGACTGAGCAAAGAATGAATGGAAGTTATTAGCTACAAAACTTGTCAGATAAGGAAGCAGGGACAATATAAATATTGAAAGTCCACTTGACCAGATGACTTTATAATCAATATAGTTTACGATGCTGAATAAGTTGTTGTGATAGTTCCAGTAGTTAAAACAAACTATGAAACTGATTAAATAAACAATAAATTCCAGATGCAGTTCTCCTAAAGCTTGCCAGCTGCCGTTTGCAGGTGTTGGAATTTCTAAAACAATTATTGTTATTATGATTGCAAGAATTGCATCAATTAATGCTTCAAATCTTTCACTTTCCATTTTTCAACACCTTTTCTATGTATTCTGGCTATAGCTATCCACATTATAACTGCAATTAAACAGCTGATATAAATTCCTGGAATAAAAACACTGTAAGTTAATACAAAACCAATCAGAATTACAGTTAATGGGATTAATGCATATAGATTGTCATAATCTGCTTTTATTAATTTGTCATTATAGGGGTCGCTTTTATGAACAGCCCTAACTGATAAGTTACATGCAATATTTATTCCAATAAACAGTAATCCAAAGCTGGTTTCACTAGCTATTGAATATGCATCCTGTGTTAACCATAATGTAAAATAGGGGATCAATGTTATTTCAAAAATCAGGATTCCATTCAGTATTACTGCAGTATTGTCAATATTTTCTACAATCTGGAATAGGTTGTGGTTGCTGTACCATATGTTGAACAATGTTAAAAAACTGATGAAATAAGCAAGATAATAAGTTTTCAACGCCCAAAAAGCAGCAATTGTTGCACTTTCTGGTTGGGGCAGTTTTAGAACAAGTACAGTCATAGCTATTGCAATTATTGCATCAGCAAATGTTTCAAATCTAGCAGTTTCCATAATATTAATATTTGTTCAGTTAATTACTTTAAATATATGTTTTTTTAATATAATTAAATAAGGTGATAAAATGGATATGTTAATAAATGGTAAACATATTTCAGCTGATGATTTGGCGGAAGTTAAAAATCCATACAATGGGGAAGTTATAGATACAGTTCCTGTTTCCCATTTAAATAATGTGGATTTGGCTATTGATGCTGCAGTTAATGCTAAAGATTCTATTCAGGAAATGTCTGCATTTAAAATTTCAAATAAATTATATGCAGTTTACGAAAAATTAAAAGATAACAAAGATGAATTGGCTGAATTGCTTACAAAAGAGGTAGGTAAACCTATTAATGAGTCTGTTGTTGAAGTTAACCGTTCAATTGAAACATTAAAACTTTCAGCAGAAGAAGCTAAAAGAATTTATGGTGAAACAGTTCCGCTGGATGGTGGGATAAACGGTAAAGGTTTTTTTGCATTTACTCAAAGGGTTCCATTAGGTGTTGTAGCAGCTATAACTCCATTTAATTATCCCCTAAATTTATCAATTCATAAAATAGCTCCTGCTATTGCATGTAAAAATACTGTAATTATAAAACCTCCAATAAATGCACCATTGACAGTTATGAAATTTGCAGAACTTGTAAATGAGGAGTTTCCAGATGGCGTTATCAATACTGTAACAGGATATGGTTCAGAAGTAGGTGATGCACTGGTAACATCTCCTAAAGTAGATAAAATTTCATTTACTGGAAGTGTAGCTACCGGACTGCTTATAGCTTCAAGAGCGGGAATGAAAAAAGTTACTTTGGAATTGGGAGGTAATGATCCTCTTGTTGTTCTAAAGGATGCGGATATTGACAGGGCAGTTAACGGAGTAATGAATGGTGCTTATTTAAATGCCGGACAGGTATGTATGGGCGTTAAAAGGATTATTGTTGATGAGTCAATAGCTGATGAGTTTACGCAAAAATTGGTTAGGGAAACTAAAAAAATCAAAATGGGTGATCCTATGGATAAAAACACAGTATTGGGAACACTTATTGATGAAGATGCTGCTCGCATGGTTGAAGAAACAGTTAATAATGCAGTTAAGGCAGGTGCCAAAATACTGACTGGTGGAAAAAGAGACGGTGCATTTTACGAAGCTACAGTACTGGATAATGTCACTCCGGATATGGATGTTGTTGTAAATGAAACATTCGGTCCAGTTGCACCGATTATAAAAGTAAAATCAACTGATGAAGCTATTAAAGTAGCTAATGATACAGAATATGGTCTTCAGGCAGGAGTATTTACTGAAAACTTTAGAGATGGATTAAGGTGTGCAAATGAAATCGAGGCAGGTACGGTTTTTGTAAATAAACAATCTACATTCAGAACCGATAACATGCCTTTCGGAGGATTTAAAAATAGTGGAACTGGAAAAGAAGGAGTAAAATATGCAGTAGAAGAAATGACTAAAGAAAAATTAATAGGATTAAATTTAAGATAGTCTATTTTAAAAACGCTTCTACCAGATTACGTGTTTCGTTAAGAGAGTCCATAGGAATTCCTTTTGGCATTTCTCCAAGCTCTCCTTCAACTTCTTTTAAGATATTTCCGTCCATTCCAAGGAACATTCCTTCACTGGTGGTTTCCATAAATGACTGTGGGGGAAGTAATGAAACACCAACACTGTTTCCTTCTTTTACATTTAAATCATTTGTAACTACAGTTATGGCTCTTTTTCCTAAATTAACATTACATATCATTAAAGAATCTGCATTGGGGTGTTTTGTAACACTCATTATTTCTCCAACTTTTATATCGATTCCGATAATCGGATCATTGATGGGACCTAGGGCTAAACGGTCTTTAAGACCTAAAACAGAGTCTATGAAAAATCTTACTTTAGCTACATTTTCCATTGTTTTTTCCTTATCTTCTTTAGGAGCATTGCTTATGAAAGTTTTGTTCCATCCGTCTCCACCTAAACACTCAACAATTTTTTCTCCTTTTTCAATTATTGATGCAACGTCTGGAGAGTTAACCAAATCGTCTCCTTCAAGATAAGAGTAACTTAATGATTGAAAATCACTATTCATATTTTTTGCTGTTTCAATAGCTAATTTTTTATTCCAATTTCCTCTAAATGATGCAGTCTGAATAATATTTAAACATTGTTCTCTTGCATGGTTTGCTACTAAAATTCTATAATCTTTACTTGTGTCCCACAATTTATAGTCTCCTTTGTATTCTCTTTAAAATATTTATTCCAATATATTCTTATATTTTTCCTTGTTTTATGGCTTATTTTGCTTAAAAATTTGTTACATCATAAACTATTTATATTAACAAGTAAATAAATTTAAAATAAGTTAAAGTTATTAATTTACTTTAAGTATAACACGAATTAGATTACTTATTGTGGTGTATCAAATGGTGGAAGTTTCAAGTTTAAAAGAATTAGATATTTATACAGTAACAGGACACTATGTCGGAAGAGTGGCTGATGTAATTCTTAACATTAGATTAGGTACAATTTCTAAATTGCAGGTAAGAGCTATTGAACCTGAGAAAAAACAGGTAGGTTTCAGGGACCTTATGAAAAGGAGTTTTCAGGTAGCTCCTGAAGAGGAACATGATGTAAGATCTTTTAAAAATGATTTATTAACTATTGATTTTGATAAAGTTCAAGCTATTGGCGATATCATGTTGATTAATCCAAGGGATATGAAAAAAGTAAGACATGAACCACCAGTGTCTGAAGCTATTTCTCCTAATCAACAAGCTCAGGTTCCAAAACAAAGTGAGCCTAAAGCACAAGCAGAATTTGAAAAATTCTAAGGTTAATTTTTCATCTTTTTTTATTTATTTTTTATTTTTCTTGTATTTTTAATTAAATTATTTTTTTTTGTCGTGATTTTATGAAAGTGGGAATTATAGGTTGCGGTGCTATCGCTAATATCATAGCAAGTAGCATTGTTCCAGAGGATAATAATATAGATATTGAATATTTTTATGATAATGATGTTGAAAGGGCAGAAAACTTAGCATCTTTTGCTAATGGTGTGGCTGTTTTAGATTTGGAGGATATGTTGGACAAAGTTGATTTGGTTTTGGAATGTGCTTCTCCGGATTCAGTTAAAGAACATGCTCCAAATGTATTGTCTCATGGTGTAGACATGATTATTATGAGTATTGGTGCATTTATGGATAAGGAATTCTACAATAAAGTGAATGATATTTGTAAAAAGAAAGGTACAAGAATACACCTTCCTTCAGGAGCAGTTGTAGGATTGGACGGTATTAAAGCAGTAGCTGATTTTAATTTAGAGGAAGTTAACTTGGTTACCCGTAAATCCCCTAAATCTTTAGGTAAAGACATTGATAAAGAGGAAGTTTTATTTGAAGGTAAGGCATCAGAAGCAGTAAAAGAATTTCCACTTAATATCAATGTAGCTGCAACTATAAGTTTGGCTTGTAATCAGGACATTAATGTAAAAATCATTGTAGATCCGAATGTAGACAGGAATGTTCATGAAATTACTGCAAAAGGAGACTTTGGTGAGTTTAAAACAACTACTAAAAATTTTCCATGCAGTGCAAATCCGAAAACCAGTATGCTGGCTGCACTTTCAGCTATTAAATTACTTAAAAGTTTCAATGAATCTATTACTGTAGGATTGTAGGAAATGAAGGAATATGAAGTTTATGGGGATTTGAAAGTTCCCGTAAACTCAAAAATTATCTTAAGACTGGATGGGAGAAGTTTCCATTCATTAGCTAAAAATTTAAACCTTGAAAAACCTTATGATGAAGATTTTGCAAGATTGATGGTTAAAGTGTCTAAAGATTTATTCAATGAGTTTGCTCCAGTATTTATTTACACATTTTCAGATGAAATAAGCATTCTTTTAGATAATATTCCATTTAATGGCAGAATTGAAAAAATAAATTCAGTAGTAGCCAGTTTTGCAGCCAGTTCATTTACATACAATTTAAATAAGGAAATTGCCAAGCCGATTGCATTTGACAGCAGGATTATTCCAATAATTGACGATGATATTTACAAATATTTTAAATGGAGACAGGATGAGGCCTGGAGAAACTGCATAAATGCTTATGGGATCCATATTTTAAAATCAAAATATGGTGATAAGGTAGCTAATGAAAAAATAAAAGGATTGAAGTCATCAGATATTCATGAACTTTTATTTGGAGATGGAATTAATCTCAATGATGTTGATAATTGGAAAAAACGGGGAATAGCTATTTACAAACAAGATAAAGAAATTGTAGGTTACAATAAAAAGGAAAACAAAAACCAGGTATCTTACCGTAGCTTTTTATTTGCAGATTTGGAAATTCCAATTTTCAGCGAAAACTTTTTTAAGGATATAAATATAATTTAATTGTGATATTATGGGGTTTCTTTCAAAATTATTTAATACAGACAGTGATGAATTCAGAGAAGTTAGAGTTGACAGGGAAGTCCTTGAATCTGTAATTTATTATGCTAAGAAAGCTTATCCTAATGAATTTTTAGCCTTTTTTGATGGCAAAATAAAAGATAAAATACTCTATATTACCAGTCTGATTTTTTTGCCTGGTGAAACCTGTGATGTTGGAGCTGTTGTACATACTGAGATGTTACCGCCCACTTTAAAATACTGGGGATCAGTTCATTCACATCCGGGACCAAGTGCACAGCCTTCCGGTGCAGATTTAAAAACATTTTCTAAAAATGGTTTATTTCATATGATTGTATGTCTGCCATATAGCTTGGAAACATTTATGGCATATGACAAGTACGGCCAGCCAATATCTTATACTGTAGGTGACTTTGCCGATGAAATCGACGGAGACATTAGCGAATTTTTTGATGAAGATGATGTTTTAAAAGATGGTGAAGAGTTAAAACCGGGATTTTTTGATGATGAAGATGATTTTGACCTGGAAGACGAAGATATCGATCAGGATTACAGGGAATATGAGATGAGAACTCAAAACAGTAATCCTACCATAATTTCCAATATAGAATTACCTCCACTTTCTGACGGGGATAATATCCAAATTGAATTAGATGAAAACGGAAATATTAAACATATTTATAAACTTCCAAAAGATGAATAATTCCCTAATTTTTATTTATTTTTAAAATCTTAATTCTAGGACAATATTGAATTTTAAGTATGTCTTTCATTGAGGATGCACTCAATAAGGTTTATCCCGATACTTGTCCCATTTTTTGGAACTAGGGTTCCACCAGCGTCTAGTTTGGCTGTCTTCATAATCTTTTGTCGCTTCATTATATGGGGTGTAGTTGTTTCTATTTGTTGCTTTCAGGGAATCATACTGTGTTTTAGTAAGTTCATCTTCAGGATAATTTTCATCATCCCATGGTAAATCTCTAGCTAATACTTTTTTTCTTAAATCATATGTGGAGCCACCATGAATATCATATTTTCTGCCATCAATAGTATAAACATAACTCCACGAAAACTTATTATGTTTTTTTATTTCAAATGAAGAAATTTTTTTATTGTTCATTTTATCACTTGTTTTATTTCAAATTAAGAATATTTTTTAACTGAAAGACACATTTAAAAAAAATATTTTGGTATATATTATATTATCCATATTATTTAAACACATGTTAGACATTCTTTAAAATATTATTCGGCAATTATTAAAGTTAAATTTTTAGAAAATTAATTATTGATAAATAATGGTTAAATTCACAGATATTTAACCTATTATTAATTGATAAAAGGAAATGAGGAGTATGGAATGGTTTTATGATGGAATACGAGATAAAGTATCAGAATTAGAAAAATACTCAGTTTCCATCTAGTGAGAATGGCAATAAATTTACATATGGGTATGATTTTTTAAAAGAAAAAGAACTATATGAAAAAACTATGGATGAAATTTATGCAAAAAGATATATTTAAATCAAGGAAATTGATGGGTTTCTAGAGATGATTTAATCATTAGAATGATAAAAATTGTTTTTATAAATTTTTATTATGGTGTTTTTTAGGTTATATTTAAAAGTTATTAAAATTTAAAGAATAAAAAAATAAAAAACAATATGGTGAAATAATTGTTTTTTATTATAATTCTAATCCAATAGCATCATAGACATTGTCTAAGTCTTGGATTTTTTTAATTACTTCTTTTGGAATTTCTTTATCAAGAGTTAAGATCATTATAGCTCTTCCGCCTTTTTCATCTCTTCCCACTTGCATAATTCCAATGTTTATTCCGTATTCTCCTAATGCGGTGCCAATTTTACCGATACTTCCAGGCACATCTTCATATTTAGCTATGAACATATGGCCTTCAGGTTTTACATCTACCCAGTAATCATTTACTTTTAAGATTTTAGGGTCGTGTAAGGTAGTTCCTTCTGCAGAGAATTCATCATCTTCACTTTTTGCAGTTACTTTAATTAAGGAATCATATCCTTTTGAATTTTCAGTTTTGCCTTCAGTTACAATAATTCCTCTGTTTTTAGCTACAATGGAAGCGTTTACTGCAGTAACTGGAGAGCTTAAAAATGGATTTACTGCTCCTTGAAGTACAGTTCTGGTTAACATTTCAAGATTATCTATTTTGGATAATTCTCCAGAGTAGATAACTTCTATTTCTTTGATTTTTCCGTTTACTGCTTGTGAGATGAAGCTACCTAATTTTTCACATAATTCTAAGTAAGGAGTTACTTCCTGATAGGTGTTTCTGTCGATACGTGGGAGATTTAATACATTTTGAGGTGTTCCTCCATTAATCAAATCGATAATTTCATCTGCTACAATAATTGCAGCATCTCTTTGTGCTTCTTTAGTTGAAGCTGCAATGTGTGGAGTTAATACGATATTATCAAGTTCGAATAATTTGCAGTCTTTTGCTGGTGGTTCTTCTTCGTATACATCTAAAGCAGCTCCGCCAATTTTATTACTGGATAATGCTTCGTATAATGCATCTTCATCTATGATTCCACCACGTGCACAGTTTGCAATAAATGCTGTGTCTTTCATTATTTCAAACTCTTTTGTAGAAATTAAGTGTTTGGTTTCTGGAGTAAGAGGTACGTGGATTGTAATGAAATCAGCTTTTTTAAGTACAGTTTCCAAATCAGTTAATTCCACTCCCATTTGAGCAGCTACTTCTTCAGGCAAGTATGGGTCGTATGCTACAGCATCCATTTCAAATGCTTTACATCTGTTTACAACCTGTGAACCGATTCTACCCATTCCGATTACACCGAGGGTTTTGTTTCTAAGTTCAACACCCATGAATTTTTTCTTTTCCCATTTACCTTCTTTTACAGATTTGTCTGCAATTGCTGATTTACGAGCAAGACTGAGTAATAATCCCATAGTGTGTTCTGCTACAGTAATGGAGGTTGATTCTGGAGAGTTAACTACCATAATACCTTTTTCGGTAGCAGCATTTAAATCAATATTGTCTACTCCAACACCTGCTCTTGCGATTATTTTAAGATTGTCTGCTTTGTCAATAACTTCTTTAGTAAGTTTTGTTCTACTTCTTACGATAATACCTTCATATTCATGAATTGTATTTGCTAATTCTTCAGGAGTGATTGTAGTGTCTACAACGACTTCTGCAGCCTCCTTTAAATTTTCAATACCTTTTTCATTAATTGCATCTGCAATAAGTACTTTCATTATTTCACCATTTTTATTTGTTTTTATTTATTAGAAAAATTTATTAAATTTATAAATTAATAAAATAAATACTGATTAAAATTTTATATTTCTTAATATTTAAAATTTTAATTATTTTGCATATATTTATGAGGTTTTTATTATGGTATCTGTAAATGAATTTCCAATAGCAACTGCAAATGAAATACCAGGTTTTAAAATTATTGAAACAAAAGGTTTTGTCTATGGTTTGACTGTTAGAAGTAGAGGTGTAGGAGGTCAGGTATCTGCCGGTTTACGCTCTTTAGTTGGTGGTGAAATTAAAGAATATGTTTCCATGATGGAAGATTCAAGAGATGAAGCATTGGAAAGATTAATTGAACATGCCAAACAATTAGGTGGAAATGCTATTGTTGCAGTACGTTTTGATTCTAATGATATTTCTAATGTTATGCAGGAGATTCTTGCTTATGGAACTGCTGTTGTAGTTGAAAAAGAAGAATAATCTGGTTGTGATTTCATTTTTCAAGATGATTTTGAATTTAAAAACAAATCAGTTCCCAGAATGATTTTAGGTAATGCTCCTTTTATAGCTGAACCTTATTTTGGCCATAGATCTAGATTGTATGATTTGGATTTGCATAGAAATCCTGATGCAATAGCTGATATTATCATTGAGTCTTATAATCATGGAGTTAGGTCTATTAACTTAGTTAATGATGATGCATTAATTAAAGGATTTGATATGGCTTTAGATGAGGGCTGTGACATGAAGGTTGTAGCTACTGTCGGAAAGTCTGATGTTGATTATATGAATCCCAATTATGATGTAGCTAAAGAGGTGGATTGGGAAGATGATATTGAATTATTTGATAATTATGATTGTCCTTTAATGCTTGTTGACGAGTTTATTGTTGACGGTTATGACTGGAATCTGACTTCAAATATTTTGTCTCAGATTAATGATACATCTGCTGCCTCCGGATTAATAACTGCTTTTCCAAATAAAACTACTGATTTGCTTATGGATAATCCTGTTTTGGATTTGTTTGATTATTATATGATTCCTATAAATAAACTGGCTTATATGATGGATATTCCTTCATTTTTACCAAAAGAAAGACAGGAATTCAAAGTTAAAATTGAAAAATTGGATAAAAAAATAATAGCGACTCGTATTTTGGCAGCAGGGATTTTAAAGTCTGCTGAAGCATTTGATTTTTTAAATACTTTGGATTATGTTGATTTGGTGACTTTTGGTGTAGCTAGTAAAAAAGAAGTTGTGGAAGATGTTACAATATTGAAAAATATTTAATCTTCCTTAAAATCTACTATTTCATAGTTGTCAAATGGGACTAGATTTTTTTGTTTGATTTCAAGGTTTAAACTTTCCAAACCTTGCTCTAATTCTTTAATGTTTTTATTTGAAGGTTTTTTGCCAGTAATTTGCAGGTATTGTCTTGGATTAATTTCACAAAATTCACATTCAAAGTTGCAGCATCTGTCTTTTTCTTCGCAGCCGTAGCCTTCAAGTTCTTCTTTTGTTCCGATTACAATATCTTCAAGAATCTTTGAGACTCTTGAATCTGCTGCAAACATAGCTATTTTTTGAGAATATCCGCAAATTCCAATAGCTTTTTGCCCTCTAAAGTTACAAATCCATTTAATAGGATAATCTTTTATTCCTTCAATTTTTAAGTTTTCTACCATATTATCACATGTTGTCTTTTCTTTCTCTAATAATTTTCAATAATTCAGAAGGATTTTCAAATTCTTTCAATTCCCAGGATTTAATCACAGGAATGGTTCCAAGCGAATCTTTTATTTTGTCATTATTTATTATAAAAACAGGTTCCGAAGATGTAATCATTGACAAATCTTTTAATGGGATAGCCATTCTTTTTAAAGTTTTTTCACTTCTGTTTTTCTCAACATTAGTTAATAATGATGATTTGTCTTTTGAGCTTTTCATTTTTGCTACAGCATCAAAAGGACTTTTATTTGTAGATAAAATACCGTAACCAAGTTTGGATAAATCATCTGCTCCTTCAACATTACTGTATTCAATATCTTCGCTTATGGTCGGTTTTAATAAATCAATATCCAATGTTACTTTTGTATTTAGTATTTCTTCGAGAATCATAGCTGTTTCTGTATTGGCTCTGACAATTTCATTTTCATATTTGTACATTGTTGCTCTTGATACATGAGCCAAATCAGCCAAATCTTTCAATGATAATGAATATTCTTCTCTGTATTGCTTTATAATATTACCGTCAACTTTAACAAAGTATCCTCCTCTGTCTGCAAGGATTTCAGGATATTCCTTGTAAAGTATCATATTTTTTAAGGTTTCAAAACTTATAGAAGGAATATCATATCTTTCATAGATTACTCCTTCTTCCAGAATGCCGTTTCTTGATTTTTCACCAATTATAATCGGGGAAGCAAGGAATATATTAGCTAATTGTTTCATTTCATGAGCATTGGCTTCATTAATACTGTCTATATTTAAAAAAGTTTTTAAAAGTAAAATTAATAAGTTTTTACGTGCTACAAGGTCAAATGATCCTTGATCGTAAATGTTAGATGTTTTATAACCTTCAGAGGTTAATAAATTATCTATTTCTTGTAACATTTTACTTCGATTTAACATAATTTAATCCCTCTATGTAAATATATGTTTATATTATAGTTTTTTATAATATTAATAATAGGTGATTTTAATTAAATATTTGCATATTGGGATTGATGATACTGACTCTCCAGACGGTATGTGTACTACTTATTTGGCCTGCCATATTATTGATAAATTAAAGGAAGTAGGTATTGAAATTGTTGGTTGTCCTCGTTTAATTAGATTAAATCCATTTGCAAGATTCAAAACACGGGGAAACGGCGGTGTTGCTTTTAAAATATTAAATGATGATAAATCTGATTTAGCTAAGAAAATAGTTTTGGATGAAGTGGAAAAATTAGCTATGTTTGACTGTGATAATACAAATCCTGGTGTTGTATTTTATGGTGGTGAAATAACTGATGAAATGGTTGAATATTCATTTAAGGCTATTTATTCATTTATCACAATTAAGGAAGCTGAAGAATTTGGAAATTCTATCGGCTGTGAACTTCATAAGTTTAAGAAAGGAAGGGGAATTATTGGATCTATTGCAGCTATTGGGCTGCCTTTGGAGGATTTCACTTATGAACTGTTGGCGTATAGGGTGCCTGAAAATTATGGTACTAAAAGACACATTGATTATGATTCCGTTTATTTGATGGATAGGGAAACTTATCCTGAAACTTTTGAAAATGTTGATTATAGTGAAGATTATATAGCTATAGAACCTAAAACTCCATGTCCTGTTTTGTATGGTATCAGATCAAACACTGTTGAGGCTCTTGAGAGAGCTAAAAAAATAGTTCTGGTTGAAGAACCTGTGGAAAATTATTGCATTTTCAAGACTAATCAACACACTGATATGCACATTCAAAAAACGGATGATATAGCTAGTATGAAACAGTTTGGATGCTATGAAGTTGTGGGAACTGTAAAAAACAAACCAACAATTATTGATGGTGGCCATATGTTTTTTTACATTTTTGATGATTCTGGTGAGATTGAATGCGGAGCATATGAACCAACAAAAAATTTTAGAAAACTTGTATCTGATTTAAGACCGGGGGATATTGTTAAACTCTTCGGGGGAATTGGAGAACAAAATACATTTAATATTGAAAAGTTTCAAGTTGTTAAATTAAATGATGTTGAATATAAAAACCCTATTTGTGAATGTGGAAAAAGAATGACTTCTGCTGGAAAAAATAAGGGATTTAAATGTAAAAAATGCGGAAATAAAATTAATGATAATAAAAAAGTTCCTATTAAAATTTTCAGAAAATTAAAAAATGGTCAGTTTTATGAAACACCAGTTTCTGCTAGGCGTCATTTGTCAAAACCTATTTGTAGGATGGATTTATAGAAATTAACCACCATATATTTTTATTTTTTATTTTTATCAGCTCTGATTCTTTATTTAATCGTTCTTATTTTGTGAATTTTATTTTAATTTTTAAGGGTTTTTGTTCCTATTAAAGGAATTTTTGAGCTTGGAATAGTATTAATTTATATAATAGGTCGAATTATGTATTAAGTAATAGGTATTTTAATATAATATTTATAAAATTAGGTTGGGGTGGGCACAGATTAGCGATAAAAACGAAAAAGTTAAGGGAACTGAGCACATATATCGTGATAAGACTGATAAAACTATTTTAAAGAAAGCACCATGGAAAGATTATAGATTACATATTACTGTGCTTTTTTTGGTTATTATTTCCGAATTTATAGGACCTGTTGAATTCAATCTTACAAAAGACATTTGTGTTGTAATTATGCCGTTGTTATATGCAATGGTTATTGGTTTGGCTTTGTTCTTATTAAAACCAGTTAAATGGATTACTAAAAAACAATCTAAAATTGCAGAAAGTGCAATGCTGTTATTTATAGGACCGTTGCTTGCAAAATTAGCAGTAGCTAGTGGTCAGTCATTCCATATTTTACTTGATGTTGGTCCTGCTTTAGTTTTACAGGAGTTTGGTAATTTGGGAACTGTATTTTTAGCACTTCCTGTGGCATTGCTTTTAGGATTTAAAAAAGAAACTATTGGTATGACTAATTCTATTGGTCGTGAAACCAATGTGGCAGTTGTTATTGATAAATTTGGATTTGATTCTGCAGAAACTAGGGGAGTTTTAACAGTATTTATTATTGGAACTGTTATTGGAACGTTATACATCAGTTTTCTGTCATGTTTATGTGTATCAGTTTTACCACTTCATCCATATGCATTTGCAATGGCAACAGGGGTAGGCAGTGCAAGTATGAATGCAGCCGCATTAGCTCCATTGTTAAATGCTTTCCCGGCAAGTATGAGTACAAATATTCAGGCATTTGCAGGATTCAGTAATTTAATTTCCTTCTGTGTTGGAATTTATTTCTGTATATTTTTAGCTATTCCATTAGCTCAAAAATTATATGCTTGGCTTGAACCTAAAATTGGAAGAGAAACTTCTGTTTCTCATTTAGAGGAGGAAAAATAATGGTTGATGTAATTGACGGTTCAGAAACAGTTTCAACACATGGTATAATTAATTGGATTTTATTATTGGTTATATTTTCAGTTATCACAGTTGTCGGAAATTGGATAGGTTATAAACATCCGATATCTGATTCCCTTATTGGAATGTTGATTTTATCTATTATAACTTTGGCTGGTTTATTGCTTGAGAGATATTTGCCATTTAATGTCTCTTCAATTATTTACATAAGTCTTATTGGTATTGCAGTTTCCATACCTATGGTACCGACTTCTCCATTTGTAGTTAAATATGTGGGACAAGTAGAGTTATTGTCTATTGTAACCGTGTTTTTGGCATATGTTGGTATTGGTATTGGTAAAAACTGGGATCAGTTCAAGGCTATGGGTTGGAGAGGTATGATAGTAACTATTTGTATCATTACTGGAACTTACCTTGGATCTGCATTAATTGCACACATAGTTTTAGTTCTAAGCGGTACACCTTGGTGTTAATTTTTAACACCATTTAAGTTAACTATTTAAGACTATTTTTACAATTTAATTATTAAGGTGTTTTATGTTTTTACAAAATATTTCCAAATTTATTTCAAACTATCGTTATGAACAGGCATCAAAAGAAACCCTTAATGTGGTAAAAGCAGCATTTATTGATTTTTTTGGAGTCACATATAGGGGAGTAAATGAAGAATCTTCTAGAATAGCTTTCAATACGATTAGTGAACTATTTTTTGGAAATATGGAGTTTGAGCTGGAATCTTCTGTTATTGGTATGCCCAATTTTAAAACAAATCTGCTGAATGCAGGTTTTTTAAATGGTATTTCAGCTCATGTTTTGGAATTGGATGATGGTCATAGAGGCGCACAAATTCATTTGGGTGCAGTTATTTTCCCAACTGCCTTGGCTATTAGTGAAGCTTATGATTTGGACGGCAAATCTTTTTTAGAAGCAGTTATTGCAGGTTATGAAGTCGGAATAATGTTGGGCCAAATTGTCAATCCTCAACATAGAAACAATGGATTTCATACAACAGGAACTGTCGGAACATTTGTTGCAGGTGCTGTTGCTTCTAAATTGCTTAATCTTGATGAAAACCAAACATTAAATGCTTTAGGTTTGTGTGGAACTCAGGCTGCAGGTCTTTTAGAGTCTGACCATAATGGGAGTATGGGCAAAGTTCTTCATGTTGGAAAAGCTGTTTATAATGGATTAATATCTGCATTTTTGGCTTTAAACGGATTCACTGGTGCCGGAACAATTTTTGATGGGGATGAAGGTTTTTTAAAAACAATGGTTTTGTCAGATAGTGATTTTTCTTTAGATGTTGCTCTAAAAAATATGGGTAAAGTTAGGGTCAGGGACATTTACTTTAAAAAATATCCGTTTTGCAGACATTTGCACTCTTCAATAGATACTGTTTTAAAACTAAAGGCAAGTATAGGTGAAGAGTATGAGCATATTGGAAATGTGATTATCAAAACATATGATGTAGCTGCTAAACATGATAATTATAATCCGAAAAATGTCGAAGAATTAAAACAGAGTTTGCCTTATGCAGTGGCCATTATGCTTGTTTGTGGTGAAATTGATTTGGATGATTTAAATCAGTTAATTGAATTTGGCCTGCTTGATAGCTATTCAACAGTTGATAAAGTTAACAGTATTAAGAATCTGGCCAGTAAAATAATCATTGTTTCTGATAGTGGATTGGATGAGCTATATCCAAATAAAAGACCATCAAATGTTATTATTAAGTTGGATGAATCTTTCAGAGGGGGAATTTTCCAAAATATTACATTATTGCCAAAAGGTGATTTTGAAAATCCATATCAATTAAAAGATTTAATTGACAAATTCAAAAGTTTGAATCCTGATTTTGATTTAAATAAATTGCTTGTTGTTGATAATATTGAAGATTATTCTATAAAACAACTTATGGAAACATTAAATGAGTAGATACTATGAAAAAAACTGAAGAATTCTTGGAACAGCTTGGAATTAAAAGAGCTTATGGCGATTTTGAATCATTTAAACGTTTTAATGATGGAGGACAGTATCGTTTTGAGGTTCCAGGAATACAATCTCCAAAAATAATGGATACCTTACTTAAGGAAGCTTCTAAAAATGAAATAACTATTCATCGTATTACTCAAACCAAAGGAATAATGCTGCTTACTGATGAAGAAATTACAGAAATGGTTGACCTTGCTAAGAAATATGAATGTGAACTTTTTTTATCTGTAGGTCCAAGAGCTACCTATGATACCAGTGCAACTGTCCATACTAAGGAAGGAAGCAGGATAGGATATCGCTTAAGAGGATATGACAATTTAGTTTATGCAATTGAGGATGTTAAAAGAGCTGCCGATTTGGGAGTTCGTGGAATATTATTATATGATGAGGGTTTACTTTGGACTTTAAACCAGATGAGAAAAGCAGGTGAACTTCCGAAATCACTTCATTTCAAAATGTCTGCACATACTGGACATGGAAATCCCGCATCTGCAAAATTACTTGAAGAAAACGGTCTTAATTCTTTCAATCCAGTTAGAGATTTGCAAATTCCTATGATTGCAGCTATTCGTAAAGCAGTGTATATGCCTTTAGATTTGCATACTGAAAATCCGAAATCAACTGGCGGATTTATCAGACATTATGAAGTTCCGAAGATTATTAAAGTAGCTTCTCCAGTATATTTAAAAACAGGAGGTTCAGTAGCACAGTCTCATAATTGGGATACTTCTGAAAAAGAAGCTATTGCTCGTATTAAACAGGTTAAACTGGTCAAAAGAATGATTGACCAATATTATAGTGATGCAATATCTTCTCCTAAAGGATCTAATGATTTATCTATTCCTGAGTGATTATATGGATATCATAGAAGATGTTTCAAATGCAATAATTAAAGCCAGTACAAATCTCTCTGAAGATAAATTCAATGCATTAAAAAAAGCCATTTCTGTTGAAGATAATGAAAATGCTTTGTGGGCTTTAAATCAAATTTTAGAAAATTATAAAGTAGCCAGTAAGACCAAATTCCCTTTATGTGATGATACAGGAATTCCTCATGTAATCATTGAAATAGGTGAAAAAAGAGAAATCACTGGAGAGTTAATAGCTCAGATTAATGAGGGAATTGAAAGAGGATTAAATAATTTGCCTGCCCGCCCTATGGCTGTTAAAGGTAATGATGTTGAGCGAATTGAACAATCAAAAGGATTGTATAACCGTCCTGGGCAGATGAAAGCAGCATCCTTTTTAATAGATTCTTTCAGTGAGGATTCAACATATAAAAGAAATATTTCTCCGGACACTTTAAACATCCATTTTATACTGGAAGGGGGAGGTCCTGAAATAAGGGCAAAGACATATAGGGTATATCATAAAAGATCAATTGAAAATGTAATTGGTACAGCTATCGGCTGGTTAAGCGAATCACTTAAAATGTTGGGATGCACTCCTTCTGTTCCTGCTGTTGGTATTGGCCGTACACATTATGAGGCATCATCATTACTGTTAAAATCAATTGTTTATGGAAATTTAGATTCCCAAAGCGATTTGGAAAATTATGTAACTCAGAAATTAAACGAAACAAATATCGGACCATTGGGTTTTGGTGGAAAAACCACAGTTTTAGGTTCATTTGTTAATGTAGGTAATCAAAGGGCAAGCGGTGTTAGAATTGTTTCAGTCAGACCTTCCTGTTTTGTAGAACCGAGAGTTGCAACATTACATTTATAATGGATTATAATTATATTTTAATTATTAAATTGAGGAAATTAAAACAATGTCGGAAAATAATTTTAAAATTAACGAGCATTCACTAAGAACAGCTATTTCTAAAGTGGAACCTGATAAAATTGTTACTAGGGGATACAATCAAAGAGATTTAATTGAAAAAATTAGATATAGTGATATGGTTTTTCTTCTTCTGAAAGGGAGATTGCCTTCAATAAAAGAGGGAAAATTATTTAATCATGTTTTAGTTTCTTTTTGTGATCACGGAGCCACTCCTCCAAGTACACAAACAGCAAGACTTGTTGCCTCTTCAGGTTCTCCGTTAAATGCTGCTGTAGCTGGTGCGCTATTGTCATTTGGACATAAACATGCAGGAGCTATTGAAAAAACCATGGAATTATACCAGTCCAAGATTGACTCTTTAATGTTAACCGGAGATGCAGATATTGACAATAAACAGATAGCTAGTTTGGCTATTGATTTATACAATGAATATATTGTCTCTAAAAATACTAAAATTCCTGGTTTTGGACACAGATATCATAATGCTGATCCAAGAGCAGATAAATTAATGGAACTTGTTATAAAAGAAGGATGTGTTGGCCCCCATACTAAATTGGCATTGGCCATTGAAGATTTGCTTTATCAAAAGAAAAACATTCGTTTAAATGTTGACGGGGCAAATGCAGCAATTTTGTCTGATTTAGGTTTTGACCCAAAATTAGGATTGGGGGTATTTATTATTGGCCGCGTTCCGGGCATTATTGCTCATATTCATGAAGAAACTATTGATGAAGATGAATTTAGACGTTTTTGTGACATTGACGACATTGTTTATGACGGTCCTGGAAGGTAGATAATATGGATTTTGATGATGTAATTAATAAAAGGTATAGTGTAAGAGGATATTTGGACAAGGAAGTTGAAGATGAAAAACTTGAATATGTATTGAAAGCAGCTACAATAGCTCCGACAGGAGTGAATAACCAGCCTTTTAAAGTGTTTGTAATTGACACTAAAAAAAATAAAGAATCTTTGTCTGAAATTTATGGGGCTAAATGGTTTGTGGAAGCTCCTTATGTATTATGTGTTGTAGCTAATGTTGATGAAGCATGGACAAGACCTTGGGACGGAAAGAACATAGCTGATATTGATGCAACTATTGTAATGGACCATATTATTTTGGCAGCTACTAATGTTGGACTTGGAACCTGTTACATTGCAGCATTTAAAGCTGATAAGGCCAGAGAATTTTTAAATTTAAATGATAATGAAGTTCCTGTATTGTTTACTCCTTTGGGATATGGAAATGCAGAACCAATAGACACTCCAAGAAAAGAAATTGATGAATTTGTTGAATATATTTAGATTATAATGAAATTGTTTATATTAAAAGCAGATAATTCCAAGGAAATGAATAATATTTCTGAGGAATTGGCTCAAGAGAAATTTAAAATTACTCAGCAGGAAAATCATTATATTTTAATGAAAAAGAAAAGGTATGGAAATTATGCAGTACATATGTTCTTTTTATTCATTGGATTATTCCTGTTTATGCCTATGCTTATAGTTAATGTTGTATATCTGACATATTCTTTACTTTGGACAAGTCCGAATGTTTTAATAACAACCGAAACTAAAGCCGAATCTGGAGATGCTTTGGAATTTAATACTATTGATGAAGTATTGGAAAAAGCTAATGCCATGTTTTAAGATTAACTTATAATTTTTTCTACTTCATAATCTTCTATTTTTCTTATTATTACTGGTTCATAAGTGGCTGAAGTATCATATTCTGATTCTTCACCTATTTTAGCATCAATAAACACCTGATCAACATTAGGTTCTGACAATAACATCAGCAAATCTGATATGAAATTATCATATTCCTTTTGGGTATTTTCATCTTCAAATTTAAGCTGAGGTATTTCATTAGTCCAGATGTCTTCTCCTGGACTGAATTTTCTGTCACTAACTTTTCCGCTTTCTGTTTTTGCATCTAGGATTAATGTAAAATGTTTGTTGTTAATAGTCCATACGCTTCTGTCCATTTTCATCACCTTTATCTACTATTATATTTTATTATAATATAAATATTATAAAGTTTAAAAGAAATAATCATGATTAAAGTTAAGAATATTAAATTATTGGGAATTCTGTTAGCTGTTCTGGTAATATTTTTAGGAGTTCGTCCTTTATTTACTCAGACAATAACTAATGACAGTATAGCTAGTGCAATTATTTTAGTTTTAATTGGAATTGCTTATATTGTTATTGTTGCTAAACCGCAATGGGCTAAGGCAGTTTTCTTTTTTGAAGGAATTATTATTGGAATAAGTGGTTATACTTTACTTGCTACTCCGTATAACTATTTGTTAGGTATTATTGGCCTTGCTATTGTTGTAATAGCTGTATTGGCATATCTGCAAAAATTACCTATGAGTATTTTAAAATATTTTTATAGGTAACTCCTCTTTTTTTTAACATTTTATATGTTCATGGCACCGTTATCAGACTGTATAAAATTTTACTTTTAAAATTAAACATTGCTCAATATATGCTATATTTATTTAAAATTTTCTGAACAAATTGTAATTTTCAATGTCTTTTTGTTGTTTATTGTCTTAATTTTTCGATTATTCTTTTATTTTTCCTTAAATCAGTGAATTAGGTCATGTTAAATATAAATCGTAAAAGATATATATGCTTCCCAATAAAGATTAATATACCATGGTGATTAATTATGGCAGAGATATCAGAAGCTATCGCAATGATAAAAAAAGCTGAATCTGATGCTGAACAACTTATTCTTGATTCAGAGTCCAAATCTGTGGACATGATAAATGAATCAAAAATAAATGCTGAAAATATTATAAATGAGGCAAAAAAAGCAGCAGAAGAAGAAGCTAAAAATACTGTTTTTGATGCAGAAGACAAAGCTAAAAAAGAAGCACAATCTATTGCTAAAGATGGAGGAGCTAATGTAGCTTCCTTAAAAGAAAAAGCTATGGCAAATGTAGATGATGCTGCTTCTATTATTGTCAAAAATGTTTTATAGTGTGAGATTAATGTTCAAGACAGCTAGAATGCGTAAAATTAGAATCGTTACTCTTGATGAGTACATATCCCCTACTGTTAGTGCACTCCACGAACAAGGATTAGTACAAATCAACGAGATTTCTGATAGTATTCAGCAAGATCCTGAATTAGCGGAGTTAGTAACTCCTTCAAAAGCATCTGCTTTCACTGGTAAGTTATCTTCACTTTTAATGAAAACAAGTGCTATTTCTGAACTATTAGGAAATTCTTTATCCGAAGGCCATGGGATCAAAGACACAATAAAGTCTTTTATTAGTCCAGAAATGCCTATTCAAAAAGAAGTTGGGGATTTAGATACTGAAGCTTTAATCAATAAAGCAGAAGACCTTTTGGCTCAAGTTGAAAGTGAAACAAAAGTTATTGAAGGTAAATTTTCCGCACTCGACTCTGAAACAAGTGTATTGACTTCTAATAAAAGTTTAGCTAAGCGTTTATATAATTTAGACATGGACTTGGCTCTTTTAAAAGATTCTAAGTACACTTCCATAACTGTTGGTAGGATTAATGCTGAGTCTGCTTCAGAAATTGAAAGTAACTTAAGTAAATTGACTGATGAATTAGATGTTTTTATAGTCCCTAATGATGATAAAGAAACTGCAAATATTATCGTAGTGACTTTAAAAGAATTCGGCGAAGATGTTTATTCAACACTTCGTAAATTTGACTTTGAGAGAGTTGAAGTTTCCAATGTTGAGGGAACTCCACAGCAAATTATCTCAAGTGCTGATTCTAGATTAGTAACAATAGAATCTGAACGTAATTCAGCTAAAAGTGATTTAAGAGCTATTGCTGAAAGATGGGATGACGATATTTTATCTCTTAAAGAAGAATTAGAAAATGAAAAAGAAAAGAATGAAATACTTGCTGCTTTTGTTCAAACAAAAGATACCTATATGTTAGAAGCATGGGTACCTGTTAAAGATACTGATAAAGTTGAGCAATTAGTAGAAAAAAGTTCTGATGGACATTGTACCTTTGAATTAATTGATGTTGAAGGTACTGATGATGAAGATGTACCTATTTTACAAACTAATAAAGGTTATGTAAAACCTTATGAGGTTCTTGTGGATATGTATTCTCCAGTAAGATATAATGCTATAGATCCAACATTCTTTGTAGCAGTTGTGTTCCCGTTCTTATTCGGATACTGTTTAACTGATGCATTTTATGGTGCTATTGTAGCTATCATAGGTGTTGTTTTAGTAAGGGGTATGGGTAAACTCAATGATACAATGAAATCATTCGGTTATATTCTTACAGCATGTGGTATTTGGGCAATTATATTGGGTCTTCTAACTAATGGTTTGTTAGGAGATTTCACAGAAAGAATGTTGAATTATAAGTTGCCTACTGTTGTGCCTGCTGTTGAAGCTTTTGTACATCCAGATACTATTTTAATAATAGCAATAGCTATTGGTATAATTTATACTAATATTGGTTTTATTATTGGAGCTATCAATAATTTCAGATACGGAGAAATAAAAGAAGCTATTGGATCTCAGCTTTGCTGGTTTGTTTTAGAAGCCGGTATTATATTTTTAGTATTAGGATTTATGATGCCTGCAATAGGTATGATTGGATACGGAATTGGAGCAGTTTTAATAATTGCATGTCTTGCTATGTTAATATACGCTAATGGAGCTTATGGAGTTATGGATGTTTTCGGATTTATGGGAGATGTCTTGTCTTATGCTCGTCTTTTAGCATTATGTTTAGCTACAGGAGGTATTGCTATGACTGTAAATATCTTAACTAACTTATGTAATGATATGATTCCAGTTATTGGTATTGTTCTTGCAATTTTCATATTTATATTCGGACATATTGCAAACTTCTTGTTCCAAATTTTAGGTGCATTTATTAACTCTTTACGTCTTCATTATGTGGAGTTCTTTTCACAGTTCTATATGGAAGGTAAAAACAAGTTCCAAGCTTTCAAAGCAAACAGAACTTTTACAAAACTTAAAAATTAAAATTTTTTATTTAAATATATCAAAATTAATTATTATTCAAAGGTGAATTAAATATGGTGGATATTGCTTTAGGTACTGCTTTAGCAGCTATTGGTGCTGGAGTAGCAATTGGTTTCGCTGGATTAGGTTCCGGTTTAGGGCAAGGTATGGCAGCAGCTGGATCTGTAGGTGCAGTTGCAGAAGATAACGACATGTTTGCTAGAGGTATTATTTTCTCTGCATTGCCAGAGACTCAGGCTATTTATGGATTCTTGATTGCAATCTTACTTATGGTATTCGGTGGAATATTAGGTTAAGGAGGCAATCTGTATGAGCTCAGGCACAAATAAAATTGTTGAAAGCATTAAGTCTGAAGCCCAGGAGAAAGCTGATAAAATTATTCAAGATGCACAAGCAGAAATAGCAACTATTAATAATGATGCTGAAAAAACTGCTGAAGCAGAAAAGAATAAAATTTTAGATAATGGTAAAAAACAATCTGATATGAAATATCAGCAAATTATTTCCGAAGCTAAGATGAATGCTCGTAGAGCAGAATTAGGAGCTAAAGAAGAAGTCATTGAAGCAGCTTTTGCTAAAGCTACTGAAGATTTAAAAGCTAAAGCTTCTAGTGATGATGCAGAATATTCAGAATCCTTAATAAAAATGATTGAAGAAGCTACTGAAGAACTTGGTGGTGGAGATTTAATCGTTCAAGTTAAAGAATCTGATGTTGCGAAAGTTGAAGGTCATTTGAAAAAATTATCTGCAGACCTTGCAACTAAAACTGGTGTAAGCACAACCTTAGTATTAGGTGAACCTATTGATGCTATTGGTGGAGCTATACTCAAAACTAGAAATGGTGACATTGAAGTAAATAACACTATCGAATCTAGACTAGATAGATTTAAAGGATTATTACGTAGTGAAGTTGCTAATGTTTTATTTAAAAATTAGGAGGATAAATTATGGCTGATGAAATTGCAACACTTATTAGTTCAGCAGGTCTTACAAATGAAACTTTCTTAGTTTTATGTGTAATTGCTGTTATCGTTATAGGTGCAATAGTCGTAATCATTACATCTAGACCAATTTTGGATATTTATCCATATCTTACTCCTAGTGCAAGCGTACGTGCAAGAAAAGGAAGATTATTTGATGAAAAACAATTATCTGAAATTGTTGAAACAAACAATGTTCACGAATTTGAAAATTATCTTAAAGGTGTTCCTGATTATGCTGACGTATTAGAAGAATATCCTGTTGATAAAGCATTAGATATTCAATGTGCTGATACTTATGAATTTGTAGCAAGAATTGCTCCAAAGGAAATTAGAAGTTCTTTTGTTGTAATGTCTAAAAAAACTGATATTAATAACATTAAAAGTCTTTTAACTGCTAAAGAAGTTGGCCTTACTGAAGAAGAAACTGAAGATTTATTAATTCCACGTGGAGTTTTATATGAAGATTTACGTTCTTTAATTGATGCTGACGGAGTAACTGATGTAGTTACAAGTTTGGACGGCACAGAATATGCTGCTGTATTAGAAGATGCTCTTCCAAAATACGAAAATAGTGGTATGGTTCTTGCATTAGAATCTGCTTTAGATAAATATTATTTAGAAAGTTTATTACGTTCTTCCAATGTTCCTGCTGATGAAAATAAACAAATTTTATTCTCATATGTTGGAACTCAAGTAGATATAGCTAATCTTAAATTGATTATAAGGGCAAAAAAAGACAATTTGTCTTATGATGATATTGCTCCTTATATATTAGAAGACGGTTACCAATTACGTGAATGGAAACTTAAAGATTTAATGGAATCTCCTGATGTTACAAATGTAATATCCGGTTTAGAAGGCACAAAATACTCTGATGTATTAACTGATGCTATGGCTAAATATAATGAAAATGCTTCCATTGCAGTATTTGAAAAAGCTTTAGATGCTTACTTGTCAAAAAGTGCAAAATCTTTATCTATGAAAAAACCATTAGGAATTGGTCCAATTATTGGTTATGTAAGTCAAAAAGAAACTGAAATTAAAAATTTAAAAATTATTGCAAGAGCAAAAAGAGAAGCTGGATTCCCTAACTCTAAAATTATGGAGATGTTAATATGAGTTCTGTAGCAATTATTGGAGATATTGATGTTGTATCAGGTTTTAGACTTGGTGGAGTTAAAAGAGCAGAAGTAGCTAATTCTGCTGAAGAAGCTGTCGCAGCTTTTGATAAAATTTTAGATGAAGAAATTTCAATTATAATTATTACTCAAGTATTAGCTAACGAAATTAGAAATCATATTAATAGGAAAATTGGTTCTAGTGTATTACCAATGATAATTGAGATACCTGATAAAGACGGGTCCTCTGAAGGATCATCTGATCAAATGGCAGATCTCATCAAAAGAGTTATTGGGGTAGAGATGGTTAAATGATTATCGAAGGAAAAATTATTAAAATTGCTGGGCCTGTTATTATCGCGGATGGTATGAGAGGAGCTCAGATGTATGAAATGGTTAGAGTAGGTGAACAAAAGCTCATTGGGGAAATTATTGAGCTTGAAGGTGACACCGCTACCATTCAAGTATATGAAGAAACAGCTGGTATTCAACCAGGTGAAGTAGTTGAAAGTACTGGAGGTCCATTGTCTGTAGAACTTGGTCCTGGTGTAATGGGTTCCATTTTTGATGGTATTCAAAGGCCTTTAGAACTCATCAGAGAAGAATCTGGTGATTTCATTGCTAGGGGAGTAGATGCAGAATCTATCAGTAAAGAGAAAAAATGGACATTCAAACCAGTAGCTAAAGTTGGAGACAAAGTTAAAGGTGGAGATGTTCTTGGTGAAGTACAAGAAACTTCTGCAGTTTTACAAAAAATATTAGTTCCTCCAATGATTGAAGGTGAATTAACAAGCATTGCTTCTGAAGGTGAATACACAGTATTAGAAGACATTGCTGAAGTTGCAACTGATAAAGGTGACGAAAAAATCCAAATGCTTCAAAAATGGCCTGTAAGGAAAGGACGTCCATATGTAGATAAATTGGACCCTGATGTACCTCTTGTAACTGGTCAAAGAGCACAAGATACTTTCTTTTCAGTAGCTAAAGGTGGAGCAGCAGCTATTCCAGGTCCTTTCGGATCAGGTAAAACTGTTACCCAACAGCAATTAGCTAAATGGGCAGACGCAGATATTGTTATTTATATTGGATGTGGAGAACGTGGTAACGAAATGACTGAAGTACTTACTGAATTCCCATACCTTGATGACCCTAAAACTGGAAACCCATTAATGGACAGAACTGTTCTTATTGCAAACACTTCAAACATGCCGGTAGCAGCTCGTGAAGCATGTGTATACACAGGTATTACTATTGCTGAATATTACCGTGACCAAGGTTACGATGTAGCACTTATGGCTGATTCAACCTCAAGATGGGCTGAAGCTATGAGGGAGATTTCCGGAAGACTTGAAGAAATGCCTGGGGAAGAAGGTTACCCTGCATACTTAGCATCCAGACTTGCTCAATTCTATGAAAGAGCAGGAAGAGTAAACACTATTGGTACTACTTCTGATGTAGCTTCCATTACTGTTGTTGGTGCTGTATCACCTCCTGGTGGGGACTTATCTGAACCTGTTACTCAGAACACTTTACGTATCTGTAAAGTATTTTGGGCTTTAGATGCATCTCTTGCAGATAAACGTCACTTCCCTTCAATTGACTGGTTACAAAGTTATTCCTTATATGTAGACAGTATTGAAGGCTGGTGGGCTGAAAATGTAGCTGCTGATTGGAGAGAAACTCGTGATCAAGCTATGATTTTATTACAAAAAGAATCAGAACTTCAAGAAATTGTACAATTAGTTGGTCCTGATGCATTACCTGAAGCTGACCAAGCTACTTTAGAAACTACTCGTATGTTAAGAGAAGATTTCTTACAACAAAATGCATTTGATGACATTGATACATATTGTCCACCTGTCAAACAATACAATATGTTAAAAACTATTTTATTATTCCATAAAGAAGCTCTTGCAGCTGTTGGCAGGGGAGTTCCTATTCAAAACATAGTAGCATTACCTGTTAAAGAAGAAATTGGTAAAATGAAATACATTCCACAAGACGAATTTGCAGCTAAATGTGAAGAAATTCAAGCAGCTATTACTAAACAATGCAGTGAGGCTTAAATATGAACACAAATATTAAAACAAGAGAATATACTACAATCTCCGAAGTCTCCGGTCCTTTAATGGTTGTTGAAGGTGTAGAAGGCGTAGGTTACAATGAAATTGTAGATATCGAAACACCTAATGGTGAAAAAAGAAGTGGACAAGTTCTTGAAGTAACTGACGATGTTGCAGTTATTCAAGTGTTCGAAGGAACAACTGACTTAAACACTAAAAATACTAAAGCTAGATTCACCGGTCAAACTGCTAAAATTGGTGTATCTAGAGATATGATGGGTCGTATGTTCAATGGTATCGGTAAACCTATTGACGGTGGACCAGAAATAATTCCTGATGAAGAATTAGATATTAATGGAAGTCCAATGAACCCAGCTTCTCGTGAATTCCCTGAAGAATTTATTCAAACTGGTATCTCTACCATTGACGGTATGAACACTTTAGTAAGAGGTCAAAAACTTCCTATTTTCTCAGGTTCTGGTTTACCTCACAACGAATTAGCAGCTCAAATTGCAAGACAAGCTAAAGTGCTTGGGGACGATGCAGAGTTTGCAGTAATATTCGCTGCTATGGGTATTACTCACGAAGAAGCTAACTTCTTTATGAGAGATTTCGAACGTACCGGAGCTCTTGAAAAAGTAACTGTATTCATGAACTTAGCTGATGACCCAGCTATTGAAAGAATCTTAACTCCTAAAATGGCTTTAACTACTGCAGAATATTTCGCATTTACTTTAGGTATGCAAGTATTGGTAATTTTAACTGATATGACCAACTACTGTGAAGCATTAAGGGAAATTTCCGCAGCTAGGGATGAAGTACCTGGAAGAAGAGGATATCCTGGATACATGTATACTGATTTAGCTAACATATATGAAAGAGCAGGACGTATTGATGGTAAAGAAGGTTCTATTACTCAAATGCCTATCTTAGTTATGCCTCAAGACGATATTACTCACCCAATTCCAGATTTAACTGGTTATATTACTGAAGGACAAATTGTATTAAGCAGAGAACTCAACAGGAAAGGTATTTATCCTCCTGTAGATGTACTTCCATCACTTTCTCGTTTGATGAGTGGTGGTATCGGCGGAGACAAAACTCGTGATGATCACAGTGGTGTATCTGACCAACTTTACTCTGCATATGCAGGTGGTCGTGAATTAAGAGACTTAGTTGCTGTTGTAGGGGAAGAAGCTCTTACCGAAAGGGATCAAAAATTCTTAGAATTTGCTGAAGAATTCGAAGGTAAATTCATTACTCAAAGTAAAGACGAAGATAGGTCTATCATTGAAACCTTAGATCTTGGTTGGGACTTACTTAAAATCTTACCTAAATCTGAACTTAAACGTGTTAAAGAAGAATTTATTGAACAATACCTTCCAAAAGAATAAGCTCATTCATATAACGGGTGATTAAATGGCACAAGATATTATAGATGGAATAAATCCAACAAGGATGGAATTATTATCTCTTAAAAATAGAACTAAACTCGCTGTAAAAGGGCATGGTTTACTCAAAGAGAAAAGGGATGCTTTAATCAAAGAGTTTTTTGATATTTTGGATCGTGTCAAAGGTGTTCGTGAAGCTGCTGAAAGAAGCTTAAAAGAAGCTAATGAAGCTTTACTTGAAGCTCAAATAGCTATGGGTGACTTAGCTGTTAGGAAAGCATCTTTATCAGTTAAAGAATCTATCGATGTAGATATTAAATCTAGAAGTGTTATGGGTGTATCAGTTCCTGTAACCAATGTTAAAATGGAAGAAAGATCTATTATTGACAGAGGTTACAGCTTTTCTGACACCACTATACAATTAGATGAAGCTGCTAAGAAATTTGAAGAATCTATTAAATTCTTAATTGAACTTGGTGAAGTGGAAAAAACTATTTTCTTACTTGCTGAAGAAATTGAGGCTACTAAACGTAGGGTAAATGCGTTAGAGCATATTATGATTCCAAGATTCGAAAACACTGAAAAATATATTGATATGAGACTCCAGGAAATGGAAAGGGAAAACTTTGTTAGATTGAAAATGATCAGGTCCACTATCGAGAAGAAAGATAATGAGGCTAAAGAAGCAGCTATTGAAGAAGAAGCTGCTGAAGTAGAAGCTTAAGTTTTACTTAACTTCTTCATTTTCTATCTATTTTTATTATTTATTTTAAATTTTAAACTTTGTTAGGCTTTATTTATTTAAAAAAAGTTATTTTTATTAGTTATTGTAAAAATTTTTAATTACTGGAAAATTCTAGAAAGAGGTGTATTTATGCAACGTAACCCTATAGACCAATTTTTAAAGGACCCTGACAATAAGGCGAAATTATTTATCTGGTTAACTAGATCTATGATAATAGTAACGTTTATGATAACTATAGGTACAATTATATTTATTTTATACTTATTGGGAGTTATTAACTAGCTTATTTACAGTTTGGCTAGATGATTCTACTTTTTCATATAACTTATCAAAATCTTTATCTTTATCTATTATTGTAAGTAACGGCTCATCTTTTTGTGTAATTGATCCGAGATGAGGCATATCATAAAGGTTGTTTAAATCTATTTTTTCATACTTTACTGTTTTGGGGGAGTATATTATTTTTTTATAGCTGTAATATTTCGCTTTGTCAATAGATATTATTTCATTTTGGCAGGCTTTGATATGTGCTTCAAGCATATTGATTCCTAAAGCTTGCTGGACACATTCAAATGTTCCCTGAATTCTGGGATTTATTTCAATTACATATAATCCGTTTTTATTTAAAATAAAATCTACACCATTTGATCCGATTAATTCAAATTTTCGGATTAGTTTTTCAGAAGTATCTGCCATTTCTCTGTTTATTGCATCAGTATTTTTTACAGGTGCCAATATTGATTTTTCGGTTAGGGGAAGGATATTTCCAACATATTTGAACTGGCTGTTTTTTTCAAAGTCATGCTGGGTTAGCAGTCTTGAATTTACAATGTTTTCAGCTTCATTTTCACTGCCCAATACTGAAGAACTTAAATTTATACCTTCAATATATTCCTGAACAATCAGTTTTTCATCACAGTTTAATTGAAGTTGTGATTGATTATTTAATAAGTTTGTGTTATATCCTCCTGATCCTTTAAGTGGTTTTGCAATATATTGAACTTCAGGATTATTTTTTTGAATTTCAACAGCTTCATCTACATCATTCACATAAAAAGTTTCAGGAGTTAAAAATTCGTTTCGGATTTCTTTATAAAATCGGTATTTGTCTTCAACTTTGCTGATGTCTTTATTTCCCAGAATCTTTTTTTGATGTTTTTTTTCAAAATCATTTGGTGAAATTCCTGAAATCGGAATAATATAATCTACCTCATCAAGATAGTCTTTGGAAACATTTAAAATATTTTTGCTGCTGAATTTATCTTCAAAAACACCGCAGTCAGGATTAATACTTTCATCCAATATTATTTTCTGGTTTTCAATTGACGGAACATCGGATGTTGAAAAATAGCTAGTTGAATAAATAGTATAATTTAGTTTTAGTCCGCTTTCAATCATACTTCGAGTATTTATTCCAATAAGAAGTAATTTTTCCATAAAATATCAAGCAAAAAAAGTTTTTTTTAAAAATAGTCCCGAGCGGAGTCGAACCGCCGTCTCCGGGTCCAAAGCCTAGAAGGATTACCACTACCCTACGGGACTATATTTTGTTTGTACCAGTAGTACAACATTCTATATTTATTTGATAAGTAGTATATAAATATATCGGTTTATTTTAAATTTTTATAAAATAGACATTTTTCATGCCAACAGCAGTCTTCACATATATCTTTGACACTATTTTTGCTGTTAAAAATATGTTTAGTTTCATTAAATAGCTTTAATGCATCATATTCTTTACTATTATCTATTTTGGATAGGATTTCATTATCCATCTTTATGATTTCTGCGTTCTGTTTTTCATTTCCGCAAAGGTCATTTTTTAAATTTGGACAGCATCTGCAGATATCATCAGCTTTATTTGTAATGGTAATAGTTGTATTTTCAGATTTTCTCAGGTTATTTATATATGTCATATTTTTAACAAAACTGTCGTTGTATCCATAACCCTGAAATCCCTGAAGACATAACAAGTGATGTCCTCTTAATTTAATTTTCATAATATCAGTAAATAAAAAAAGAAAAGGTTAAAAAACCTTATTTATTCTTTTGGTAAAAATACTTTAGAAACAGATGCTGCACCTAATATTTTTACAATATCTCCAACAATAAATGGAATGAATCCCATAATTAATAATTCAGAGATTGAAAGCATTGCACCTTGGCTCATGTAAGCCCATAAAGCTAATCCGACAAGTCCTGGAATGTAAATTATTGCAAAGTTAGCTACTCCAATAACTGCTGCCATTTTAGTGAAGTTACGTGCATCTGCATATTTGTCAGTTATAGTACCGATAAAGTAGGATGCAAGAATAAATCCTATAAAGTATCCGCAATTGGATCCAAGAAGAACATCTATTCCACCACTCATACTAGCAAACCATGGTACGCAAGTTGCACCAAGAGCAACATATAAAATTTGACTTAAACAGCCGTATCTTTTACCGAGTATTAATCCGGAGCATAACACTGCAAATGTTTGTGCAGTTATTGGCACAGGAGTCCATGGGAGTGGAATGATAATTTGAGCCATTAAACCTGTAAAACAAGCCATTAAAAATGACATTAATATTTTAGCGACAGTGCTAGATTCGCGTATTCCTTGGAATATGTTTTTTCTAGCAGTATAATAATTATTCATATTCATAGTATTCCTCCTTGATTTTTAAATCATCATACTTTAATATGTTTATCATTTTTACTATTTAATTTTTTGTACAAGCACATTGCAAAAAAGAGTTTAATTATTGGCGTCCTGACTGTAAATTTGGGTTGTGGACAAATTGCTGTGTCCAAGCAGTTGCTGAATTATCTTGATATTCACTCCCTGTTCAAATAGATGTGTTGCATAGGAATGGCGTAAAATGTGAGGTGTTATTTTCTTTTCGATGCCGCTTTCATTTCCGTATTTTTTTATCATTAGCTGAACATATCGTGGAGTTAATGGATTTCCGCTTTTGTTAACTACCAGATAATTGCTTTTCTGTGTTCTTTTTTCCAAATATTTTTGTATTAACTGTTTGGTTGATTCATCAAGTAAAATAACTCTGCTGTTGTTTTTGCCTACAATGGATAACTGTTTTCCTTCAAAATTTACATTGTCTACAGTTAAGTTTATAAGTTCAGAAACACGCAGTCCTGATGAATATAATAGGGTCACTATCAGTTTGTCCCGTAGTTTGGTAATGATGCGAAAATCACTATCTGAATTTTCATCCCATGTAATGCTGTCCAGAAGTTGTTTTACTTCTTTTTGTGTTAAAAAATTAGGTGGTGATTTAATTCTTTTTGGTGTTGTAATTGAATCTAAGAAATGAATATTGTTAAACTCAAGAAACTTCTTGACAACTACCGTAACCAGGTAAATGTAATTTTGACTAACATTTTTCACTTGTTTTAAATAGAGTATATAGCTATTGAAGTATTTTATGAACTCTTTTTCATTATAAATAGCTATTTGATTTTTTAGATAAATAGTAAATTTATGTATTATTGATGAATAGGTTTTGATGGTGTTTTGTGAATAGTTGTTGTTCTTTAAAGAAGTTATGTAACTTTCTTTTATTTTATTAAAATTATAAACGTCGAGAATATTTATTTTATTCCCGTTTTTGTCTATAATCTCATTTTTAAAATCATATGTTTCCATTAGGACACCTTATTAATCCATGGTTATTATTTTTAAGTTATCCGGTTTTTTAACTATGTTCATGGATCTAAATGCAACTAATCTTTTAATTCCTTTTAATGAAGCAACATCAACAAGTCTCTGACTTATGATTCCATCAAAAATAACTGTGTCTGCACTTGTTTCTATATTTTTAATTTCTTCATAAATGTTTTCAACTTCCACTTCCTGAGTCATGTTTAAAGCTTCGTCCAGTATAGCTCCACAGCCGCTGCCTTCAAATTCTTTTAACATGTCTTTCATTAATTTTGTTTCGTCATCTTCAATAGGAATTTCTTCAATTTGCACTTCTTCTTTGACTTTAGTTTCGTGTTGTTGATGTTTGTTATTTGAATGTTTGTTGTTGTGTTTGCCGTTATGTTTTTTATGGGAGTTTTTGCTGTCAGATTCACTTAATATATTGTGATTAGCTAAAAATTGTGCTGTAGGAACTTTGTCCCTTAGGGCAACCAATACTTCATCTTTTTCAAGGTCTTCAACTTCTTTACCTTTAGGAGCACGTGTAATATAGTCAACATCTCCGATTTGCAGGAGTTCTTTTAAAATAAGTTCTCCACCACGGTCTCCATCTACAAATGCAGTTGTTGTTCTTTTTTTACTTAGGTTTCCTATGGATTGTGGAACACTGACTCCTTCAACAGCCACAGTATTTTTGATGCCGTATTTAAGTAAGTTCAATACATCGCTACGACCTTCTACCACAATAATTGCATCGGAAGTGTGTATGCTTGGACCTGCTGGCAATCTGTCTTCACCATATTCTGAAATTTCATGAACACGCATTGCTTCTCTTACTTCTTCAATCATTCTCATACTTGCAGGGCTGGCACTTTCAATCATGTTTTTGTAGATTTCCTTTGCACGGTTTACAACCTGTTCTCTTTTAACTGCTCTTACATCTTCAACTTTAACTGTGTGAATTTCTGCTTCACAGGGTCCAACACGGTTAATTGTTTCAAGTGATGCTGCAAGAATGGCGGTTTCAACTCTGTCTAAGCTGGATGGAATTACAATTTCTCCTTTAGCTCTTCCACCATTGGAATGGATCATTACCTGAATCCTGCCGATTCTTCCAGTTCTTTGAAGTTCTCTTAAATCTAAATCATTACTTAATAATCCTTCTGTTTGTCCAAATACTGCACCGACTACATCTGGTTTTTCTACAATACCATTTGCATTAATTTGTGCATGAATTAAGTATTTTGTTGTAGTTAATTCTTCTCCTTTTCCCATTGTTAAGCCTCCTTTTTATTTTTATTGGCTTATTTTCTTATCTTTCTAAAAATTGGGTATTTTAAGAAATAATCTTGATAAACATATCTAATATCTTTTAGTTAAGATATCTTTTATACACTAAAAAGAGTTAAAATCTACTGAGCATATTACTAATTTCATTTATAGCCTATATAGAACATATTAGCTATTTTTCTTTATTTTTTAAGATTATATTTAGTTAGTAATATTAATTGCTCCTGTTTTGTTTTTAAATTGAATAATAATTAAATTGTAATAATGAATGTAAATAAACTCTTTAAGTATAATTGTGAGTATTTTTTTATACTTCATTAAGTATTTTGAAAATACTAATATATATAATTAGTTAGTTATGTCAAAATTTTTGAAAAATCTTTTTTAAGCGGTTCTTACATATATCTATATATTAATTAAGAGAAGTGATTTAATGTCAGTAACACCTAGTGATTTATTACACAATAAAAAAGACTTAAATAAGAAAATTGATGTGGAAGATATAGATTTAAGTGAAATATCCATTGAAGATTTGGTTTTCAATAAAAAAAACTATAAAAATTATATTAACTTGAAGTCTTTACTTGAAGGTGTTTCCACCTGCCAAATTTCCGATGCATATAACGGAATTTCAAGAAGATCAGGTGTTATCAAAGAATTGAAACCTATTAACAGATTAAGGGTTTGGGGTAGAATTACTACCTGCAAAACCAACAGTGATGATTGGGGAACTTCCGCATTAGCTATTGATGAAGCTAATGATGGAGATATATTATTTATTAAAACCAATAATTCTGACATGTCTGTATGGGGTGAATTAGCTTCAACCTGTGCTAAAGCTAATGGTGTTAAAGCTACTGTAATTTATGGGTCTGTCAGAGATTTGGATGCTCTGTATTATATGGATTATCCTATTTTTGCTTGTGATTATGCTCCAAATGCAGGAAGTGCTTTAGGATTGGGAGAAATCAATGTGGATATTTCTGTTGGGGATATGACTATTCAACCAGGTGACTTTTTCTATGGTGATGAAACCGGCGTTGTTATTATTCCTCAGTCTTTGTTTAAACAGGTCATGACTCAAACATTAGCTATTAAAGTAAAGGAATTAGGTATCATTGATGCTATTAATGGTGGTAAAACTTTGTCTCAGGCTGCTGGGTTAAAATAGTGTTTAGGACAATTAAATAGTAAAACATTTAAATAGCAAATTTTATTGATATATAAATATATCGATACATTTATATATTATCACATGCATATTAATAGTTGATACAGATTATTTTATGATTGATTTTTTATGAAAGTTTTAGGAAATAGTTTGCATATTGCAAATTCTGGAAAATTAATAGTTAGATCATCTAAAACACCTAGTCCTGGTGGTATTGTTTTTAATAGCGATAAAACTAAAATAGGCAAGGTTAGCTATGTTTTTGGACCTACTAAAAGTCCGTATGTTTCAATTAAATTATTTAAATCTGCTAATTTAGATAAAATCAAGAGAAACTATGGTGAAAAACTATTTGTATCAAGACCAAAATCTAAGAAACCTAGGAAGAGGAGGGTGAAAACACGAAACAAAAAGTAAACGAAATCCCTAAAAAGGTCGGACATAAAAGAACAGAAAAAGAAATTATGCAAGGTGATGTTTATGATAAAGATAAACAAACCGTATGTCCGGAATGTGGTTCCACAGAATTAATTGGTGATTATGAAAGGGCAGAAGTAGTTTGTGCTCACTGTGGATTAGTTATTGATGAAAATCTAGTGGATATGGGTCCTGAATGGAGGGCATTTGACCACGAACAAAGAGATAAACGTACTAGGGTTGGAGCTCCAATCACTTACACCATTCACGATAAAGGTTTAAGTACTATGATTGACTGGAGGAATAAGGACATTTATGGTCGTGATATTCCTGCAAGAAACAGAGCACAATGGTATAGATTAAGGAAATGGCAAAGAAAAATTAGGATTTCTGGTGCTACAGAACGTAACTTGGCATTTGCATTAAGTGAGCTGGACAGAGATTCTTCAAGATTAGGTCTTCCAAGAAGTGTGAGGGAAGCTGCATCTGTAGTATACAGAAGTGCAGTGGACAACAAACTTATTCGTGGAAGGAGTATTGAAGGAGTAGTTGCTGCTTCTTTATATGCTGCTTGCAGACGTTGTAATGTTCCCCGTACTTTAGATGAAATAGCTGAAGTTTCAAGAGTTACTAAAAAAGAAGTAGGTAGGACTTACAGATTCCTTACAAGGGAATTAAACATTAAATTACCTCCAACTTCTCCGGTCGATTATGTGCCTAGATTTGCTAGTGAATTAGGTTTGTCTGGTGAAGCACAATCCAGAGCTATTGAAATTATTGAAAAAGCAATGGAAAAAGGTTTGACTTCTGGTAGAGGACCAACTGGTGTAGCTGCAGCTGCATTATATATTGCATCTGTATTGTTGGGTGAGAGAAAAACCCAAAGAGATGTAGCAGATATTGCAGGTGTTACTGAAGTAACTATAAGAAACAGGTATAAAGAATTAACAGAACAACTTGAAATGGGTGTAACTTTATAAACCACCCTATTTTAACTTTTTTTACTATATTTTTCAATACGATATATTAATTCATTGACAATTCCATCGTTATTTGTTTTTTTAACTTTAGCTAGTTTTTTCTGATATTTGGAGAGCCTTTTTAAGAATTTTTCCACTTTTTGAGGACTCATCTTTTCATGATATTCTCCATAACCTAATTTCTGAACATAAAATCCGTTTAATGTTTGTTCAAAGTTTCCAATAGCTGGAACGCTGTATATTGGTTTTTTAAGGGATATGGCTTCTGATATAAAGGTAAATCCACCATTACAGATTACTGCCTTGGCACTGGCTAAATCATTGTAGAACTCATCTTCATTAAATAATTTGTAAGTCAGATTTTCGTCTGTTTTGTCCTTATTAAATCCGTAAACAATAAATTTTTCATTTAATGATTTCAATTGCTCGACTAATTTCACACTTTCTTTACTGGTCTGATAGACAATAATGTGATCTTCAATTGTAGGTTCCAGCTTTAAGATATCTTCACGAATCACTGGAGGATAGAGCACCGCCCTTTTTTTAGGCTTGATTTTCGGATAAAAGAAGCTGGTTAAAATATGTATTTTCGGTTTTATTACATATGACTTTATTACACCTTTTGCTTTTAGCATTTCTCCCTGATGCTTTGGAGGATAGTCAATTGCAGTTTGGGTAATCATATGGATATTGTCCAGACTTATTAATGGAATGCTGAGAAGTTTGGAAACCATTGTTGCATAGATTTCAAAATCAGTAACAATAACGTCAGGAGATAATTTTCTTGCTTTTTTATATAGTTCTTCATATCCTTCTTTAATGTTTAGAGGATTACGTTTAATGGCATTCATTAATGTTTTTGTATTGCTGACTTTGTTATTTATATAAACTGTGTTGAATCCGCCGATTTTATAGACATTGTCAAATTTTTCATTTAAATATTTGTAAGCACGGTCGCTGCTGAAAATGTAAACGTCATATTTGTCTTTTATACGGTCGATTATTACGCTGCTTCGGATAGCATGACCCATTCCCTCTCCACAGATACAATAAAAAATTACTTTTTTATCTCTGATTTTTGTTTTTTTGGATTTTTTAAGATAGACTTTTGCAGTGTTTATTTTTTGTTTGGATTCATCATAGCTGTTTTTCAAACGGTCCAATTTTTCAGATTCCAGAGCAATTTTATCTAATTTATGTTTGCTTATATGTTCTTTTCCATGATCAAAACCATAATTTAAATCTGAAGCTTCTGTTCTAATGCCTAAAAAGTCATTTACAGTACTTTTACCGTATTGCTTAGCTAGTGTTGCAAGTCCTTCCTCTTCAAGCCTTCTTGTGGAAACTCCAATTTTAGCATTTCTCAATACTTTAAATCTTTCTTTTTTGGCCAATCTTTCAATATATTCTGTATCTTCACCGAAAGTTAATTCTTCATCAAATCCGCCGCAGCATTCATGCAATTCCCTTTTAGCTATTATACCATAACATCCGGCACCGTGTGGCTTTATTTTTTCAACGCTTATCATAAACAAATTGGCCAAATCATGTAAGATTTTATCTTCTGTTTTTTTGGATAGGGGTTTCATTTGTGTAATTGCAATACCCAATCTTTCCATTTTAAATTCATAGATAACTTTTGCAAGATAATCTTCGGTAAGTTTTAAATCAGAGTCTAAAAATAGTAAATACTCACCTTTAGCTACTTTCGCACCATTATTTCTACCTACTGCAGGCATTCCGCCTTCAACAACAATACATCCGTATTCTTCAGCTATTTTTACAGTATTGTCTTTAGAGTTAGCATCAGCAACAATTATTTCATAGTCTCTGAAATCCTGCTGTTTAATACTTTCTAGAAGTAAGGGAAGGTATTCTTCTTCATTATATGTAGGTATAATAATGCTTAAAATCATATGTTAATATTAATTTTTAAAACTTATAAGTTTTTATTAAATATATGAGTAAATGTTCCATGAAATCGTGTAGTAGTCACATTTATTGTTTAGAGGTATTTTCAAATCCTTGATTAAATTCAATTCATTATAATTGGAATCAAGTGTATAAACTGTTTTGTTTTCACTATGATGAATACTTTCTACTGGAAAATCATTTAGTTCAATATTGTCTGCAGGATTTACGACTTCAAGTGTGTAATATTCATCATTTGCTCCAAAAATAGCTATTGAAATTCTTAAAGTTATAAAAAGAATAGCTATAATGTAGGGCAGTAGTCTGTGGAGATGGAATTTCACTTCACTTAACCCTGCATCCTTGTAGTAGGGATATTCTTTTTTGGAATCATTTAATATTTTCTTATTTTTTAAAACAACTCCTCCGATATAATAATCGAAATAATAATGGTTTCTGTAAACTAAAAAAAGTCCGCAAATACCTAACATTGAAGGTGTGGAAAACATTCCTCCGTCTAATGCTCCAATAAGTAAACAGGTTGAAAAGAAACTTAAAAGGATTGTTGTTGGAGCTAAACGTTTTTGATTGGCCAATATTTCTAATATAAATAAAATAGGGAATAATATGATTGCTGTTTTAGCGATATTCGGAACATAGGCGTATAATCCAACTCCTGTATTGATTCCGCTACTGATAAACGGTCCGATCAGGGAGGTTACAGCTTCTCCAAAAATGGATTTCAGCAGATGGGTATGTAAAATACTGGTACTTGCAGCCTGTGAACTTTCACTCATAAAAGTCACATTTAATGGAATTCCTAAAGACTGTCTAAACAGGATTTCGGCAATAATTCCTGAAATTAGCAAAAGACATCCTACACAGATAGCTATTTTTAAGTATTTGTCAGAGTCAATATCTTTATTTTTCAGGGTAAATGTTTGACTTAAAATTAAAAACAGTCCAAAAAGTCCAAAAAATAAAATATCTTTTCCTTTAGAAGAACCCATTAGAAATACTCGAGTTATTGGCCTTATTATTGGATTGAAGATGTCTGTTATAAAAAGTACACCTGCAAATAATATAAATATGAATCCGGCCAATATAATATTATTCCTTTTCATTAAAATTAATTTAAGTTTTTAATGATTTAAAAGATTTACTGAATATGTGTTTTTATGATATTTACATTAGAATATTTCATTGGTTTAATTTTAATTGGTGTTGTTGCAGGATTTGCATCAGGTCTTTTAGGTGTTGGAGGAGGATTTTTAATTGTTCCATTCCAGTATTTCCTGTTGGAGTATCTTGGAGTTGACCCGTCACTTGCCATGATGATATCTCTTGGAACCAGTCTGGCCATTATTATTCCGACAGCAACAAGCGGTGCATCCAGGCATTTAAAAGTTATGGACAATATTTTAAAACCAGGAATAAGACTGGGGTTATTCGGTATTGTTGGGGGCATATTGGGCGGTCTGATTGCATCAATGCTGCCGACACAAATATTAAAAATCATATTTGGATGTTTATTGTTGTTTATAGCTATTCGTAACTTGATGTCTGCCGATAAAAAGACTTCAAAAGCTAGATCCAAATTTAATTTAATAAACATAGCTGTTGTAGGGGTATTGGTTGGAATTTCCTCAGGTCTTTTAGGTGTTGGGGGAGGAGTATTTATAATTCTAATTTTAACTGTAATATTCGGATTTTCAATGATTGAAGCTATCGGAATTTCATCAGTATTTATTAGCCTAACAGCTATTGGAGGGACCGTATCATATATAATATCTGGCTGGGGAGTTAATCCGTTTCCGTATTCATTGGGTTATGTAAGTTTAGTTAATTTTGCAGTTATCGCAATGTTTTCAGTACCTTTAGCTTATTATGGTGCAAAAATAGCTCATAAGGTTCCTGAAAAAAGATTAAAACAGATATTTGGTTTGGTGGTTTTGTATATTTCACTTAAAATGCTGGGAGTAGTTCCTTAATCTTTAAATTTAACTCCCATTCCCATTGCAGTAATTTGAAAACTGTCTCCACCTAAACCGATTAACCCATATTCTATTTTTAAATCCAGGATTCCATTTCCTCCATGAGCTTTAATTTCATTAGCTATTTGGATTAGGACACTGTCTTTAGCTTTTTTAAGCATTTTTAAAGTGTCTTTTTCATATTTTTCAGGGTCAATGTGGATTAGTTTTTTATCTCTTTCCAAAAATACTGTTGCATGAAAGTGGTCTATGATTTCTATTTTTTTATTGATTGGATGTGAGCTGGTTATGAATATAAAATCCAAATCATTTATTTGTTTATTGCTTTCCAGTTCATTTTCAACAACTTCCGCATCAATAGTTCTTATGGGTTTTTGCTTTCCTGTTATTTTATAATACCTGTCAGATAATTTGGAATAGGTATAATCTGTAATTTTTTTAAATGTCCCAAAGAAATAGGAGATTATTCCAATTATAACAACTAAAAAGAAATAGTTAATAAGTGTGGGAAGAGCTGCCTGTAAAATTACAATTATTGATCCGAAAGTGATTACATTTACTCCAAGTGTAGGATTGGCTATAATAAAACCGTAAACTACAGTTACAAGAAATAAAATAAATGCGCTGATGGCTCCAATATCTTCGCCAATTATTCGTTTAGCCAATATGGTTTCAGCATATCCTGCAGCTAATGGAGCAAAAATAAGTCCAAAATTCCATCCATAAATATCAATATGGAAGTATAAAAAAATATAATAAGTTAAAATACCAACAAATGTTCCAAAAGAAATGCAGATAATAGCTTCTTTCAAGTTTTCCACATTTTCTATTCTTTCTTTAAGATTCATATTATTCGTATTTTATAGCAGTACCGTAAGCTGTTACAAGAATTGTATTTCCCATAGTACCGCCTAAGTTATCGTAAGAAATTTTCAATCCGATAATAGCATTTGCACCTAAATATTCTGCTTTTTCTTCCATACTGTTCAGTGCAATATCACGTGCTTTTTGGATTTCTTCTTCATATCTTGAGGTTCTTCCGCCTACAACATCCCGAACACCGGAAAATAAATCTTTATAAATGTTAGCACCGATTAAGGATTCTCCAGTTACTAAACCTTTATATTCAACAATTTCCTTATTTTCCAGTGTGTTTGCAGATGTTAATATCATTTTTATCACTTATTTCATGAAAGTCATTATTGCCCAAATAGCTAAGAAAAGAATGATAACTCCAGTTAACATATATCTGCTTTTCTTTTGTTGATTAAGTTTTTGATCCCAAACTTTTTGACAGTCTGGAGAGCATACAAGTTCATTTAAAGGTATAGGGGTTCCGCAAATTGGACAATGTTTATGTGGTTCTACAGCCATATTATCACCATATTTTTATATTTTAAAAAAGTCTTTAGTAGTTTTTGTAACTTCTTTTGCAAGTTTTTCTACATCATAATCGTTTTTATAATGAGCAATTGTTTTTAGGATATGAGGTAAATATTTGGGTTCATTTTTATTACTTTTAGGTTTTTTATCAAAGTTTTTAGGTATTAAAAATGGAGCATCTGTTTCTATCATTAATTTGTTGGTTGGAATTATACTTACTGCATCCTGCAGGTCACTGCCTCTTTCCATATCACAAATCCATCCGGTAACACCAATGCAGCATCCCAAATCAATATAATTTTGAGCTTCCTGCTTGGTTCCTGTAAAACAGTGAACTACTGATTTTTCACAAACATCTTCATGCTTTTTTAAAATATCATATAAATCTTTGTGAGCCTCTCTTTCATGTAAAAATAAAGGCATATCTAAATTTTCAGCTAATTCGACCTGTTTTTCAAACCATTTTCTTTGAACATCTCTTGGAGAAAAATCACGGTTATAATCAAGACCGCATTCTCCAATAGCTATAACACAATCATTTTCAGCTATTTTTTCCAGTTCCAAAAGAGTATTGTCATCACATGTTTTTGCATCATGAGGATGAACACCGGAAGTTGAATATAAAGTTCCCGGATAATTGGATGCATATTCACAAGCTATCTGACTTGCTTTGACATTGGTTCCTGTAATTATAAATTTGGAAACACCTTCATCAATGGCATCTTCAATTATACTTTCTCTATTTTTTCTAAAAGAAGGATGCATTAAATTAAGGCCAATATCAATAAGATTTTCCACTTAATCACCTATTTATTTGCTGATAACTTTGGTTCCTACTTCCTCACCATTAATAGCTTTAATTAAGTTTTCAGAATCATAACCGTTAGCTATTACAGTTTCAAGAGATGATCTTTTAATCATTTGAATTGCAGTCATATCAAAGAATTCATAGGTTCCGGCTTTGGTGTCTTTTCCGCTGATGAATTCTATCATTTCACTAGCTGTAATTTCTTTAATTAACTTAGCATCTTCGTACTTGTTCGGATCTTTATCATACATTCCGTCAACAGAGGTTAGGTTAATAAGTTTATCTGCATGGATGTATTCTGCTAAAATAGCGGAAACTGCATCTGTACTGTGTGCAGGTTCTGTTCCACCCATTACAATTATTTTTCCGGTAGCTGAATATTCCAAAGCTTCCTGGAAGTTATGAGGTACTTTCTGATAAGCAGCATCTCCAAGTGCAGATAATAACAATTTAGCATTAATTCTTGTAACTTCAATTCCAATATCATCGCACTGAGCTTCACCAGCTCCAAGTTCACGAACAACTCCAATATATTCTCTAGCAGGTTTTCCTCCACCTACAACAACGAATATTTCATGTTCGCTAGCTAATGATTTTAATATTTCACTATATTCCTGGAATTTTTTACAGTCATATTCTTTTAATAAAATTGATCCTCCAATTGCTACAACTATCTTCATATATTCACCTTAACTATTATTTATTTGGATGATATTATTTAAATTTTAAATTATTATTTGCTGTAAAAAGAAAAATTGATTTTTAGTTTTCATATAAGTTTGTGGGTTTTTGCTTTAAAAATAGCTATATTTTATTTTTATTAAAATAAAAAATAAGAAAAAGAATTAAATTTAGTCGGCATGACCAAATTTAATTTTAAGTTTTTTAATGAATAATCTTGCCCAGCTGTAACCAAACATGGAACCGATAAAGCTTCCAATAATTACTCCTGCAAAAATACCCATTTCTCCGTAACCTAACACTATTCCAAACAAGTATGCAAGGACTACTTCAGCAAATAATGACCTTATGATAGTTATTAGTAATGAAGATGTTCCTTTTCCAACTCCTTGGAATACAAATGATCCTGCAATACCGAACGGTACGAATATTAAGAAGAAACAGAATATTCTAAGTGCAAATGCAATTTGAGGTGTAAGATATGCTGTTGCTGCAGAATATGAGAACAGCAATGCGATTTGTGGTGCAAAGATAAATGTTAGAGCTCCTAAAATCAATGAAATAACTAATCCAAATTTGATACTGTATGTGAAACTGGTTTTTAATTTTTCATAGTTACGGGCACCGTATGCCGCTCCTGCTACTGTTAAAAGTGCAGTAGCTATTCCCATTAATGGAATCATTGCCATTGATACAATTCTCATACTTGCAGTATATACTGCTACTGCAGTTGTTGTTGAAACTATAACAAGCATTGCATTTATTGCCATTGTAAGTCCGGACATAATTAATTGCTCTGCAGTGGAAGGTATAGCTACTTTCATAATTTCAATTACGATTCCTTTGCTTTTTTTGAATTGATCAAAGCTTAAATTCATGTAGGTGTCTTTTTTAACCCATATCCAGTAAGCCATTACAATACATGAAATTCCTGCAGAGATTACGGTTGCCCATGCAGCCCCAGCTATCCCCATATTTAAATAATATATAAAAATCGGATCTATGATTATATTTAATACTGCAGTAATAGCTATTGCGATTGTAGCTCTGTTTACATCTCCTTCTGACCTTAATATTGATGAAAGTACTGATGAGAATAAAAATACAATCAATAATCCAAATGTAACTTTACTGTAATCCATACATAATTCTGTAACGCTGGCTCCACCCATAATTACAACTATTTCAGGTATTAACGGAAGTAATATGATTGGTATTACAATTCCTATGATTACAGTTAATACAACAGAGTGCAGTGCAGCATTATTTGCTAATTCGTCTTTTTTAGCCCCAAATGCTCTTGCGATTAATGAGTTTGCACCGGCACCTATTCCGTTTCCAAGTCCGATAATAATCATAAATAGTGGTGTTATAAAACCTAGTGCTGCTAGAGCATCTGCTCCAAGTCCTGATACCCATACACTATCTGCTAAATTATAAAGCATTATAAGAAGCATTGATAGCATCATAGGCCAAGCTAATTTATTAATAGCTTTTTTAGGGTCTCCAGTTATTAATTCAATATTTGCATGTTTTCCTTTGGTCATATCAGCCATTTTTTTCCTCCTTTTGTGTGTTTTTTTGAATGTTTATTGATGATATGGTTATTTTCCTCATTAGTTCAACTATCTGCTTTTCATCAGTATTACAGGTTGAATATATTTGGTTTTCCCATTCATTATTTAAATCCATGATTTTTAAAGCAACTGCTCTGCCTTTTTCAGTTAAAGACAATTGGTATTTTCTTCTGTTGTTTTCATCTATTTCCTTGTTAATAAATTGTTTTTCTTGTAGTTTTTGTATTGATCTAGCTATACTTCCTTTATCTATTTTAAAATGATTTCCAATTTCTTCTTGATAGGATATGTCTTTGTATAATAAATAGCTAAGTATAGGTGCATGTGATGCGGTTATTCCTTCTTTTTTAAGATAATTATTTAAATATATCATATATTGTCTGTGTATTATGGAAATAAATGTAATAAATTTAATATTGTCGTTTTTAAACAAGTTTACGTCACATTTCATAAAAATCATTTTTATAAATTTTATTTTTGAAAATTTACAGTTTTAATATATATTTATTATAGTATATAAAACAGTTGGTGTGACAACAATTGCAATAACAATAATTGATGCTTACAACATTATTGATTTTAAAATAAAAAAATAAAAAAGGTTAATTTAACCTTATCTGTGCAATAGTCTTTTAAAAATCATATAAATAAACATAATAACTAAAATAATCAATACAATTGGCAATATAGTTAATAAAATACTGTCATTAACTTTATCAAAATGATATTCTCTATCAAAATCCATATGTGATCCGTCAGTATGATTTGCAGTTATTTTAGCAAAATTGTACTGTAAATCGTAATAACTAATATATGCACCCTCGTAATTTATGTAATTTGGAGCCTGTCCGTTTTCATCCATATAATTTTTAACAATTCCACCCATTTTTATATAATCATAAATTGAATAGGAATCTTTAGTTAAAATGGAGTATTTCAATGGAGAATCTGGAGCTTTATAATCTCCGGGATTTTCTAATCCGTTTCCATTTAAATAAGAGCTGGTTAAGTATAACAGTTGTGGAGCTGAATAAGAGTTGTAAGTTCCATTCATTTCATTGTCGTTGCTTTCTAAAAGGCTTTGACTGCCATGAGCCATATTTGAAGGAGCTAATTTATGAGTTATTACTAAATTATTGTCATAATGTTTGGTGTTGTTGTAGTTATTTATATTATTAACAATTTCTTGGGCAATATATTTGTTTACATCATCATTATTTTGATTTATAATGCCGTCAGAACCTGCATCATGATATTCTTTCAATGGCTGGATATAGCTAATTCCACCATCATTAAGAAATGTTCCGGGGTTATTGATTCCTGCAAAAATTGTTTTTGAGTAGTTATCGTCCCATGCTCTTCTTAAGGATTCAGCAGTATCTAAATCATAATCTCCAGTATTTACAAAGATTATCTGTTTGTCTGTGGTGGCTGTTGAATATTTGCTTAAAACTAAGAAATTGCCTGGATCTACAGCAGCAAACACTACACTAACATTTGAATCAGCTTCAATAGCTCTTGTTCCTTCTCCAGGTCCTGGAGATTGGCTGTCTACAATTACGTTGATTTTTCCATTGCTGATTTCTTCAATATAGGTTTTTATGGAATTAAGCATATCTGCATCATCATTTGTGCCCATTATGTTGTCTGACGTTAGAAAAACAGTAGTGGCTGCAGATATATCCTGAATTACACTGGCTAATAATAAAATAGCCAGTATGATAATTGCAATTTGTTTTTTCATATTTTTATTTCAATTTTTATGCTATAATAATTTTTTCATGGCACAATATTGAATTATTGTTTAAATGGATTATTTTTTGATTTTATTAATTTTTATTTCTTTATTAGAAAAAATTTAAATAATTTGAAGTTTAATAAGATTTTTGAGGATTTAAAACAGTTATCTTTTATTTTAAATTCTATATTGCAGTTATTTTGAAAAATAACATTTGTAATATCAGATTGAAATAAATTTGTAAATTATGGCTGGGTATTTGTTTTTAAAATATTTGGTTTTAGTTAACTAAACTAATAGTTAAATATTAATTTTCGGTTTATTTTCAAATTTTATATTTAAAAAGTGTTATTTTCAAGTTCTATGCTAAAATAAAAAGTTTAATTGCTAATTAATAGCTGATTCAGGTTAATTGATGGTGGTTAAAAATGTCCTCAAAATAGGAGATTTATAATGTTTAAAAACAAACAGAAGCATTTTCTTATTTCTGTGCTTTTAATGATTTTATTTTTAGCAGCTTCAGGTACAGCTTTTAGTGCTGATTTAAATGAAACTTCGGAAGTTCCGGAAGTAAGTGTATGCAAAGATAATTTGGAAAATTCTCAAAATGACGTTGTAGGAAGTAGTGAAATAACTTTAAATGGGGGTAAATTCAGTGATATTCAAAAAGCAATTGATAATGTAGGTGATGGTGGAACAATTCATTTAAATGGGTATTATAGTGCCCAAAACAATGATTCTGTTATTTATGTAAATAAAAATATCAGAATTGCAGGTGGTTTGGATACTGTTTTAGACGGAAAAAATATTTCCTGTATTTTTTCAATTCAAAAAACAGGTTCAAATTGTCAGATAAGTAATTTAAAATTTGTAAATGGGATGGATGTTCACGGAGGTGCAATGATTATTCTTGGTAAAAATGTAGTTGTTGAAAATTCAGTTTTTGAAAATAATTATGCTAACCATTCAGGAGGAGCAATTTATGTCCTTTCAATTTTTAATGATAGTGGCAGATATCCTGAAGAAGGAGAAAATTTAATTATAAAAAACTGTAATTTTACAAATAACTTTGCACAGGTAGCTGCCGGAGCTATTGGTGTTTATGGAAATAATACTCAGGTTATTGGCTGTAATTTTGTGTCTAATAAAGTCAAACCGGCCACTAACCATAAATCATATGGTGGTGCAATTCAGATTGGTCGTGATGAATATAATCTTTGTTCATATGTTGTAAATTGTAATTTTATGGGTAATGAAGCTATTGCGCATGATTTAAATAATTCTCATGGTGGTGCTGGATGTGTTAGAGCCGGAATAACCTATCAAAATTGTAAATTTATTAATAATTCTGCAGATCAGGGAGGAGCCTTAACTTATCATGCATCAGGCATTATTGAGGACTGTGTATTCATAAACAACTCTGCAAAACTTTATGGGGGAGCATTAAGTACAGGTTATATGGACATGGACATGGATTTAAAAGTAATCAATTGTAACTTTGAGCAGAATAATGCTCCTTATGGAGGTGCTGTGCAATTAAAAGGTAAAAATATTGAAATCCAAAATTCCGTATTCAATAAAAATACCGCAACAGTAAATGGAGGGGCAATAAATATTGTAGCTAAAACAGTCGCTATTGGTGGTACTGAGTTCAATAAAAACACAGCCCATGTAAACGGTGGTGCGATTTATATTAATGGAAATAAAACAGTCATTGAAGATTCTTCATTTATGGCTAATGAGGCAATTCCCGATGTTAAAAAATTAGATGACGGGTTAGGTGGAGCTATTTATATAAACAGTTCTTCAGCTACCATTAATAAAAACATATTCAATAACAATGTGGCGAGAAATGGAAGTGCTATTTACTATGACAAATCCGGTTTGAACTGTATTATTTCAGATAATGCAATGGCAGAAAATCAGGCATGGGTTTATGCATTGCCTATTTATGCTAAAAGCATTTATTATGGTGAAGATTGTGAAGTTTCAGCTACTCTATTTGGTGGAAATAATATAGCTAAATATAATGATTTGTTTGTTTCAAATGCAATTTATAATAATGCAAAACAAGATAAAATTAAAGTAAATGGTGAAACTCCTATTTTGGGAGCTGTAGATAATGGAAAATTATATCAGGATAGCAGAGAATACAATATGGATATTTTATTAACTGTAACTCATGAAGACGGGTCTGTAGCATTTAATAAAACTTTAAAATCTGATTTTAAAGGGCAGGTTTCAAATATCTTAAAAAATTTAAAACCGGGCAGATATAGGATTAGTGCAACTCATTTCGAGGACACTTACTACAAATATATTGCAAATGTTACTTATTTTAGTGTTTTTCCTAAAGCAGATCTTCAACTAAATAAAAGTTCCAACTTGATTAATGCCAATTATGGTGATATAGTAATATGGACATTAAAAATTACAAATAATGGTCCTAATGTTGGTACTGGAATCAGATTAAAAGACTTAATTCCTGATGGTTTAATTATTTTAAGCTGTGATGATGAAAACTATAACAAAAAAACAGGTATTTTAAATATTGATTCTCTTAACATGGGTGAATCCAAAATAATTAATATAAAAACTTTAGTTAATAAGACCGGAACTTTTATAAATGAAGCCAGTGTATCCGGAAATGAATATGACTGGGATTTAAAAAACAATAATGATTCAGCAGGCATTAATGTTAATCCATCAGCAGATTTGGCTGTTGAAATATTGGTTAATGATACCAATCCTAAATTTAACTCTTTAGTTAAATGGACTTTGAGAGTTACTAATAATGGGCCGGATGAAGCTACTGGTGTTGTTGTTTGTGATTTGCTTTCTAAAGATTTGATTTATCTTTCAAGCACCGGAAATTATGATGTAAAATCAGGATTGTGGAATATTGAAACTTTGGAAAGTGGCAAATCCGTTTCTATAGATATTGTGACTTTGGTTAATAAAACAGGAAAAATAGCAAATGACGCTTCTGTGTCTGGAAAGGAATATGATTGGAATTTAAGTAATAACTATGATAATAAGTCTATTGCTGTTGATGTATGTGCTGACTTAGCTATTAAAAAATTAGTCAATGATACTAATCCTAAATTTAATTCATTGGTTGAATGGACTTTAAGAGTTACTAATAATGGTCCTGATACTGCAACAGGTGTTGTTGTTTGTGATATTTTGCCTGAAGGATTAATCAGTATTGATAAATCATTTAATGGAACTTGGAATGTTGGCAAATTGTTTAATAATCAAACAAAAGAATTAACAATAATCTGTTTAGTTAATAAAACAGGAAAACTTGTCAATATTGCTGATATTGCAGGAAATGAATATGATTGTAATTTGACTAATAATATTGTAAATAAAAGTATTGAGGTTGCTCAAAGTGCTGATCTTTTTGTTAAAAAGTATGTAAACAATACTTCTCCGGATTTTGGTGAAATAATTAAATGGTCAGTTGTTGTTTCAAATAACGGTCCTGACATAGCTACAAATGTTCAGGTTAATGATTTATTGGATGACGGGCTGATATTTGTAAAGTCTAGCTCAACAAAAGGAAATTATGATGTTAAATCGGGTATATGGACGATTGACTCATTAGCACCTGAAACTGATGAAACTTTAAATATTTATTGTAAAGTTAATAAAATCGGAAAAATTCTAAACTTTGTCAGTGTCAATTCCACACAATATGATTGGAATGAATCAAATAATCATGATAATGAATCTGTTGATGCAGTTAAAATAGCTGATTTGTCAGTTATTAAATTAATCAACAATTCAAATCCCAATTATAATGATTTGATTAAATGGACAATAATCGTTTCAAATAATGGGCCGAATATGGCTACTGGAGTTATAGTTAATGATTTGCTTCCAAAGTCTGTTGAATATATTTCATCTTATCTGTCTAAAGGTTTTTATAATCCGGTAAATGGCATATGGGATGTCGGTAATTTAAATGCCGGTGAAAAGCTGCAATTGAATATTGTCTCTAAAATTGTAAAAACAGGAGACATTACAAATGTTGTTAATGTCAAAGGCAATGAAAAAGACAGTAATTTAACTAACAACCATTTTGAAAAATCAGTTCATGTTAAACCGGCTGTAGATTTGTCTATTGAAAAATCAGTATCAAAACAGGAAGTTAACATCAATGATTTAATTGAATATGTAATTGAAATTATAAATAACGGTCCTGACAGTGCTGAAAATATTAAGGTAAGTGAATTATTAAACCCTAATTTAAAAGTAATTTCATTTGAAAGCACCAAAGGCAATTTCAATAATACAAACAATGTTTTAACTATTGATTCATTAGTGGATGGTGAAAAAGTCAGGCTGACTATTAATGCTGCTGCAAACGTCTGCGGTAAATTTGAAAATAAAGTTGCTGTTTCATCTGATACTTTTGATTATGACAAATCCAATAATCAGGACGGAACAAGTGTTTTTGTAAGTGAAAACACAACAGAAAAAATAGAAAATCCTGTAAATGATACTTATCTTTTAGTATTGGCTAAAAATTCACTTCAAAAGTCTATGATTTCAAAATTAGAAAATTTGACACATCCGCAGTCTTTAACAAGTATTGAATTGCCAAAAACAGGTTTGCCGATTGTGCTGCTGCTTTTAGTTTCAATGATATCAATCGGATTTTTACCTATTAAAATTTCAAAGAAAAGATAATTTAAAGTAGCTATTCGGCTACTATTTTTTATTTTTTTAAAAGGATTTTTTAAAAATTTTAAACTATAGGAATTATTGATTTTTGCATCAATTATTTTAATGTTTTTTAATAAAAGTATTAAAAAGATAATTCATAATTCTTAAATTATCAATACTTTTAAATAGGACTTTTAACAAATATATATTTAGATATTGATGTATTGATAATTTTTTATCAAAAATTACTATTTTTACTCAATATTAAACATTATGATGTGAAATTATGTCTGATGAAGAAATGATTGAAGAAACAACCGAAGAATTTATAGAAGAAGATGAAGAAAAATTACCTTTCGCTAAAGCAGAAGTTGTTCGTTTAATGAAAGAAAATCTTGATGACGACAAAATGATTAGGGAAAGAGTAAAAGTGGAAATGAATAAATTCTTAGGTGAAGTTCTTAAAAACGTATGTAAACAATTAAACGATTATCCTTATACTACTATTGAGTATGAAATGCTTAAGGAATCTACTTACCCATACACCAACATTACAAGGATTAATCAAGAAAAAGAAAGAATTTTATTACATTTGGAAGCTATTAAAGCAGACTGTAATGCATTAGCTATGGATGTTCAAAGAACTTTAAAATTAAAAGATGTTGCTGAAGAAGATGATTTAAGCAGCTTTTTAGCACATGATGATGAAGAAACAGAGGAAGAAGAATAAATTCTTCCTTTTTAATTATCTTCAATAATACTGAAACCTGTTTTTAATAATTTTAGTTCCTCTTCAGGAATATCTAATATTTCAACATCATCACTTACAACATTACTTTGACCGAATGGATCTTCAATAATTAGAGTAGCTGTTTTTTCTCCATTTACTATACTTTTCAAATCATTTAAAACTAGCTGTGCATTTTTTTGAGAAGTATTGTCATTAAATAAATGAAGTGCCTGTTTTACTGCATCTTCAAATCGGGTGATTACACCTTCAACATTAGTTACATATCCTTCTGATTTTGGACCGGGTTCCACTTTAACACCAATTTCTGGAATGGACACAGTTGCTGACTGTGATCTGACAATTCTGGTGGATAAATTATCTTTATTTATTTTTAAAATATATTTTGCAGGGTCATTCTGTTCAAGTGCTATAATGTCGCTGTGTTTAAATCCACAGGATTCACAAATGATAGTTGTTTCTAAAACCTTTCCAAAATGTGGTATTTCAATTTCTTTCATTATGGATTTGGCTGTGTTTTCAGTGTTGCATGCAGGACATTTAATACTCATTTCGTTAATTTCTGTTTCATTCATTATAAACAAATCCTCTTTTTGTTAATTCTTCAATTATATTATTTAAACTGTCATCATCAGGTGCACAGATGGTAAATTTTCTGTATTTTGACAGAGCGTATAATTTATTTAAATCTTCTTTTTTATCTTTGTTTTCATTTATACTTTTAATAAATTTGGTTGCTTCATCGGAATCTGAAATATTGGTGGTTTTAACTAGGGAATCTTTAAATCCTCCTAGTTTGTATACAATTTTTGTTATGCTGCTGTTATTTTGTTTTATGATGATGTCAACCACTTCTTCTAATTCATCAACGCTGTTTGTTAAGCACACGGTTTTACAAGTTTGTTTTATTGTTTTAAGCAGTTTGGATAATGTATTGTTAATATTTTCAGTTTTCACTATTGTTGCATTAAATTTTTCAGCCTGTGATATCAGGTGGTTGTGGATTATTCTGTTTTCTGTAAAGAATTCTAGCTGTTTTCCACCTCTGTGTATTTGAATTGCTCTTTTAACAAATCTTTCTTTATGTGCTTCTTCATCTGATGATAATATGAAGAAATAAATATTCGCATCTTCGTAGAATTGTTCAATATCAATTAATCCCGGAACCAAATGCACTCCTTCAATTATGATGTCATCATAATCTGTAATTGCCCTTTGAATTACTTTTTCTAAAGCAGGGATAACATAAGATGCATGTTCGTCAAATCCTGCTGATACCAACTCATCATAGTTATCATATTTTGACTTGTTTCTTAAGCTTTTATATGCTTCATAAGATGAATTGTGAAGTGCAGGAGCATATTCCTTCCCAATAATTCCCCTAACTACAGCACGTATAAAATCACTTTCTATTAAATGTTTTATGTTTAATTGTTTAGCTAATTCTGCAGCTATTGTTGATTTACCAATTCCAGAGGCACTTCCAATTAATATAACATAAGGTTTTCTCATGTTGGTAGTCTCCTAATCTTTTTTGATAGTTATATAATAATTATCATATTTTATTTATAAAAACATTATCTTTTAATAATAAGAAAACTAATATTTAATAAATAGATTATAATTTTTTGAAAACCTTTTTTTTAATAAAGTTTTTATAAAAAATTAAGATTATTTTGTTACACAGTTGTTATAAATTATAAGTTATAGGAGTGATATTTTTGTATTCAGTAAATTCTGTTAAAGAACTTCAAGATTTGAATCCATTCATCGTTGTTGGTTGTGGTGGAGGCGGTGAAAAATTCTCCAATCTTGAAGGTATTGAGGCAGTTGGATTTATAGATGATGATGTTAATAAACAGGGAACTCAGTTTTGCGGTCAAACTGTTTCTGGTAGTTTGGAAGAATGTTTAAGCGGAACTTCTGCAAATTCCCTTGTTATTATGTTGCCTATTGGTGCTGAAGGATCTGCTATTAAATATGCTGTTCAGGCTATTGATGCTGGTTTAAATGTTATAACTTCATTTAGGTCATTATCTATTGAAGATAATATTTCTTTAAAAAAATTTGCTGATTCAAAAAATTTAATTATCAAAGAAATAGGTCCTAGGTTAGATGTTGTTGAAAAAATAGCTGGAATAGCTCCTGAAAAGTCATGTGAAGTTTTACCGAAAATCTCATATAAACCTAAAGCTCCAGTAATCTTTGTTGGAGGAACTTCTCAGGAATGCGGTAAAAGAACCACTTCCAAGAAATTGGGAATTGCAGCTACTCAAAGAGGCTTAACTTCAGCAGTTATCTCTACTGATGAAATGGGTCTTGAGGAACCTACAGAATTTAATTTCAGAGCAGGAAGTTTATCAGCTATGGACGTTCCTGCAGCAGTGTTGTCTGCAATTAAATATGTTGAAGAAACTAAAAAACCGGATATTATTTTCATTGAAGGTCAGTCCAGTTTAACCGAAAAGGGAAATCCTCATCCAAGAGGTTTATCTGCCGCTATTTTAATTGGTGCTGCTCCTGATGCAGTTATTATTGGACACAGACCAAATCATCCATATAGGGAACCTAGAGGCATTGAAGAAGAAATTAGAGCTATTGAAGCTGTTGAACCTACAAAAGTTGTAGGAATTTCAATTAATCTTAAAAATGCTGAATTGGATTTAGATGCTGAATACTTTGAACACAAATATAACCTGCCTGTAGAGGATGTTTATAACAATGGTGCTTCAAAATTATTAGATGCGATATTTGATTATTTAGGAGAGTAATTTAAATGGGTTTCACTGATGCTTTAAAAAGAAGTTTAGGTTTTGAAGAAGATACATCTTTACATAATAAACAGCAAAATAATTATAGAAGACCAAGTACCCCTTCTAGTGACTTTAGAATGTCAAATAATAATGCTTCAGATTTAAGTAGCCATAGCTATTATGATGATGTGTCTATTTCTCCGGAACAGTCTTTCTATGAAATAATGCTGATAAGGCCGAAAACTATTGATGATATTAATTATGTTGTAGACCAAGTTCTTGAAGAAAGCAATCCTGTTATTTTAGATTTATCTTTTTTAGAAAAAGAAAGTCCGGCTAATTTCAAACTTGCCGGTGAAAAAATTAAACAAATGAGAAGTAATTATGGTGCAGAAGCACTTTTACTTTCCCGCTGCAATGATAAAAATTTAATTATTATAGCTCCAAAAGGAGTCAGTTTAGTTAGAAAGTAGGAAAATTCTTATATTTTAAAGAATTTTTCAGCATTTTTAAATGCTACTTTCTCTATTTCTGTTTTTTTGTATCCTAATTTTTCAAGCTCACGTACTGTTTTTGGAACGGACAAAGAATCTGAGGGTTTATTGCTGATGTCACTATTTAAGAGGAATTTGTCAAATCCGTATTCATCCAATATAGCTATTGCTTCTTCTTTGTCCATTTTTTGAGGCTGTACTGTTAATCCTAATGTGTAGTCTTTGTCAATTACATCTTCAGCTACATTTTGATTTATATGGTCAATAACGACTAGTTTCGGGTCAATATGTTGCGGTACAATGTCCTGAATTACTTTTAAAACTTCTTTTTTATTTTTACGTGGTGTGTGAACAATAACTTTTGTTTTAGTTTCTTCACCAATATCTAGCTGTTTTTTAAAGATGGCTATTTCACTATCTGTTAAATCTTCAAGACCTATTTCTCCAATAGCTATTATCTGTTTGTTTTCAATCCATTTGTAGAGGTTTTCATATATTAAATCGGGATTTACACTTGTGTTTGCAGGGTGAATTCCTAAAGCGACTTTTAAATCAAGCCCATATTTTTTAGCTCTTTTGGTGTCATAGTTGAGAATTCTCTCTAAATGATTTAAAAGGGTGCTTTCATTATTTAGCTTGTACGGGTAGAAAGCACAAGTTATTGCAGTATCTATTCCAGATAAATACATTTCGCCAAAATCTTCACTACTTCTTGAATCTCCATGCATATGTGTGTCAATCATTTCAATCACTTTCTTATAAAATGTCTGTTTTGTGATTAGTATTATGGTTGTCTATCTTAAAAAAATTAATGCCTCAGAGTTATTATTTTTATATTTTTCTTATGTGTTATTTTACACATCTGCTCACTTTGAGAGTTTTTATATTTTTTTAGTATTAAAAATACCTTTGCCAGTAATACTTTTTTGGTGATACCTGTGAATGAAAATCAAGAATGCATGGAAAACTATGAAACAATATCTGAAGAAATTAAATATATAACAAACTCTTTAGTAAGGTTGAAAATTTTGGCAACTTTATATGAACAGCCATTGAACATGAAAGACATTAATAGAACTACAGGATTAAGTTACAGCTCAATATCCAGTAACATGTTTGGACTGGAACTGGGAGGATTTATTTATAGAAGCGGAAATTTGTATCATATCTCAAATACAACTGAACTATATGTGTCTAATATTTTGGAATTAAAGGATACAATAAATCTATTTAATAAGTTTTTTAATATTCTGGATGCTCATATTGTAGATTTGATTCCTGAAAAATCAGTAGCTCAATTATATCTGCTTGGTAGAGCTATTTTAGTTGAATCTAATGAAAAGGATGTTTATAGAACATATAATATAATTCAACATGCGTTAAATGAAGCTTCCAGTTTAAAATGTGTTCTTCCCTTTTTCTATGGGGATTTTAATAAATATATAAATGATTTAATTGATGAGGGCAGCCATATTGAATTAATAATTCCCAAAAACATTAAAGAGAACTTTGAATATTTCTTAAATCTGGAAAATGACAATGTGGATTTAGCTGCTTTTAATATTGAAAATGCTTTCTTATTGGTTGTAACTGATAAAGTAATGATTCTTGGCCTTTTTAAGGAAGACGGAAATTTTGACCAAAACAGAATAATAACTTCTAAAAAAGAGGAATGCATTAAATGGGGTGAAAATTTATTTGAAAACTTTAAAAATAAGATTAATAAATGAGTATTTTTTACTCATTTATAATATTCTTCCAAATAATCTTTTATTTCATCAATAGCTATTCTTTCCTGAGCTTCACTGTCTCTGTTTCTTACAGTTACTTTATTATCTTCTAAGCTGTCAAAATCAACAGTTATTGCAAGAGGAATACCAATTTCATCTGCTCTGGCATATCTTTTACCAATTGTTCCACTTACATCATATTCAACTTTAAATCCTGATTCTCTCAATTTGTCGGTTATTTCAATAGCTATTTCACGAGGACCTTCTTTGTTTACAAGAGGATAAATTCCCACTTGGACAGGAGCAACAGAAGGTGCAAATTTAAAGTAATCTTTTGTGTCTGTTTCTTTAAATGAATGTAATAAAACAGAATAAACAATACGGTCAATACCAAATGAAGGCTCAATAACATGAGGAACTATTTTTTCACCGGAGATTTCTTCTTCAACATCTTCGAAAAGCAGTAAATCGGAAGTTAGCTCATAATCCTTATCCAGACTAACTACATATTTTCCATCATTTTCAATTGCCTGTTTGATTTCATCTACATCAGCTTCTTCAATTGCCTGTTTTACCTTAGGGGAATCTCCTTTAAATATTGGTCCGAATTTGGACAAATTAGGTTTTACAACTGTTTTTTTCACTGTTTTAGGTTCATCATATTCAATAAATACATTTAAATCATCATTACTGTATTTGCTGTGTGATGTTAAGTCATAATCTCCCCTGTCAGCAATTCCGATTATTTCAACCCAGCCATATTTGTCGGTTTTAACTTCAACATCCCAGCAGTCAAGAGCATAATGAGCCATTTCTCCAGGTAAATGTTGTCTGAATCTTAAAACATCATTAGGAATACCAATTTCATTTAAAAATTTTCTGGCTAAGTATAACTGATAAACTAACATTTCATTAGCTACAATTCCTTTGTCAAGTGCTTCACGGGCAGTAATCTCTAAAGGTTCGCTGTTATTTATTTGAACATCCTGGGAATTTAAGCGTAAAACTTCATCAGCTATCTGGCTAAATTTAGGGGTGCTTTTGTCTTTAGGATTTAAAAATATTTCAGCTTCTGCTTGTGTGAATTCCCTTAAACGAATAACTCCCTGCCTAGGTGAAATTTCATTTCTATATGCTTTTCCAAGTTGAACAACTCCAAACGGAAGTTTTCCTCTAAAGAATCTTTCAAGACGTTTGAATAATATAAAAATTCCCTGAGCTGTTTCAGGTCTCATATAACCTACTTTGTCACCTTTGGCTCCAATCATGGTTTTAAACATTAAATTGTAATTCCAGATATTGGAAAGTTTTCCGCCACATTCCGGACATTTGATGGCATTGTCAATAACTATCTGGTCAAGCTCTTCATTTTCCAGGCTTTCTACATCTTCACCAATAACCTCTTCAATAATGTGGTCTGCTCTAAATACTTCTCCGCATTCTTCACATTTGGTCATTGGATCTGTAAAGTTGTCAACATGTCCTGATGCTTTTAAAACTTCTTTAGGCATTACAGTAGGGCCTTCTATTTCATAAAACCCTTCTCCAGAAACATATTGTTTTCTCCATTTCTGCATTATATTATTCTTCAAGCTGGCTCCAAGAGGTCCATAATCTGTAAATCCGGAGACACCGGAATATATTTCAAAGGATGGCCATAAAAATCCTCTTTTTGCACTGATATTTGTCATTTTGTCATGATTCATAAGTATTAACTTCCATTATTTTTTAATTCATAATCTAGTTTAACTCTGCTAGATTCAGGTTTCAACTGCTTCATATATTTGCTATTTCTTTTCGGATGACCATAAGGTAACTCGGCAGGAGTAGTCATAGTTTCAAATACTAGCTGGCATACTCTTTGACCAGGATAGAGTGCAACAGGCATGGCTCCGATATTGGATATTTCTAAGGTTATTCTACCTTCAAAGCCAGGATCAACATATCCTGCTGTAACATGCATTGTAACACCAAGTCTTCCCATACTGGAACGGCCTTCAACTCTAGCTACTAAATCATCAGGTACTTTAACATATTCCTGTGTTGTAGCTAGTGCAAATTCATTTGGGTGGATTATAAATGCTTCACCTTCAGGAACTGTACTGGATTCCATGTATTCTGCAATATCTTCTTCGTCTTTCGGATCAATATAAGGTTTTCTAATTACCTTAAAGACTTTAAACTCATCACCCAATCGCATATCTACTGATGAAGGTTGGATTTGCTGTTCATCCTTCAAAGGATCAATTACAATTTTGCCTTCTTCGAGATATTCTTTTATGGTTTTATCACTTAAAATACTCATTTTTTCACACAAACAAAATTAATATAATATATTTTTGTGGGTTATTATTTTTTAAGTTTTGGATAAATTTGATATTTTAAGTATTATTTTGATGTATTTTATTTTGTTTGATAACTGCTTCAGTGTTTTGATTATTTAATTAGTGTTGGTGATGCACCAAATATAATGTTTGGGGATGAAAAAGAAAAATATAACTTAAAGTTTTTAGATAATACTATTCATAGAATTAGTTTAATTTATTATGATAATTTAATTGATGAAAATAATTTGAATATTGGTTATGAGGGACTGCGTAGTTTTGCTTTTGTTACTTCGAATGTATCTAATTCTAAATTAAAATATTGGTTAGATTATGGTGAATTATTGTCTGCAGGTGAAATGAAGGCAGCATATGGTTCATTTTTATCAGCTTTACTTGTAATTTATGAACATGATAAGTTAGCGGATAAATTTGCTAATTATTATAATGTAACTTGGAATAGAGTTTCTCCAGTAGTTTTCTCTATGTGTAATAATTATAGAAGTGTATATATTACTGGTGAATCTGATTATGGTATGGGCATGAAAGTTCAAGGAAATGATTCTAATATTTGGAATTTCAGGTTTGCATGTTCTTTTAGTTACAGCATTATTGAACAGATGGTTGGAACTTTTATATGGAATAATACTGAAATTGGAACAGTTACATTATCTATGATTGTTGATTTTTTAAATAACAATTCATGGGATATTTTAGCTAATGATAAATATTTGATTTTTAAAAACGATCAAAAAGGAATGTTTTTAATTTTAGATAAAGCTACTGGTATTGTTCGGGATGCTATGCTTTCTGATAGTTTGATTTGTGCTATGCCTTGTTATCATGATAATATAACTGAAGATGCAAGGGAATATGGTTATAATTTATTAAATATGAGTTCTTTGGAGAGTAAATATTTAGATTCTGTGGGTAATTTTACTAATGGAGTTATACAAGGAATAAATGAGATTAAAGAAACAAGTAACAATATCACTAATGAAATTGGAAACATTGATTTTGATTGGGAAGATTTTATTATATCTACAGTAATAGGATTTGTAGGTAGTGAAATAACTTCTATAGGTGCAATATTGATTTTTGCAAGTATAATATTTGCTTCTCCAGAATTAATACTGGTAGGTTTCTCCATATATTTTTCAGGAATTTTACTTTTGGCAATTGCGGATGGTGTTAACTCTGAAAATGCAACATCTATTGATTATGGATTTTTTTATTTTGATATTTTTGTTTCTTCAGTTTTACCGTTTATTGGTGGAGATATTAAATTAGGTGAGAATATTATTAAGGAATCTGCTAAAAAAGTGAGTGTTTATTATGCATGTAAACCTATTTTTCAAAGAGTTTATGTAACTTTTGAAAAGAATTTTGTTCAATTTGGACTTAAAGATTTAATTGTGGAAAATTTGTATAATGCACCATTCATAGAAAAAATTAAAGATGTTGCTAAATGGGATGTTTTCCCAAGTTTTGTGCAGGAAATTATTGATGATAATTTAAATTTTAATTTAAGGTGATTTTTCATGAAAGATGATTTTATTAGATTAGTGAAAACACAATGGATTGAGGTGGAGAATAATGAACTTAAAAATTATGCATTGGTTCAAGCAATTATGTTTGCTATGATTTTTCTTTGTATATCGGGAGTTATAGTTTTATTTTTGAGATTGGATTTGTTAAAGGTTTTTTATCTTTTTTGTGGTGTTTTTCTTACTGCGTGTATGGCTTTTTTAATTTTTTCTAAAAGAGAATGGTTTGATGAGCATTATGGTTTAACATATAATGGTTATGAAGTGGGTTATAGGGATTTTGAAGACCGTTTATCATATGAGGCATTGGTGTTAATGCTTTTGGTGGCTATGCCGGCATTAACTTCTATGTTTTTTGTTTGTGGTTTGTATTTTGGTAATACTATTGTGGCAGTGTCTGAGTTAATTGCTATACCTATTCCATTTATTTTGATGTTTTTAAGGATTAAAGCTTATGAAAATAAAATAGTTATTAATCTTAAAGGGCAAATAGATTTTTTCCCTATATTGTATCTTAATTTTGGTCTTTTTAATGCTATGGCAGGTATTGCTTTTTCAATAAGGACTATTTTGGTTAATTTGATTTATGGGGGTTATTCTTTAATGTCATGTTTGTTATATTTTATTTTAGTATTTTTAATTGAGTTGTTTCTTGTATCTCCTGATGTTGCGGATAAAATTTTTCCGTGGAATCTTAGGACTGTAAATGGGTATTTAAAATCAGTATTTATTTATGTCCCTTTGGTTTCTGTAGGTTATGGTATATTTTTGGTATTTGAAGGAGTCATATGATTAAATTAAACTCTTTCTATTTTGTATTTTAAAAAAGAAAAGGAATACTATGAATAATTCATAGTATTATTTTGTACCGTATACTCTGTCACCAGCATCTCCAAGACCTGGTAGAATGTATGCACTTTCATTTAAAGTTCTGTCTACTGTTGCACAGTAAATTTGAACATCAGGGTGGTCTTTTTCAATTAAATTAATTCCTTCAGGAGCTGCAACAACACATAAAAGTTTGATTTTTTTAACTCCTTCTTCTTTAAGTCTTGAAATAGTTGCAGATGCACTTCCGCCTGTTGCAAGCATCGGATCAATAATCAGCACTTCTCTTTGACTAACATTTTCTGGCATTTTAAAATAGTATTCAATAGGCTGGAATGTTTCCTCATCTCTGTAAAGACCGATGTGGCCTACTTTTGCATTTGGAATTACATTTATAATTCCATCAAGCATACCCATTCCCGCTCTTAAAATTGGTACAATTGCATAATTGTCTTCATTTAGTTTGCCGGTTTCCATTTTTTCAAGTGGGGTTTCAATTGTTGTTTTTTCCAATTTTGCATCTTTAGTTGCTTCGTAACAAAGAAGTGTGGAAATTTCCGTAATTAATTCACGAAATTCTTTAGTTCCTGTATGGATATCCCTTAAAATACCTAATTTATGTGTTATTAATGGATGGTTCAGAACAATTTCATTCATGTTTTTCCTCCGGAATACATAAGTTAAGGATGATTCCAATGATTGCTGCTAAAGACATGCCGGAAATAGCTAATGATAAATTTCCGTATGCGATGGATAGTGTAGCTCCTCCTAAACCTAAAACTAACATTGTAGCTGCAACAACTACATTTTTAGTGTCTGTAAAATCAACATGGTTGTGGATTAAGATTTTAAGACCGTTTACACAGATAAATCCATAAAGAAGGATTGAAATACCTCCAAGAACTGGTGAAGGGATTGCAGTTAACAGTGCAGTTAAATGTCCTGAAAATGCAAAGATAATAGCTATAATGGCTGCAAGTCCAATTACATAAACAGATGCAACTCTAGTCATACCTACAACAGATGTATTTTCTCCGTAGGTTGTGTTTGCAGGTCCACCAAGAAGTGCTGCAATAAAAGTAGCTATACCGTCACCTAAAAGAGTTCTGTCAAGACCTGGATCCTGAATCAGGTCTCTTCCGATAATTTCACTTAAAACTTTGTGGTCTCCAACATGTTCAACCATAGTTACTAATGCAATTGGTACAATTGTCAGTATTGCTCCAAAATTAAGATTATAATCAACAAATGGTATGTAGAATTTTGGAATTTCAATAATGTGGGCACTTGCAACTCCGGAGAAGTCAACTACTCCGAGAAGTGCTGCTACAATATAACCTATTATAATTCCAATTAAAAATGGGATTACTCTTAATATTCCTTTTCCTCTGACTGCTAAAATTGCAGTACTTAAAAATGCAACAAAAGCTATTATTAAACTTGTGATTGGAACTGAACTAGCATTCAAACCAATTTCTTCGATTGCCGTTGGTGCAAGTGACAGACCAATAATCATAATCATAGGCCCAACAACAACAGGAGGCAATATTTTATTAATCCATTCTTTACCAACTACTCTAATTATAGTTGAAATAATTGCATACACTATTCCTACACACATTATAGCTGTAAAAACACTGGCTTTTCCAGCTATTGCATATCCTGCTACCATTGGTGCAATAAATGCAAATGAACTTCCCAGATAAACAGGACTTCTTCCTCTAGTACATGCAATGTAAATGAGAGTACCTATACCAGAGGTGACAAGAGCTACAGGTATTGATAAGACATCTGATCCAACAGTAGTATTTACAACAATTGGTACTAAAATAGTAGCTCCAAACATAGCACATACATGCTGTATAGCAAGTAAAATCCAATTTACTGCAGGAGGTTTGTCTTTAACGCCTAATAGCATATTACTATTTTCACTCATTTTATCTCCTTTAACTTCAAAAAACTCTTTTTTGACAAAATAATTGTTTAAACTTAACATTAATTCCAGATTATTTTATTTTCTTTGAATGAATAAGCGATTAATTTAATTTTTGTTCATAATAAAAAGAATCTTTTTTATTTCATTTTTAATAATATTCATAAATTTTCATTATGTAATTATATTTCTTCAATTACAATTATAAAAATTTTTTTAAAATATTTTAACCTGGTTTTGTCTTTTTAATGAACTTTCATTGTAAAAAATAGTTTATATTCGGTTTTTAAAGTTCAACTAAATTTTGTAATTTGTTGACTATTGAATCAATTGATTTATCGTTGTATTTTAAAGTAATAGCATTTTGTTTACAAATATTAACACAGAGTCCGCAGCCTCTGCATTTATTTTGATTGATTTGGATGGCATTGTCTTTAAAACTAATAGCCTCAGACATGCATATTTCATTTAAACATTTCATGCAGTCTATGCATTTTGAGTTATCAATAGCTATTTCCACACCATCTAATTTGTGCATTTTATCGCTTATTTTGTCGTCTAATTGAGGTATTACTTTCCACAAGCAACAGCATGGACAGCAGTGACATATGGTTAAAAGGCCTTCTTTTGGTTTTACATTCATCCAAATAGAGTCAATTTTATTCCTGCCGATTATATGGCTTAATCCTGCAGCATCTGCTTTATCAACATGGTCCTGGGCTTCTTTTTTACTTGATTTATGGCAAAGGTTTTGCGGAATTTTTCTGGATGTTGGCCCAAGGAAAATACAGCCTATGTCCTGAGGATAATCCTTACAATTGTTGGATGTTCTACAAAGGCAGCTGTTCATTATTACAATATCGTCAATTTTTTCAATAACTTCTTTCAAGATATCTGTTGGAATAAACTCAGATTTTTCAGCTTCTATTGTTTTATTGATTTTTATTGTATTTGGAATAACTGTAACGTCATCATCTTCAAATAATCCCTTGTCAATGATTTTCCTTATTATTTTGGATTGTTTAGTTAATTTAGCTATTCTGAATCTCCAGTTGAAGATGTAGTTTACTATAAATATGCTTATGTCTGCAAAACTAATTTTTCTCATTGTTTACCCATTTTCATTTTTAAACGTCTTAAAATTCCTTTTAATGTATGGGCTTCTCTGCCTGTAATGTAGGCTCTATTAATAATATTTTTAAATGATTTGAGTCCGTTTTTCTTTTTGTGTTCAGGGATATCTAAACCATCAATCAAGTCATACATATCTTTCAGCACATATTCTTTTTCAATAGCTGTACTTTCTTCCAGACCTTCAACAGGATATTCATGCATATTTTTAAATAATTCATAGAAAATAATGGCTGCTGCATGAGATATGTTTAAAATAGGGTATGTGGGATCAGTTGGAATTGAAACACAAATGTCGCAGTCTTCAATTTCTTCATTTGTAAGTCCATTTCCTTCCCTTCCAAATAAAATAGCGGTTTTATTGTTGGTATTGATGTTTTTTCCAAGATTTTCAGGCCTTACAGGGATTCTTGAGAGATTGTAACTTCCTCCGGCTACACCAGTTGAAGCTACTTTAAAGTCTATCCTTTGGCTCTGATAGAATTCATCAAGAGTATGATATATTTTAGCATTATCGACAATGTATTTTCCATGTGTTGCCTGATAAAATGCTTCAGGGGTTAAAGTAGGCGGATTGATAAGAACCAAATTCTTCAGTCCAAAATTCGCCATAGTTCTTGCAAGAAAACCGATATTTCCAGGTGTTTCACATTCTACAAAAACAATGTAAATGTTGTTTTTAAAATTGCTTAATTCTTTTTCGGCATCATCTTCAGGACCTTTAGCTATTTTTATTCCTCTGGACTGTTTTTTGGATTTTGATTTTTTCGAAGAGGTTGATTTTTTTTCACTTTTAGTTTTTTCTTTGACTTCTGGTGAATTTAAGTTGGTTTCAACTATTTTTTCTTCACTTACAGCTGCATCTCCTATTTTAATCAACCCCTATTTATCTAATCTTTCTGATAAGCTAGTTGTAATAGCTCAATTATGTTCATAGCTTTTATGTCTTCACGGTCAATTGCATCCAATCCGTCTTGAATGTTGTATTGGCAGAACGGACAGATTGTAATCACTGATTCTGCACCAGTGTCTTCAATCATTTTTGCTTTTTCTTTTGCAAGAGTCATAGCAATTTCAGGATGTCCTGCTTTTATTCCACCTCCTGCTCCACAGCATTGGCACGGATATTTCATTTCTTTAAAGGTAACTCCGGGAATCTGTTCAAGAATGTCACGAGGTTGGCCTTTAATTCCCTGACCTCTGCCTAAATGACAAGGGTCATGCCAGGTTACTGTTGTGTTCAGTTCCTTCATTTTGTCAGTATCCAATTTATCCACTAAAAATTCACTGATGTCCATTACATTTAGATTGGATCCATATTTTGGATGGTCATTTTTAAGGGTGGAACCGCATCCTGCACAAATGGTAAGTACAGTATCATAATCCCTGAAAACTTCATTGTTTTTATCAACAAGTTCCTGAACCATGTCTGTCTGACCTGTTCTTATTAATGGTGAACCGCAGCATACCTGTCCTTCAGGAATATCTATGGTTATTCCATTAGCTTCAAGCACATCAATTAATGCTTCTCCAATGTGGTGTAATTTATTATCTACCATACATCCGGTAAATAATGCTATTTTTGAACCGTTGTCATTTTTAACTTCTTCAATAAAACTTGGCCCTTCAGCTTTGATTGACCTTCCTGTTTTTTCTATATTTTCTTTAAATGCAACATGTTCCGGAAGCGGTCCTTTACCTTCTTTGCATGCAATTTCCCTTAAACGTTCAATTGCATCTCCAAAGGTGTTTATATCTTTAGGACAAACAGCCTTACACTTTCCACAACTGGTACATTTGTATAATCCTTCTTTTAAACTTTCATCGAGCCTGTCAAATTCATCTCTTGGGTCTGATTCAAATTTGGAAAGGTATCTCATTATGTAAGGTCCGCCAAATTTTGTTTTAATGAATTTTATAACAGGACAGGTTGCAAAACAGGAATAGCATTCAATACAGCTTCTAACTTTTTTGGTATTTTTAATATTTTCCGGAGTTAGATTTTCATTTAAATCATCATCATGTCTTTGAGGATTTAAAGAGAGTTGCAAATCTTTTACTTCCTGTTCTATCTGGCTTTTATCAACAATCAAATCTTTAATTACTGGGAAATTTTGAGGTTCAATTATTGCGCCGTCCTTTATATCTTTTTGGCATGCAAGAGCCCCATTTCCATTAAATAATATTCCGCAGGAACCGCACTGTCCTGCTCTACATGAGCTTCTAATGCTGATGTCGGCATCATATTTTTCATTAATGGCATTGATGGCATCTAAAACTTTCATTTGAGGTGTCTGTTCTATTTCATAACACTCCAAATGAGGTTCACTGTCCACTTCTCTGTCAAACCTTGATACATATACTTTAATCATTACTTTACCCCTTTACTCATAATCAAATATAAAATAAGTATAATATTTATATTATATCTAAACCTATTATATTATATATTTTATTAGATTTTTAAATTATTTGAGGAAATAAATAATGAACTTAAAAGAATTAGTAACAGGGAAACCTGGTGATAAACAATTTTTGTTAGGTAATGAGGCAGCTGTAAGGGGAGTTATAGAAGCTGGTGTTTCTGTTGCAGCTACTTATCCAGGTACTCCTTCATCAGAAATTGGAAATGTTTTATCCGGATTGGCTAAGGAAGCTAACATTTATTTTGAGTTTTCTACAAATGAAAAAGTAGCTATGGAAGTTGCAGCTACTGCTGCGGCATCTGGACTGCGTTCATTTACTTTCATGAAACATGTGGGTATGAATGTAGCCAGTGATTCATTTATGACAACTGCTTACAGTGGAGTAAATGGTGGTATGGTTATTTTATCTGCAGATGACCCGTCACTTTTTTCATCTCAAAATGAACAGGATACCCGTAATTACGGACGTTTAGCAAATGTGCCTATTTTAGAACCTTCTAATTGTCAGGAAGTTAAAGACATGGTTAAATATGCTTTTGATTTATCTGAACAATTTAAATTGCCAGTTATTGTAAGAACAACCACTCGTGTATCTCATATGAGGGGTGTTGTTGAATTTGGTGAGGTGGTAGATAATTCTTCAGAAGGTGAAAGCCATTGGAAAAAAGGATTTTTCAAGAAAAACCCTGCACAGTTTGTTCCGGTTCCGGCATTTGCAAAGGATATGCATGTTGCATTAGTGGAAAAAATGGATGAAATTAATAAAATAACCAACGAGTCAGATTTCAATGTTGAATCCTATTTCAGCCAGAATAAAAAATATGGTGTCATTGCTTCAAGCAGTGCTTATAATTATGCTTATGATGTAATCAGATATAATAATCTGGACATTGATGTTTTAAAACTTGGATTTTCATATCCTTTCCCTTATGATAAGGTAGCTGATTTTGTAAAGGATTATGATGAAGTCTTTATTGTAGAAGAGGTAGATCCGATTATAGAAAAGGATACATTGGTAGCTATTGGTAAAAATAATTTAAATACTGTTGTTCATGGTAAATTAGATGGAACCTTCCCAGTATATCATGAATTTAATTCAGATATTGTAGCTAATGGTTTCAATAAATATTTAAACTTCATTGAAGAAAATACCGATGATTATTCTGATAATTTACTTAATTTACAAGAAGAAATTCCTTCCAGAGCTCCGGTACTTTGTGCGGGATGCCCTCACAGAGCAATGTATTATGGAGTAAATAAAGCATTGGAGGAATTGGGAATTCCTCTTAAAGATGCTGTATTTGCATCAGATATCGGATGTTACACTTTAGGAATAAATCCACCATATAATGCTGCAGATTACTTGTTGTCTATGGGATCAAGTGTAGGAGACGGCTGCGGATTTTCAATAGCTACAAATCAGAAAGTAATAAGTTTCATTGGTGACTCAACATTTTTCCATAGCGGAATATCACCTTTGATAAATGCAGTTCACAATAAAAACAATTTTATTTTAACTGTATTGGATAATAGGATTACAGCTATGACTGGAGGTCAGCCAAACCCTGGAATTCCTGTTGATGGAATGGGTGATGATGCACCGGAAATTTCCATACGTAAACTGGCTTTAGCCTGTGGCTGCAATTATGTTCGTGTAATTAATCCGTTAAACTTGGATCAGGTAGTTAAAACATATAAAGAAGCTTTAGAACGTGATGAAGTTTGTGTGGTTATAGCTAAAGCTCCATGTACTTTAATTAAAGGTAAAACTAGGAAACCACCAGTAAATTATATTGATTCCAATTGTAATGGATGTAATAAATGTGTAAGTGAACTTGCATGTCCTGCTATTTCAAAAGATGGTGGAAAAATAGCTATTGATCAGTCTATGTGTGATGGATGTGGTGTATGTATCCAAGTTTGTAAATATGGTGCCTTAGAAGCTGGAAGAGGTGAATAAATATGAATAATCATTATAATATTTATATTTGCGGTGTTGGAGGTCAGGGAATTATTAAAACCTCTGTAATTATTGGAGAAGCTGCAATGAACCAAGGATTAAATGTAGTTATGAGTGAAATTCATGGAATGTCTCAAAGAGGAGGTTCTGTTTCTACTGAGTTAAAAATAGGTGATTATAACAGTTCAATTATTCCGGAACATGGTGCAGATATGTTGCTTTCATTTGAACCTATAGAAACGGTAAGAGGTTTGGATAAAGTAAATGATGATACTAAAATAGTATTCAATACTCATCCTATTGTTCCAGCTTCATCAGATAAACCTTATCCTGGTGTAGGTAACATTACTGATGTTTTAAAAGAAAATTTTAAACATGTCCTTCCGATTGATGGAACTAAATTGGCTATGGATGCCGGAAATGTATTGGCTTTAAACATGGTTTTATTAGGTGCTGTAACTGCAGACGACAAATTCCCACTTTCCAAAGAATCTGTTATTGCAGCTATGAAAAATAATTTGAAACCGAAATTTCATGAATTAAATTTAAAAGCTATTGAAAGTGGTTATAATTGGATTAAAGGTTAAATATTTAAATAATTATAAATTAATTAATAATTAAGTACTAAAAAGAGGGTGTTATATATGCCTTATAAAATTGATAATGCTATATTAAAAAAGGATAAAACGGGCAGGGTTACTTTAATTGATCCTGAAAATGTTTTTAAAGATGAAGATGCTTTTGTAGCTATTAAAAGTGATGATTTAATCACTATTCAACTTTTAATAAACAGCATATTACACAATGATTTTAAAAGATGGTCAGAACTTGGAGTGGTTCCTGAAACAGAACCTGTCAAAAGTTTATTTGTCCGTTTAGGTTATTCTAAAGCAGACATTGCATCATTGTTAAAAGAATTTTAAATATATTATTAATGGAGGTTTTCAAAATGCCGGAATTCAAATTATCTAAAGAAGCAGGAACCAAAAAGTTCGAACTTTCAATAGCTATTGATTATGATGAAGATGGCAATATTGAAGCTCAGGAGTTTTATGATGGTGTGGACTGGTCTGATAATCCTGCTGACATTAGGTTAAATACTAGCTATTGTGATGAGGATGAACAAGACGAGTGGAATTTGTTTTTCAACGATTTCATGCATTTACTGGAATCAAACGAGTTGACTGAGAAAGCTGAAACTTTAAAAGAAGTGGATGATTCTTATTATTTTGTAGAAGAATGTATTGAAATTGTTTTGACTGAAGAAGATTAAGAAAAGAGAAAGTCTTTTCTATAAATCTTCTATATCTTTTTTTTCTAGGATGTGTGCATCACTATCTTTTAAAAGAGCAATTGCTTCATCCATATGTTTCAATCTCATTACTACAATAGCTTTTTCTGTTTTTGAACTTACAAATGCATAAAGGTAATCCAAATTGATGCCTTTTTCGTCAAATATAGCTAATGTGGTATTTAATCCGTTAGGTTCATCTGGAACTGCAACAATAATAACGTCATCTTCCCTTACAATAAACCCGTCTTTTTCCAATGCTTCAATAGCTTTTTCATTGTCTGAAACAATTAATCTTAAGATTCCATATTTGGTTGTATCAGCTATTGAAAGTGCGCGTATGTTTATGTTTTCTTGAGCTAGTGTATTAATAGCTTTTTTCATTCTTCCTTCTTTGTTTTCTATAAATACAGATATTTGTTTTACTACCATATTTTTCACCTCATTCAAAATTTCTTTCATCAATAACTCTTACAGATTTTCCTTCACTTCTCGGTAATGATTCAGGTTCACATAATGTTACATTAACCCTTAATCCAGTTTCACTTTTAATGGATTTTACAATCATTGCTTCAGTTTTTTCCATTTCTTTCATTTCATCAGAGAATAGTTCTTTGGTAGCTTCCACTTTAACTTCAACTTCATCTAAGGTATCAGGTCTTGTTACCTTGATTAAGTAATTTGGACTTGCTCCCTTAATTTTAAGTAAAGCTTTTTCGATTTGTGATGGGAAAACCATAACTCCTCTGATTTTTAACATGTCATCGCTTCTGCCGGTGATTCTGCTCATTCTTACACTGGTTCTTCCACATGCACATTGTTCTATAATTAAAGAGGTTAAATCTTTTGTTCTGAATCTTAAAATTGGTATTCCAGTTTTGGTAAGTGTAGTTAATACAAGTTCTCCTTTTTGACCTGCTGGTAGAGTTTCTCCAGTTTTCGGATTAATAATTTCCGGATAGAAATGATCATCCTGAATATGCATACCGTTTTGTTCAACACATTCCTGAGCTACTCCAGGTCCCATAATTTCAGTTAAACCATAGATATTGTATGCTTTGATGTTTAATGTATCTTCAATTTTATGCCTCATTTCTTCAGTCCACATTTCAGCTCCATGGATTCCTATTTTCAGATTAATGTCTTCTAAGTTAATATCGGAGTTTTCAAGACTTTCTCCAAGATACATTGCATATGAAGGGGTACATGTTATAACATCACTTTGGAAGTCTTTCATAGTTTCAAGTTGTCTTTTGGTGTTTCCTGCAGAAATCGGCACGGTTATTGCTCCAAATTTTTGGGCTCCATGGTGAATACCGAATCCTCCAGTAAATAACCCGTATCCGAATGCATTTTGAAGAATATATTCTTTTTCAACACCTACCATTCCAAGACCACGTGCAATACACTCTGACCAGATATCCAAATCTTCTTTGGTATATCCGGTAACTGTTGGTTTTCCGCTTGTTCCTGAGGATGCATGAATTTCTACAATTTCTTCGTAGGGAACAGCAAATAAACCAAATGGATAAGCTGCTCTTAAATCATCTTTTGTTGTAAAAGGGATTTTTTCAATATCTTTCAATGTTTTTATGTCTTCTGGGGTGATACCAGCTTCATCAAATTTTTCTTTATAAAATGAAACATTGTTATAAGCTAATTTAACAGTCTGTTGTAATCTTTCCAGCTGTAATTTTTCTTTTTCTTCTTTACTCATACATTCGGCTTGTTTGTTCCATACCATTGTATCACTTAATTATATTTCTTTGTTCTAATTTTTTAATATAAAATTATATATAACTATTCATATTAAAAATTTAATCATATATTAATTTTTTTTAATATATTCGGAGTTTAAATTATGGACATTATGATTTTAGCGATTGTATTTATAATCTACATTTTTGCTTTAGTATTGGTAGGTTATTATGCATGGAAAGGAACAGAATCCTCAGAGGATTTCATGATTGGTGGGAAGGATACACATCCTGCTATCATGGCTTTAAGTTATGGAGCAACTTTTATTTCGACTGCAGCTATTGTCGGTTTTGGTGGAGTTGCTAGTGAATATGGTATGAGTGTTCTATGGTTGGCATTTTTAAACATAATCATTGGGGTATTCATAGCTTTTGTATTTTTAGGTAAAAGAACCCGTAGAATGGGACACAGTTTAGGTTCCCTAACGTTTCCCGAGTTCTTGGGCAAACGTTTTAATAGTAAATTTATTCATTATTTCTCAGGTTTAGTTATATTTTGTGCTATGCCGCTTTATGCAGCAGTAGTTCTTATTGGTGCTGCAAGATTCTTAGAATCTTCTTTAATGATTGATTTCGGAATATCTTTATTTATTTTATCAGTTATAATTACATTCTATGTATTCTTTGGAGGTATTAAGGGAGTAATGTATACTGATGCGCTACAGGGAGTAATTATGGTTTGTGCAATGGTATTTTTACTTGGATTTGTTTACTGGTTGCTTGGTGGTGTAACTCATGCAAACACAGCATTAACAGATATGGTGGGATTATATCCGGCTAGTGCTACAGCTACAGGGGGAACAGGTTGGACAACATTCCCTGAGTTGGGTTCACCGTTTTGGTGGAGTTTGGTTTCATCTACTCTTATTGGTGTAGGTATTGGTGTATTGGCTCAACCTCAACTGATTGTAAGATTTATGACTGTTAAATCTGACAGGGAATTAAACAGATCAGTTCTTGTTGGAGGATTATTTATTGCAATAATGCCTACTACAGCTTATATTGTAGGTTCACTTTCCAATGTGTATTTCTTTGATAAATTGGGAAAAATAGCTGTAGATGTTGTTGGCGGAAATGTTGACAAAGTTATTCCAACATTTATTACGATGGCATTGCCTGAATGGTTTGTATATATTTTCCTGCTATCATTATTGGCAGCGGCAATGTCTACAATCAGTTCCCAGCTTCATACTCAGGGAACTGCATTTGGTGTAGATATCTATGGTACTTTAAGAAATAAAGCTAAGCAGAAATCAGACCAAATTACAGTTACAAGACTTGGTATTCTTATAGCTATTATTTTAGCTTTAGTATTGGCATTTTCTCTTCCGGGAAGTATTGTTGCTCTTGGAACAAGTCTGTTCTTTGAAATCTGTGCGGCTGCATTTTTACCTGTGTTCTTGGGAGCATTGTATTGGAAAGGAATCACTGCTAAAGGTGCTATTGCAGGTATTGTTTCCGGAACATTTGTTAGTTTATTCTGGTTACTCTTTGTATTTGCAAAAACAGCTAAAGGTTTAGGATTGTGTAAAGCAATATTTGGTTGTGCAACTTTATTGCCGGCCATGCCATGGCCTTATATTGATGTAATGTTAATAGCTGTTCCTGTTTCTGCTATATTTACATTGGTTGTTAGTTTACTTACAAAACCTCCTGCTCAAGAGGTTATTGATAAGGCATTTGAAAATATTGGCAACAAAGGAAGTGAGGTACAATGATGGTTTTAGGAATTGAAGACCCTTGGATTTGGGGTGTTTATGTATTAATCATTTTATCCACTTTGTTATGCGTAGTCTACGGGATTGTGTATTGGAATAGAGATTATTAATATCCATTCTCTTTTTTTATTTTTTCATTTTTTCAAAATAGTAAAATATATATGTCATAAGATGTAAAGGATATATTACACAATGTAAACTATATATTACATTGTTCCGTAAGTGATAATTATTTCAGGGCTGTTGGCTATATTAAGCGGTTATTAAAGTTTCTGCTAATTATTAGTGCCAATACTAAAAATTAATTATTGTACGACATTCTGACGAAAAATTGAAAAATCCCCTTAACTAATTCAAACATTAATTTCAATTTTATGGTGTTTAATGTAGTTAACAAAGTCTTGATAATTATTTCTTATTTTAAATGCTGGTAAAAAATAGTTTAATTATTTTCCCCCAATTGACAATAAATACAATTAACATTACCTCCCAATTAATCCATTAGGTTAGAAAATTTAAACACATTTCTTAAATTTAAATCTCCATTGAAAATTATTTTAAACTATTTTATTACTGGTATTGATAAAAAATATGTAATTTGGTTTAGTTAATGTTCACCAAAAAACTTATTTTTAAAAATTACATATTTTTTAATTCTCTTTTATTGTAATCTGTATTTTTAGGAGTTTTTGACAGTGCAGTTTTTATTACTCCAAAGATTGTTTTTAAAAGGTAAGGGCCGTCTTGTAAAAATTGTCTTATTATATAATGTGGCCTTAAATAAAATTTCATAAATGCTTTTGCTTGAATTTTTCTCATATCATTTAAAGAACAGTCTATTGTTTCTAAAATTGGAGTTATTAATGTATATTTGGACCAATCTTTTATTTTTATAAGATTTTTTTCAAAAGCTTCTTTATAGAATCTTGTTCCTGGATATGGGGTTGCTAAACTGTATATTGCATAATTCGGTTTAAGTTTATGGACAAATTTAACTGTTTTGTTCATGATTTCTTTGGTATCTCCAGGCATACCTAAAGCTACTGAAGCTATTGTTCTTATTTTTAGCTTATGTGCAATTTTAAATGCATTTTCAATTTTTGCAATTGTAGTGTTTTTGCACATATTGTCCAGTTGTTGTTGGTCTGCTGATTCCACTCCTATAAATATTGTAATGCAGCCTGCTTCTTTCATTTTTTTCAGAAGTTTTTCATCTAGAGTGTCTACACGTGATGTGCAGCCCCACATGATTTCAATATTTCTTTTTAATATCTCATCACAAATAGCCATTACTTTCCGTTTTTTCAAAGTGAAGGTGTCATCCATAAATGCAATTGTGTCAATATCATAATTTGTTTTTAGATATTCTATTTCATCAACAATGTTTTCTACGCTTCTTTCCCTAATTTTTTTTCCGTGCATTGCAGCTGATGAGCAAAATGAACACTGCATAGGACATCCTCTGGTTGTAATCATAGTTGTCATATGGGTATCCATGTCCAATAAACGGTATTTTTTCATTGGCAATAAGTTTAGTGCCGGAAAAGGAAGTTCGTCTAGATCTTGTATCAATGGAGCTTCAGGATTTACTACAATTTCTTTTGAGTTTTTGTCTTCAAATACAATTCCTTTAACATCATGCAGACTGCTTTGATTTTCCAGAGCCTGCACCAGATTTAACATGATGTATTCTCCTTCACCTCTGATTACGATATCTACATTTTCATCTTCAAGGGTTTCTATGAAATTAAATGTAGGATGATATCCCCCCATTACAACTATTGCGTCGGGAAGGGTTTCTTTAACTACCTGTGCAGTTTCAAGTGCTCTTCCTATTGTTGGAGTAAGGGCAGTCAATGCCACTAAATCTGGTTTTCTTTTAAGTAATTCCTTTTCAACATCTTTAAAATCCATATCTTCTGCAGATGCATCAAGTATTTCAACATCAATATTGTTTTCTTGCAGTACTCCAGCCATATATGCAATACCTAATGGTGGTGCTATTACTCCCATAAATTTATATTTTGAGGCCGTTTGCGGTGGGTTAACAAACAGAACTTTCATAATTTATCCCCCAGTATTTAATGTTCGTTAAACAGTTTATCTTATATACTTGGTATAAATAAAGGTTATGTTTGTATAATTTTGAATTCTATAATTAATTTTAATAATATTGAAAGATATAACTAATTACTAATATTAAATTAATGAGGACAGTATTATGATACCTGGTATGAATGCAAAGCAGATGAAAAAAATGGAAAGACAAATGAAAAAGATGGGAATGGATATGAAAGATCTTAAAGGAGTCAAAGAAGTCATTATCCGTTTAGAAGATAAAGAATTAGTCATTCCAAATGCTGAAGTAAGTTTGATGAATGTAATGGGTCAGGAAACTTATCAAGTAACCGGTAAAGCACATGAAGTAGCAATTGATGAAGAACTTGTTATTCCTGATGAAGATATTGAAATGGTAGCTAATCAAGCAAATGTATCTGAAGATGAAGCAAAAGCAGCTTTGGAAGATACTAATGGTGATCTTGCAGAAGCTATCTTAAAATTAAATCAATAGGATAATAATATGCCTCTTATTGTACATATTTCTGATTTACATATTAGTGAATTGGGATTTGAAGAAGATGTTTTTATAAAGGCTGTAGCTGAAATAAATGCCATAAATCCGGACATGATAATATTAACAGGTGATTTGACTAATAATGGTTATTATAGTGAATTTATCCAAGCTACCAAATATTTGGAGATGTTTGATGCACCATTATTTGCAGTACCTGGAAACCATGATGCCCGTAATTTGGGTTATGAAACTTTTGAAGAGTTAATAGGGGAATGTAGCTGGAAACTTACAAAAGATGATGAATTTGTGGTTATAGGATTAGACAGCAGTTCTCCAGACATATCCAGTGGAAATGTTGGTAGGCCACAGCATCTTTGGATGGAACATCAGTTAGACCAATGTGTTATTGAGGAGTTATTTAGTATTGTGGCTCTTCATCATCATGTAATTCCTATTCCAAAAACAGGTAGGGAACGTAATGTATTAACTGATGCAGGAGATGTTCTTAAAACATTAACTGACCATGAAGTTGATTTGGTACTTGCAGGACACAAGCATGTTCCAAATATCTGGAAAATGAATAATACTCTGTTTGTTAATGCGGGATCATTATCTTCTAATAAACTTAGAGGAGATGATAAAAATTCATATAATGTATATGAAATTACTGAAGATACAATTAGGATATTTCTTAATAAAGTTGATGGGGAAAGGTTTTTATTTGGAGAATATCCGAGAAATAGCATTTAGTTAACTCTTAATTAAATTTAAATATACAATTTACAAATAATATAATATTAATTAAATAGATTTTAGGTGATAATGTGAAAGTTGTTGTTGATGCTTCAAATGTTGCATATAGTACAAAAAATGAAAATTCACAGCCTCAAATGTCCAATATTTTAGCTGCGGTTAAATCTTTAGAAGAAAGTGGTGATGAATTTGTAATAATTGCTGATGCATCACTACGTCATGACATTGATGATAAAGAAAAATTTGAAAAACTGTTGGAAAGTGAAAATGTAGAGGAAGTTCCGGCAGGTAATGATGCTGATCATTTTATTCTCAATATAGCCCATAATGAAAAAGCTAAAATTTTATCTAATGACAAATTCAGAGACTATGCTGCTGAATTTAAAAATATTAATTCTATGAGGATTCCTTTTGTAATAGAAAATGGCAGAGTTACATTTGGGAAACCTAAATCACCTAAAAAGGATAAAAACATTTTGCAGCACATATCTGATGAGATTATCAAAGAATTAAACTTCAAAAGATGGGAAGTTTATACCGGAAAAGAAGGTTTGGAAATTTCACCATTAAACATTGCTAAACAGGCAATTATCCGTATAGATAATGATAATGACACCAGTTCTAAATTAGAAAAGGTCTTTTCAAAAATACCTATGTTTAACAAGATTGTGGACATGGTTGATGATGTGGAAGTGGCTGCTCCTTATGTTATTTTCGTATTGGTCCATCCAAAGGATTACAAATTAGCTGTTAAAAATGCAGGTAATATTTCTGTTACTGTTGCTGACAGGTTAAGACTTGAGAAAAAACCATTGATAGCTGTTCGTAATGATTTATTTACCAGACCTGGCACTTTTGAGTTAAATATAATGCTGGCTGATGAAGTTACAGAACATGCTCCTTATAATGTTTTGGTTCGCGTAAGTACTCATGATGAAGTATTCATTAAGAAAAATTCAAGAAACATTGCCAGCACTATAGCCGGAAGGCTCGGATCTTGGAAATTTCCATTTGTTTCTGTTAAACCAGATATGCTTTTGGAGAAACCTGGAGATTTTGAGATTGAGCTAGAAAAAGGAGGAAGTTTGGATGGTTAATAGCTTAACTAAAGAACTTATTAAGCTATCTACAAAACTTAATCCAATTAGTGTTGGAACTAAGTTTTTTCCAACAAATTCTGTTGAAACAGAGTATGTTGAGCTATTTAATTATACTCAAACTATTCTTTTTGAACTTGAAAAAGCCGAAATTACATCTGAAAGTATTTTAGAAAATCTTAAGCGAGATGTTGGTGTAGAAAATCTCCCGGAAAACTATAATTTTTATGAACTGAAAGCAGCCGAAAATAAAGTTGAAGAATATGCACTTGTAAGTAACATTATTATGGGTAGTGACCGTTACTTCTATGTCGAGCTCCCTCATCCATCTAATTTAATTAATATATTTGTAAAAATCATTGAAAATGAGAAAGGATTGATAGTTGAAAAGAGCTCTACAGAACTTGTTGCAAGAATGTTAAGTAAAAATGATGCAATAAGGGTGGCTATTGAAATTATTGGAATAGGGCTGGAAGAAGGAGTTCCAATTATTTCTGCAGTAGGTATGACTGGAGCTGCTTCTATTGAGAGGTCAATTAATTACACTCAGAATGTTGGAAATTTCCCAGGTGTTGCATTTACCAAACTTGGTGGTGAATATGCACTTGTGTTTGACGAACCGTTTAAACTAATGCAGTCCAAACCTAAAGAATTTCAAAATTATTTGTTCATTGATTTAATAGATTCAACAGGCTTTATCAGTAAAAATGGTAGAAATAAGCTTGTTGAATTGATGACAGGAATTAAAAATTTCATTGAAACCGAGTGTGAAGGAGAATTAGAAGGTTATCGTGAAGGGGGAGATGATTTTATAGCCAGATTCCCATCAAAAGATTTGGCTATTCGTGCAGGGCTTGATTCTGCATGGTTTGCTTTAGATAATGGTGCAAAAATCAGAGCAGGAATTGGCAGAAGTAGAAGGGAAGCTGGTGAAAGGGCTCAATTGGTAGATAGTTTAAATTCATCATCTCCATTATCACTGGTTGTATTTGAATTGGCTAACGGGTTATATGCTTACAATATTCCTTCTGAATTTTCAAGGACAATTATAGATTTAATTGAAAATCAAAAAGGCAAATTGATTGGAATATTTGCATTTGTGTTTATATTTGTGTATGTTTTATCCATATTTGGTTTAGGAATGTTTGGTTTTGTTGGAATAGTATTGGCACTTATTTATGCAGTATTGTCTTAATGTTTAAATAATAGTAGTTTATTAAAAAATAATTAAAAGAAAGGGATTAAAGTGACGTCTAAAAACGATGGAACACTTGTTGTGTTTATGATTATAGCATTAATTGCATTTTGTGTAGGTGCTGGCATTGGTGTATCTATGGTTATTTCAGATGATGGTGCTGATGTGGCTAACAACACAACTCACATTGAGAATGTTACTCATGAAATGACTACAAACTTAACCGATACAAATGATGATCTTGCTTACGATTCAGAGAAGGATGAATCAAATTACCTTGAAAAAGGTGAATCAAACTTGGATTATTCGGATGATTATTAATTTATTTTTTGTAAGGAAGTAATATGATATTTAAAGAACTTGATGGTGGATTGTCAGTTATTGATAATCTTAAAGTGGCAGGTGCTAAAGAAGGAAAATATGGTGTTGCAGTTATTGTAAGTGAAAATAGTGATGCTTCAGCAGTATTTACATCAAATAAAATAGTGGCTGCTCCTGTAATATATACTAAAAAGGTAGTTGAAAAAGGAAAAGTTTCAGCAGTATTTGTTAATAGTGGAAATGCTAATTGTTTTACAGGCAATCAGGGAATTGAAGATTGTGAATCATTAGTTGAACTGGTTTCTAAAGAGCTGAATATTCCTAAAGGAGAAATAGCTATTTCTTCAACTGGGGTTATTGGCCGTAAAATGCCTCTTGATGTTATAACTGGTGTGGCTTCTAAAGTATTTTCCAGTCTTGGAAACAAACCGGAAGATTCATTGGCAGCTGCAAATGCCATTATGACTACTGATAAAATTCCAAAACAGTGTGCATTGGAAGTCACATTAACTAATGGTGAAAAAGTAAAAATTGCAGGAATTACAAAAGGCAGCGGAATGATTGCTCCAAATATGGGAACCATGCTGTCATTTATTGTAACTGATGGAGTAATGGAAAGTAAATATATTAATAAGGCTCTTAAAAAAGCTGCAAATAAAAGTTTTAACATGATCGTTGTTGATGGTGATGAGAGTACAAATGATACCTGTTTGCTCATGGCAAATAAGGCGTCTGGAGTCAATATAGTCAATGACGGTGAAATTGATCCGAATTTCCAGGAAGCCCTTGAGTATCTTTGTATTGATTTGGCTAAAAAAATGGTTAAAGATGGTGAAGGTGCATCTAAGGTTATTGAAGCAAATATTTATGGAGCTAAAAATATTGATGAAGCCAGATTGGCAGCTAAGGCAATTGTAACTTCTCCTTTATTTAAATCTGCCGTATTTGGTGGTGATCCAAATTGGGGAAGGATAGTCTCAGCAATCGGTTATTCCGGAGCAGATGTAAGTGCAGATACAGTAACAATAGCTATAGCTAATAAACAAGATGAAGTTGACCTTGTAAAAGATGGTGAAATTCTTGCTTTTGAAGGAACTGATAATCTTTTAAGAGCTGAGAAAATCATGCTCGGAGAAGAGGTCATTGTAAATGTTGATCTTAATAAAGGTGATGGTGAAGCTACAGCTTGGGGCTGTGATTTAAGTTATGATTATGTGAAAATCAATGCTGAATATACTACTTAAAGAAAAGATATAAATACTTTAAGAAGTAAATATTTTTATGTTATAGAAATTCTATTTTTGATTTTCGATTAAAATGATATTGAATCAAATTTTAACTATTGATAGTTACATTATTTGGTTTTAATTTATTAATTAAATTTAATGGGGATATGATTATGGCAAAAGTTAAAGGAACCAATAAAAGAACAAGAGCAAAAAGAAGTTATACCAAACCTGGTAGTAAAAGAGGTAGAGGAGTTAAACAAACCTGGAAAAAATAATCCTCTTTTCCATAACTTTTTTTTTAAATTTTAAGCTTATTTTTACTTAGAAAAAAATATATACTATTTTTTAAAGATTATTACTCATATACTATAAGATGTGGTATTATGAGTAAAAAGAAAATGATGATGCCTGCAAATGGCCACAGAATTCAAGGCATGACTAGTGAAAAGTTCCTTGATTCTAAAGAATTTTTAGATGAATTGAATCTCACAGGCAGTGAGAACTTTATGGATGCCGGCTGTGGAGATGGTCATGTAGCTATTAAAGCATTAGAAGAATACATTACTGACGGTTGCGTTTATGCTTTGGATATGTATGAACCTTCTATTGAAGATATGCTCAAATACAAACAGGAAAACAATGCAGATAACCTAATCCCAATAGTATCCAATATTGCTGAACATATTGATTTGGATGATGAAACATTGGATGTTGTTTTGATGGTTAATGTTTTCCATGGTTTTAAAGCTACAAGAACATTGGATGAAGCAGTGGACGAATTGGCTAGGGTAATTAAAACCGATGGTGGAAGAATAGCTATTATGGATTATAAAAAACAGGATGTTAAAAACGGACCTCCAACAGCTATCAGAAGTTCTCCTGATGATTTGCAGGAATTATTTTCAGCACATGGTCTTAAAATGACTTATTTAAATGAGGAAATAGGTGAAGACATTCCTGAAGGCAAATCTCATTATTTAATAATATTTGAAAAAGAGTAGTTAAAAATGATTTTTGTAGCTGTTTTGGCAGGTGGAATTGGATCAAGAATGGGGGATACAGACACTCCTAAACAATTTTTAAATCTGGGAGATCGACCTATTTTAATCCACACAATTGAAAAATTTGTGATTATGGATGAGATTGATGAAGTGATAGTTTTAACTCCACAAAATTTTATAAATCACACAAAACATTTAATCGAAGAGTATACTCCAAACAACGATAAGATAGTTGTGATTGAAGGCGGAAAAACCAGAAACGATACTTTAAAAAACAGTATTGACTATATTTATGAAAATTACAGTGTTGATGATGATTCAATAATTATAACTCATGATTCTGTCCGTCCGTTTGTAACCCATAGGATTATTCAGGATAATATTAAAGCTGCAAAAAAATGTGGAGCCTGTGATACAGTAATTCCTGCTACAGACACAATTGTGGAAAGTAGAGATGGAAAGATAATTAAAAACATTCCAATTAGGGATTATTTTTATCAGGGTCAAACTCCACAAACCTTTAAGATAAATAAATTAAATTCTTTAATCAATGATTTAACTGATGATGAAAAAGAGATACTTACAGATGCTGCTAAAATATTTGTTTTAAAAGGTAAAGATGTAGCTCTTGTTGATGGAGATGTAACAAATATTAAAATTACATATCCTTATGATTTGAAATTAGCTAATACAATTCTAAATGATAAAAATGATTAATATTATTTACAGATTAGTTGCTCCAAAATTCTTTGAAGAGGCTATAGAGGAAATTAACATAGATAATGTAATTGTAAGACCAAGTTATCTCTCAATTTGTCAGGCTGACCAAAGATACTACCAGGGTAAAAGAGCAAGTGATGTTCTTGAAGAAAAATTACCTATGGCTCTGATTCACGAAGGGGTCGGGGAAGTGGTATTTGACAATACAGGGAGCTTTGATGTTGGGGATAAAGTTGTAATGATACCAAACACTCCGACAAAAGAAGATGAATATATATCAGCTAATTACCTGCCGTCATCAAAATTTAGAGGCAGTGGTTTTGATGGATTTACAAGTGATTTAATTCAGCTAAATCCTGACAGACTAGTTAAACTGCCTGATAATTTTAATTTAAAAATTTCTGCATTTATAGAATTAATTTCAGTAATCTGCCATGGAATAGACAGATTTGAAAAAATAGCCATTAAACACAAAAACCGCTTTGGTGTTTGGGGAGACGGAAACCTCGGATATATTACAGCACTGCTGCTGAAAGAGTTTTACCCTGAAAGTGAAGTGACAGTTATTGGAAAGCATGGTGAAAATCTGAACTTATTTTCATTTGCAGATAAGACATACAAATTCCATGAGGTTCCAGATGACTTGGCTATTGACCATGGTTTTGAATGTGTTGGATCAAATGCATCACAAGCAGCTATTGACCAAATAATAAATACAATTAATCCTCAAGGGTCAATAATCTTATTTGGAGTAAGTGAATATCCTATTCCAATCAATACAAGGTTAATTTTAGAAAAAGGATTAACAATCCAGGGAATAAGTAGAAGTGAACGTAAAGACTTCTTAAAAGTAGTTGAATTGCTTAAAAACAATCCTAATTTATTTGATTCATTGGATAAGTTAATCAGTGAAGTTGTAACTATCAAATCATTAAATGATTTAAAAGAAGCTTTTGACAAAGATTACATTTCAGGCTTCGGAAAAACAATATTGGTGTGGGATAAATAATGTGTGACGAAGATGATGAATTTACTGTAATCTGTCCGGTTTGTGGTGAGATGATTGATGCAGGAGGCGCAGTCTGTCCAATCTGCGAAACTCCAGTTTAACTATGAAATTTTTTCTCTTAGTAGAAAACTTTTTTATTTTTACATGTTTTGAAGGATAAAATTCAGATATTTGTTGACATTATAATATATTTTTTTTTAAGAAATGAATAATTCCAAAGATTTAATAAAGTATTAAGTAAAATAATTATTGTAGTGATTAAATGAAGGACGTAAATATTTTAGTTGAGGCTTTACCTTATATTAAAAAATTCCATGAAAAAAAGATTCTGATTAAGTACGGAGGACATGCTATGATAGATGAAGATGCAATGTCTTCTACAGTTAGGGATACTGTTCTTTTAAAATATGTGGGTATGGAACCACTTATTGTTCATGGTGGCGGTCCGGAAATATCCAGATCTATGGACAAGTTAGGTAAAGAGCCTAAATTCATTAAAGGATTAAGAGTTACTGATGAAGAAACTATGGAAATTATTGAAATGGTTTTAGTTGGTAAAATAAGTACAGATATTGTTTCTCAGATTTCTTATCATGATGGAAAAGGCATAAGTTTATCTGGTAAAGACAGCAGATTAATTTTCGCTCATAAAAAACCTGTCAGTAAAGTTACCAGTGAATCTGGCGGAGAAGAGGAAATTGATTTAGGTCTTGTGGGTGAAATTGATTGCATCAATACAGATTTACTTGAAATGTTTCTGAAAAACAATTATATTCCGGTTATATCTCCGGTAGGTATCGCCGATGATGGATCAAGTTTAAATTTAAATGCAGATACTGCAGCTGGTGAAATAGCTAGTTCTGTTGATGCTGAAAAGTTAATAATTTTAACTGATGTTCCGGGAGTTTTAAGAGATCCTAATGACCCTGATTCATTAATCCAAAGGATAAAAATAGATGAAGTGCCGGACTTAATTGAAGAAGGAGTTATTTCCGGAGGAATGATTCCAAAAATTGAAACATGTGTCAAAGCAATTGAAGACGGTGTTAAATCTTGTCATATCATTGACGGACGTAAAAAACATTCTCTTTTACTTGAAATTTTCACAAAAAATGGTATAGGAACTATGATTTATAAATAGTTCTTATTTTGAAAATAAAAATGAAATATAATCTATAAATGATTATATTCTTCTCTTAATTTTCTTCTAAGCAGTTTCCAGCCATTAACTCTTGGAAGCTCTTTTAAACTGAATATTTTTCTTGGTACTTTGTATCTTGAAAGATTTTCACGGGCATAGCTAATTAGACCTTCGCTGTCTTCTTTATTTTCCCAAACTACTGCAGCTACAGGTAACTCTCCGCGGTGACAGTCGGGGATACTGAAAATAGCTATTTCTTTTACTTCAGGATATTTGATTAACACTTCTTCTACTTCTGTTGGGTAAATTTTCCATCCGCTCATTACAATCATGTCTTTTTTACGGTCTGTAATGAACAAACGGTTATCTTCATCAAGATATCCAATATCTCCTGTTAAAAACCATCCGTCATCTAAAAATGATTCTTTTGTAGCTACTTCACGTCTCCAATAACCTTTAGCTACTGCAGGGCCTCTTAGTGCAATTTCTCCATGTTCATATTTTTCAAGTTCTTTGGTGTAGTCATGTTCATCAACAATTTTAACTTCTGAAAAACAGACTGGATGTCCGACACTTTCAAATCTGTCTGCTGTTCTGTAATCTTCAGGTCTGATAACAGTTCCGGTTCCAATTACGATTGTTTCAGATAATCCGTAAGCGTTGATTATTGGGATACCGTATTTTTCATGGAATTGTTTCCAGATTTTCTTGTGCAGTGGTCCTCCGCCGCTTATTATTTCACGTACAGTTTTTAATTGTTCTTCAGCACCATTTTCCAATCTTGTCAGGGAATGTATTACTGGGGGCATACCTGTTAGGACTGTAACTTTTTCTTTTTGACATAATTCAAGGTATTCCTCTAAATTAAATTGTTCCACCATGATATAGTAGGCTCCGGCTCTAAGTGCAGCTATTGCCCAGGATAGTCCTACATGAGCCATAGGATATATCCCCATGTAAACATCATCCTGTTTCATGGTTAGTACATCACATTCATTATGGATTGCAGTGAAATAATTTCCATGAGTAAGCATAGCTCCTTTTGGCTGACCTGTTGTTCCTGAAGTGTACTGTAATTGGCATAAGTCATCCCAGTCTGTAGGTTCTGCAGGTAAAATTTCCCCATTTTTATAATTTTCAATATTTTTTGGAATATACTTATCCAAATCAACAATATCCTTTGCGTCTTCGTCAGTAATCATTAATTTAGCCTGTGAGTCATCAATAATATATTCAAGTTCGTGGGGAGTAAATACTCTGTTTGTTGGAATAGCTATTGCTCCAAGTCTCCAGATTGCAAATAATGAGAACAAATACTTAGTGGAGTTATTCAAATATATTAAAATTCTATCTCCTTTTTTAATACCGCAATTTTTTAAGTCACGGGCAATTTCTGAAGTCATTGCCAATATTTCATGTGAATTGTATTTTTCATTGGTTTTTGGATTGTATAAAACATTTTTATCTAATCTGCAAGCATTTGCGTCAAGAAATGTAGTTATGTTAAGCATTTAGTAGTCACCTTCAAGTATTTCATCTATGATAGATTTGGTAAGTTCTGATGTAGTGCTGTTTCCTCCTAAATCAGGAGTCAGTGTTTTGCCTGCACTTACAACATTTTCAACAGCTTTATTTATTTTATTACTTATTTCATATTCTTTTAAGTAATCCAGCATCATAGCTATTGTTAAAATCATGGAGCATGGGTTAGCTATACCTTTACCTGCAATATCTGGTGCAGATCCGTGAACAGGTTCAAATAATCCATGATCATCTCCAATATTTCCTGAAGGGGCAAGTCCAAGTCCCCCTACAAGACCGGCACCTTCATCAGACAGTATATCTCCAAACAGGTTGCTGGTTACAATTACATCAAAGTTTTGCGGTTGTGTAATAAGATACATTGCTGTTGCATCAACATAAAAATCATTGCTTTCAATATTGGGGTAATTTTCAGCTATTTTGTAAAAACTTTCTTTAAAGACTCCGTCGGTTTTTTTTAGGACATTGCTTTTATGTACACAGGTTACCTTTTGTTTTTGTTTGGCGATACATTGTTCAAAAGCAACTTTGGCTATTTTTTCACTGGCTCTTCTTGTAATGACTCTTTGGGCAATTACTTTATTGTCCTGTTCATATTCAATCTGGCTGTAAAGTCCCTCAGTATTTTCACGAACTATTAAAAAGTCAATATTATCAATTATTGATCTGACGCCTCTATAGGATTTTATCGGCCTTAAATTTGCATAAACATCAAGTTCTTTTCTAAGATTTATAATTGGACTTGGCTGGCCGGGGGTACTTGTACTGGCTCCAAATAATGTTGCATCTGATTTTTTAGCTATTTTAATGGTTTCTTCAGGTAATGTAACTCCATTTTTGTTATAACATTCAAAACCTGCTTCCCCATATTCAAAACTGAAATTCAAATCAAGTTTGTCCAGTAAATATTCGCCAGATTCCATTACTTCCTTTCCAATTCCATCTCCGGGTATTATTGCAATTCTGTACATTATTTCACTTATTTAATTTTGTTCGTATATTTTCGAAATATATTTATATAGTTAGATATAACTATTATATGTTTACAGTTATATTAAATATAGTGAGGGATGTTTATGTCAAAATCTGTTGAAGAATTAATTGAAGATTTAAATGACCAAGACGAATTTGTTGTTGAAGCTGCTGCTGGTGAATTGGAGATGATGGGAGAAGAATCTGTAGATGCTTTAATGTCTGCATTGTCCCATAGGAAGAAAAATATTCGTTTAAATGCAGCAAAAATTTTAGGAGCCATCTCTAATCCTAAATCAATTGATGCTTTAATTTTAACTTTGAGAGATAACAATAAATTAGTTAGAAGAGAAGCTTCTACTGCTTTAAGTCGTATGGGCCAAATAGCTGTCGATCCTTTAATCGAAATTTTGGATGATGAAGATTGGAGGGTAAGAGGTGCAGCTGCATGGGCTTTAGGAAACTTAAAAGATGATGCCGCTATCGAACCGCTTGAAGCACTTTTGGAAGATGAAAGCGGTTATGTTAGGGCCGGTGCTTTAAACGCAATCAATAGCATTAAAAGTTAATAACTAATTTTGTTATTTTCTTCATTTTTTCCCTTTTTTTACCACTTTTTTTGAATATTGTTTAAATTTATATCATTATCATTGCTTTTTTTCAGAAAATTTTTTAGTCGGAAGTAGTTTTCCACTACATTTATATAATATGAGATGATAATAGTATATTAGCAAATATTCTATATCTTAATAATTTTTACTATAACTTTTAGAATTACTGCTATTTTTTTAAAATAATGTTTAGAATGATTAGTGAATTATATGATTACAATAGGAATACTAAATTTACAAGGTGCCGTAAGTGAACATTACGACATTACAAAGAAAGCTATTGAAAATATGGGTATTGAAGCAGAAGCAATTTCTGTAAGATATGCTGATGAAGTAGCGAACTGTGATGGTGTAATCATTTCTGGTGGTGAAAGTACTGTGATAGGAAAAATCATCAAAGAACGAGGGATAGATAAAGTTATTAAAGATAACAGAATTCCTGTTTTTGGAACTTGCGCAGGAATGGTTTTGCTTGGTAAAAAAACTGATTTTGATCAGCCTTTATTGGGAATTATGGATATTTCAGTTAAAAGGAATGCATTTGGAAGACAGGTAGATTCATTTGAAAGTCCAATTTCCATTTTAGGGGAAGATTATTTGGGAGTTTTCATTAGAGCACCATCCCTTGATGATTATGATAAAACCAAAGAAGATATTAAAGTTTTATCAAAATTGGATGATGAAATAATAGCTATTCAGCAAGGACATAATATAGCTATTGCATTTCATCCGGAATTAACTGATGATACTAGAATTCACGAATATTTTATAGAGGAGGTTTTAAATTGTGTGGAATAGCTGGTATAGTTTATAAAGATAAAAAATTGCATTGTGCAGGTAATGACATGACCAATATGCTTCATCAACTTCAGCATAGAGGTCCTGATTCTGCAGGTTATTCAATTTATGGCGGAACAGGTCTTAAGGATGATGAGTACATCTTAAAAATTCAAGTGAAAGAACAACCAAGATTACTTGAAACCGTGAAAGATACAATAAACTTTGTAACTCCAATTCAAAGTGATGAAGTTCTTCCGTCTGTTGGAGATTCATTTATTTACAAATGTAAAGTTCAGTTAAATAACTTTTCAGAACTTAAACCGCTTATCTCAACTGTTGATACAATTGATGATGTTATTGTAATTAACGGAAGTCAGGATTTTGAAATGATTAAGGATGTAGGTTCTGTATTGGACATTGCAAAAAGATACAATGTGCGTGAGGTTAAAGGAACTCATGCTATAGGTCATACAAGGTTTTCAACAGAAAGTGGTGTGGACAGATATCATGCACACCCATTTGAAACTTACATTGTTAAAGATGTATCTGTTGTTCATAATGGTCAGATTACAAATTATTGGAATATTAGGGATCCTTTAGAAAGAAAAGGTCATGTATTTGAAACTTTTAATGATACTGAATGTTTGGTTCATTATATTGCAGATAAATTAGATACAGGTTATTCTTTAGAAGAAGCACTGGAACAGTCTGTAGAAGATATGGATGGTCCTTTTTCTTATATTATAGGAACTCCAAATGGTATTGGAATAGCTAAAGATAAATTAGGTTTACGTCCGGGAGTAATGGCTGAAACTGACGATGTTTTTGCAATTGCATCTGAAGAGGTATCTTTAAGGGAAGTTGTTGATACTCAAAATATTGAACAAATTTCTCCTGGTGAAGTAATGGTGTATGAAATTTAGGAGTTGGTTTTAGTGAAAATAAAAGAATTAGATGCAGCATCACTTTCTCCACGTGAACTAAATTCACAGGTTAAAGAATCTGCAAAAGATTATGATAAAATACTTATTAAAAATCCTAATGCAATGCATTATTTGGTTGCAGGAGTAACTGATGAAGTAAACATTGAACTGGACGGTTCTGTAGGTTATTTTACAGGAACCATGTGTGACGGACCAAAAATTAAAATCAATGGTAATGCAGGATGGTTTGTTGGAGATAATTTAACTGACGGTGAAGTGGTTGTTGAAGGATCAGCTGGTGACGGAGCAGGACAGGGAATATATGGCGGAACAGTTGTTGTTCGTAAATCAGTAGGTTCAAGAACTGGAGAAATCATGAAAAATGGTACTATTGTCATTGGTGGAAATTCAGGATTCATGACTGGAATATTCATGATGGGTGGCCGTATTGTTATCTTAGGTGATGTAGGAGAAGATGTGGCAGAATCCATTATTCGTGGTGTGATTTATGTTAAGGGCGAAGTTAAAAGCTTGGGATACAATGCTAAAATTGACGAATTAACATGGGAAGATAAACTTGAATTAAAAGAATTACTGGAAGAATATGATTTTGATTTAAAGGAAGATGAGTACGAAGAATTTAAAAAAATAGTTCCGGAAAGTGCAAGACCATTTTACGGTCATTAATTGAATAGGAGGGAAGTGTATGCCATATAGAGTAGAAAGAAATCCGGTTTTATGTAAGAAAAACTTTGGAAGGCCTGGTTGTTGTTGGTATTTGTGTGATGACAGGGATGAAAAAATCTGTGGAAGATGTTTCTCATGTTATAATAACTGTCCTCACGGAGTTTATGAAATTATTCAGGGTGAACCGTACCCATTAAATCAGGAAAAATGTGTCGGGTGCAGAATTTGTTTGGAAATGTGTCCAAATAGGGCTATTGAAGTAAATGCAATTCCGCAGGATGCAAGAGAAGCATGGGGATTCCCTGATGTTGTGGAAATAGTAAGAAAAGCTCAGTCTGCATCATATAAAATCAGAAGTACTGGAGCTTTAAGAAAAATTCCTGACTTTGATGATTTGGTAGTAATACCTGCACAGGTATCAAGACCTCCTATTGATAAATATAGGGAACCATGCGGAACAGATGTTGTATTGGGAGATAGATATGCTGAAAATCCTTTAAAATTAGATACTCCTGTAATGATTGGAGCAATGTCTTTTGGTGCGTTAAGTAAAGAAGCAAAAATGGCATTAGCTATTGGTTCTTCACTTGCAGGAACTGTAACAAACACTGGGGAAGGGGGAATGCTTCCTGAAGAACGTGAATTGGCTGATAAACTTATAGCACAGTATGCATCTGGAAGATTTGGTGTTTCTGCAGATTATCTTAAACAGGGAGATGCAGTTGAAATCAAAATAGGTCAGGGGGCAAAATCCGGAATGGGTGGTCACTTGCTTGGTGAAAAAGTAACTGCAGAAGTTTCCAGAATCAGAAAAATTCCTGTAGGGTCTGATGCTCTATCACCTGCAAGACACATGGATATTGTAGGTCCTGAAGATTTAAGTATGAAGATTTCTCAATTACGTGAAATTACTGACTGGAAAGTTCCGATCATTGTTAAATTTGCTTCAGGTAAAGTAGCTTCTGATGTAAAAATCGCAGCTAAGGGTGGAGCAGATATAATTGTTGTAGACGGTATGCAGGGAGGAACTGGAGCGGGACCTGATGTTATTATGGAACATTCAGGTATTCCATCACTTGCAGCTATTGTGGAAGCAGATCAGGCATTAAAGGAAATTAATTTAAGAGAAGATGTAAGTTTGGTAGCTGCTGGAGGAATTCGTTCTGGAGCAGATTTAGCTAAAGCATTGGCTCTTGGAGCAGATGCAGTATATATTGCAACAGCTGCATTGATTTCTATAGGCTGCAGGGTCTGTCAAATGTGTTATAAAGGTAACTGTAGTAAAGGAATAGCTACACAGGATCTGTCCTTAAGACACAGACTTGATTACAAGGAAATGGGTAAAGCAGTAGCTAATTATATAAATGCAATGACTGATGAGGCATGTATGCTTGTTCAACAGGCAGGAAACACCCATATTACAAAATTGGAAAAACAAAACTTAAGGGCCTTAACAATGGAAGCATCAGCTTTAACCGGTGTTCCAATGGCAGGTTCTGAAAACAGAAAAAATTAAATTCTGGGGGTTTGTTCAGCTAGACATAAATTGCAGATAGCATTTTCATTGTCTTTTTGTTTGTCTTTAACTGGACAGTAAAACTCCCCATTTTTTTCTTCTACTTTTAAACTTCCGGGGAATTCAGTTCCGACTGGATGGATTGGCTCTTCTAAAATAAATGTTGTATAAAGAGCAGTAATAATATAAATTAAAGGAAACTTATCTTCTTCAATGCTGTAGTTTCTTTCTTTTTCAAACTGATATTTTAATAAATTAAATGATTCATCAAAACTTTCTTTATCAATAGCTTCATCTAGATAATTGTTATTGTCAAGTATTTCTTTTACACGCATGATGAAGTATTTTACATAAACTTCCAAGTATTTTTCACGATAATTGGCCTGAACATATTTTCCTTCTTCTCTCATTCTAGCTGTTGCAAGCATTAAATCATAGGGTGAAATTATTTTGCAATATTTTTTTAAGAGCTTTAATAATTCGTTTTTTGTTATAATGTCTTTTGATGAAATATTGCGTAAGTCATGGAATATGTTTGCAGCTTTCATATATGTTAATTTTATAGTTGGAATATTTAAGTTTTTTAGTTTTGGATTTTTAGGAAAAAGTGATTTTAGCAATATTTTATAGTGCTATAATAATAGTACTTTGAATGAAAAAATGATGATTTTTAAACATTAGAAATAGAAAAACAGATATTATTCCTATTTTAAAAAATATTTGGAAGAATAACTGTTTATTCTTCCTTTGTTTTTTAAGCAGGGGTTAATTCCCCACCTTGTATTTTTAAGTATTCTCCTTCTAAAACAGTTACATATACTGTTGATCCTTCTTCACTTGTAGCCTCATTACTAATGATACTATCAAATTCCATTGATGAATCAGAAGAACGTTCGACATATCCTCCAAATGAGCTGGTTTGTGTAAATTTATACTCACCTGCAGGGATATCGGATCCTACTTTATATGTTCCTTCTTTGTACACTTGTGCTGAGTCGGTATTTCCATTATTTGAATTGTTGTTATTTTCGTTTGTATTTGTTGTTGTGCTTGTATTTTTATCTGGGGAAACCATTCCGCCAATTACTCCAATGACAAGTAATCCAATACAACAAACTGCAATAATTGATACTGCTTTTTTTGCGCTTGACCATTCTTTCCAATCATCTAAAAAGCTCATGATTTTACCTCATTTTTTTAATAGCTACAATAATATCAATATGTAATATTTTATAGCTTTGATAATAATGCCTAAACCTAATCCCCCAATCAAACCTGTAAAAAATCTTAGATAATTATTACTTTCACGTAAACCTTTCAATTGACTTGTTCCATCAACTACTGCTGGAATTAATAGTAATATTGAAAATAATATTAAAAAATGATTATAATTTACATAGAAAAAGTATGTATATATGAAATATATTAAAAACATTATGTAAAATCCAGTACATCTTGCACATACTGGAAATTGATAACCATTTATAAAAAAACTTCTTTCAGGTTTTCTGTGGCATATTAATTTCAGGTAATCCATTATTATCTATATTAAATTTATATAAACTACTTATTAATAAAATTAATGATTGTTAATTGGGGGGGGGGAAATTGGCTATTTATGATACTTTTTTATTAAAAATCCTCTTTTTAAATGGGTTTATAGTTAATTTTCATCAATTAAAAATTTAATATTCAAAACATTAAGTTTTCCTTGAAACATGAATTGTTAAAATAATATTGGAATTGATATTTTAAAATAGATTTAAATAAAATAAACTTAAGATATTATATTGAATAATGTAAAATGTATACTTAAAAGTTTTTTAATACATACAATAAATTTAATAAATATTAACATTTTATCATTATTTATAAAAATTTTATAAATAATAAATAATGTGATGATTATGGCTAGTGAAATAAGCAAATGATAATGGAAACTATGTTAACATTAATTACTACAGCATTTGCATTTGTTGCAGGTTTAGCTTGGAATGAAGCAATACAAAAATTAATTGAAGAATTTTACACTGCTGGAGGAGCAGTAACATGATTATTAATATATGCAGTCATTGTAACTATTGTTGCTGTAGTTGTTACTGTATTGCTTGCAAGAATTGCAGGTAAAATGGGTATTGATCTTGATAAAGAATAAATATCCTTTTTTATTTTTTTTTGGAAAATTCTTTTTTTGCATTTGAAGTTATATGTTACTTTCCTAAATCTTCAACAGTTTTTTAAATCAAAAAATAGTGTTTTTTTTTAAAAAAGTGAAGTTCGAAGTAAAAAAGAGGAGGGTAATTAAAAGACAGAATAGTTATATATGTTTAATAATTTTGAATATGTTTTTACTTCAAACCTATATTTAGATTGTGCTTCATGTTATAAATACTTTTTTATAAAAAAGTATTACTTAATTAATATTAGAAATTAAAAAAGTATTAATATAAATTTTAAAGGGATTTTTGCTTCTGTTTTTTTAGAAATAATTTGATTTCAAAAATTTTAAAAATGATAATTATTATAATATAAATAGATTATTTATGATTACAATTACAAAAAAAGAGGAAGTTGTTTTAAATCAAGTAGAAATATTCAATCCGGAATATCCTGACGGTGTTCCTATTAAATTTTTAAAAGATGAATTGGGGTTTCATGAATATGATCTTGTTCAAATTTTAAATACCTTATCAGAAAAGAACCTGATTGAGTTTAATGGAAGCAGTGTTAAGTTAACTATTTCTGATAAGGAAATTAATGCTGTCAAATCTAAAAAAGATGTTGAGAAGATTGAATTAAATATTAAAGAAAAGGAATCTTATAATCTAATTAAAGAGTTGGTTGATGATAAGAATTTAGTTTCCAAGTATACTTTGGAAGGCCATTTGCTTTATGGTGATTTAAAACTTTCTAATTTTAAAATGTATCATATTATTTTATCTCTGGAAAATAAAAACCTTCTGAAACCTATTAAAAAAGAAGATGGAGATTATTATTTACTTGTTGAATAAGTGATGAAGTAATATAAAATTGATATTTTTTCATAACATTTATATATTTTTAAATTTAATATTATATCTAAATTACATTATTATGGAATGTTTTAGTATGATGAGAATAAGCATGTCATTACCAAAAAAATTATTGGCTGATTTTGATGAAGTTTTAAAAGAGAGAGGTTATCAGTCTCGTTCAAAGGGTATTCGTGATGCTCTTCAGGATTACATTGTAAGACATCAATGGATGAATGAGATGGAAGGAGAAAGAATTGGAATTATCACTATTATTTATGATCATCATTACACTGGAGTTATGGAAAATCTTGCAGATATTCAACATAGTTTCAGAAATGAAATTAACATGAATATGCACCTTCATATGACTGAAAAATATTGTATGGAAATTGTTGTTGTTAACGGAGATATCAGTGAAATTCGTGAGTTGACAGATAAATTAATGAGGCTTAAAGGGGTAGAACACGTAAAACTCACAACTACTGCTAATGGTGAAGAATTCAGTGACAGAGATCATGAACATGATCATCACCATTAATTCTTATTTTTTTTTATGAAATTTAAAACAACTCCTTATCATTTTGACTTATTAAAAGATGAGGAAAGACTTTCGGCATTTTACGAAGCTATTAATGAGTTATCTACCAGTCAGGAATTGGCTTATGATTTGGGATGCGGAAGTGGAATTTTATCTTTTTTTCTAAATTCTTATTTTAAAGAAATAATAGCTATTGAACAGGATTTTAAAGCAAGTAGATGTGCTAAAGAAAATTTGAAAAGCTTTAAAAACATTGAAGTTGTTAACGAAGATGTTTTAAAATATGATTTTTCTAAAAAATGTGATTTGATTGTTTGTGAAATGCTGGATACTGCCCTTATTGATGAAGAAGAAGTTCCAGTATTAAATCATGCAAGAAATTATCTGAAAGAGAATGGTAAAATAATTCCTCAGGGTATTATTAATACTATAGAGCTTGCACACCTGGAGAGGGATTACATTCATTATGATGAAGATGTTAACTGCAAAACTTTATCAAAACCGGTTATTTATGATGAAATTAATTTTCTAAATGATATAAATCCTGATTTTGAAAAGGTAATAACCATTAAGGCCAATAAGGATTCTTTAGTTAATGGATTGAAAATTACAACTATCACCAAACTTAATGATAATCTGGTTTGCGGACCTACACCTATGTTAAACCCGCCTCTGTTAATTCCTTTAGATGAAAAAAATGTAAAATGCAATGATTTAATTAATGTTAAATTAAAATATATTATGGGAAAAGGAATTGGAACTATTAAAGCAAATTATTATTAGGTGATTTTATTTCATTTAAAAGACAGCTGGAAGAATTTTTAGAAAATAATGAAAAATTGATTATATTAGGGATTGGAAACGAGCTTAAATGTGATGATGGTGTAGGGCCTTTTATAATTAATGAATTAAAAGATTTAGAAAATCCTAATTTAATAATCATTGATGGCAAGACAGTTCCTGAGAATTTCACAGGTAAAATTAGAAAAGAACAGCCTTCACATGTAATTCTTGTTGATGCATGTTTAATGGGATGTAAACCTGGTGAATTTAAAATTGTAGACAAGGATGATTTTGTTAATATTGGAATTTCAACTCATTCAATGTCTTTATCATATTTTGTTAAATATTTAGAGCGAGATAATGATTTTAAGATAATATTTGTTGGTATTGAACCTGAATCCATGGATTATTCAGATAAGCCAACGCCAGCAGTTCAAAAGGGAGCCTACAAGTTTATAAATATTTTGAAGGAGATTTTATGAAAATTTTATTTATCGGTTCAAGATTGTATGATGATATAGATTATTATGTTAGAGAAAACGGTATTGAAAGCATAATTACTGAATCTAATGAAGATGCCATAAATCTGGATTTGCCGGATCAGGTTTTTATCGTGCCTAGAGGTATGGACAGTCCAAAACAGATAGCTATCAGTCAGAATGTAGATGCTGTTGTACCTTTGATTGGTATTGATCCTCCATTAATAGAAGTAGCTAAAATGAAAGAGGAACTTGAAGCTGAAACTGATATTCCTGTAATTGCAGCTAATGTTCGTGCAGTTAGATTAACTTCTGATAAAATTAAAACCAAAGAGTTCTACAATGAAATAGGAGTACCTACTCCACAATATCAGATATTGGCTAAGGATGATTTTGAAAGCAAATTGAAAATGGAGTTTCCGGTTGTTTTAAAGCAAGGTCAGGGACAGGGCGGAAAAGATATTAAAGTAGCTGAATCTTTAGATGATGTTAAAGAGTATTTTGAAGAATTTGACCATGCTTTATGTGAAAAATTTATTGAAGGTTCTGAAATTTCTATTGAAGTATTGGGGTATAATGGTGAATATGTGCCTTTATCTCCAATTTATAAAGGAGAAACAACTTTGGAGGGAATTCATCCTTTAAATAAGATTAAAACAGCTCCCTGTTTAGTTGAAGGATTGGATAATAATCTTGTTCAGAGGACTGCATATAAAGTAGCTAAGAATTTAGGTTCTGACGGTATTTTTGAAATGGATTTCATGTTTTCAAAAGATGAACAGCAACTGTATGCTATTGAAGTTAACACAAGGCCTAATGGAACCAGATATTTAACAACAGCCACCTGTGGTGTTAATTCTTTATGTGAATTGGTAAATATGGCTGCAGGCAAATTTTCCATTAAGGATATTCAGGATAAATTGGAATATTATTATGCTACAGAAATTCCTATTGGGCATTACAAAGGTCCGGATTTAAACGAACCTTTAAAATCCTTTAAAAACAATGATTGGGTGGTTCACGGACCTGAAGGATATCAAAGAATTACAATCAGGGCAGATTCAAAAGAGCAATTAGACAGATATGTTGAAGATTTGATTTAATAATAACTTAAACACTATTAAATTAATTTTATATAACATTAGAAATAAAATTAATATGATACATAATTTATGTGTGGTAAAATGAATAATGGGGATATGTTAATTCTTTTTTTAATAACATTATTTGGTGCAATAATTTGTACATATTGCATTAGAAGAATCTTACTTAATGCAAGAATAGCAGATAATCCGATTGTCAGTGAACACAGACATAAAAGCGGCACTCCAACAATGGGTGGTATTGCATTTTTATTTGTAATTTTGTTGATTATTGCTATTTATTATAATAATACTCCAATTTTAATCATGTCTTATATTATGCTTGCAGGGGGAATTGTAGGTTTATTGGATGATTTAATTGGTCTTAAAGTTAAAGAAATTCAGAAAGTTGTTGTAAACTGTTGTGATGAAGTAATTACTTTGGGCAGACTTGATGTTGAGCCTAATGAAGAAGTTAGGGTAGCTACTCCAAAAGCTAAAAAAGAAATTGATAAGTTGGTAGAAGAAGGTAAAGTGGAAATTATTGGAGAAGTTCCAATCAAAACTGAACCTGGAGAACTTGAAAAAATCGTTTTTCAAATTCTTTTAGGTGTATTATTAGGTTTAACTGGTGTTATAACTACTATCGGTGGATTTAATTTAGGAATTTTAGCATTTCCAGTAGTTATAATTGCTATTTTAGGTTGTATTAATTGTGTGAACTTAATTGATGGGATGGATGGTTTGGCTGCAGGAATTGTAGGTATTGCTTCCTTTGCATGCTGCTGTTACTTATATTTATGCGGAAATATGGGGGGTATGCCTGTATTCATAATTTTAACAGGATTATGTTTAGGATTTTTAGTATTCAATAAGTATCCTGCATCAATATTTATGGGGGATACTGGATCATTTGTATTAGGTACAGGTTATGCTGCTGCAGTTCTTATATCTGATATTCCCTATTTTGGAGTTCTTGCATTAGGTGTTCCAATAGCATCTGTTGTTGTTAGTTTGTTACACAGAGCAAATATTATTAAATTGCCTGTTGAACCATTACATCATACATTAAATCATTATGGTATGTCTGAACGTAAGATTGTACTTAGCTATTGGGGTGTTACTGTATTGTTATGTGTAATTGGAATTCTCGCTCAATTATACATATTCTAATTTTTCTTTTTCTTTTTTTGGTGATTTTATATGATTATACAGGATTTAGCTAGTTTTATTGAAGGTAATATTGTTGGAAAAGATAGTTTTTTTGATGATGAGGGATTTACAGGGAAATTTACATTTTTAAATGATGCTGTAGAAGGTGACATTGTAATAAGACATAAAATTAATGGTAAAGGGGTAGAAATTGCAGCAGGTAAAAATTTAGCCTGTTTAATTACTCAAACTCCTCAGGATGGGGCATGTGATAAGGCAAAAGAATTGAATTTTCCGTTGATTGTTGTAGATAAGATAGAATTGGCTACTGCTTATGCTCTTAAATGGACTGTTGAAAAGTTTTCTCCAGATTCAAAAAATGTTATTATAACTGGAACCAATGGAAAATCAACAACATCTCATTTAATTTATCATATTTTAAAAAACACTGGAGTACATGTTCTTACAAATACTGACAGCGAATCAGAATTCAACACATTAATTGACCCTATGGTTTCTAAACTAATTTCTGATGAAGTTAAAAATAATGGAAAACTGGACTATCTGGTTATTGAGGTTTCAGAAGTTCAGGGCTGGCTTGGAAACTTAATGAAACATCATGCATATCTGATGGCCAGTGCAGTTAAACCAAGTGTTGGAGTTATAACTAATATAGCTATGGATCATATAGGTCTTGTAAATTCCATTGATGAAGTTTTTGATGAAATAAATCAGGTTCCCAATGCTATTGGAGATGGGGTAACAGTATTGAATTATGATGATGATTTGGTGATGAAATTAACCCCAAAACATCCTTTTTTATGTTCTATGAATAATATGGACTCAAAAAATCCTAATGTTTATTATGATAATGGAATTTTTTATGAAGGTAAACGGATTTTGGAAAACAAAGATTTGCCTTTTACTTCCCATCACTTTATTCAAAATATTTTATCAGCAGTTGCAGCATGCATATCTTTAAATATGGATATAGAAGATATTGTTGAAGGTGTAAAATCTTACCGCCCATTAAACAGAAGGTTTTCAAAACTTCATGAAAATCCATTGATTGTAGATGATTTTGCACATAATCCTGACGGTATAAAAGCTACAATTGCTGAGACCCGTAAATTACTTGCTGAAAACCAAACATTATATGTTGTATGTTCAATCAGGGGTTCAAGAGGTGTAGAAATCAACAAATTGAATGTTGAAGCATTGGCTGAATCTATGGATGATAATACAAAATTAGTTCTGTCTTCAAGTAATGATGTTGTTGACCATTTGAATTTTGTTGAAGATGAAGAGCGTGAAATTTTCTTTGAAGTTTTAAATCAGAACAATATTGATTATAATTATTTTGATAATTTATGTGACTGTTTAAAAGACACATACAAGTGTGCTGATGCAAATGATATTATTTTATTAATTGGTGCACAGGGAATGGACCCTGCTGAAGGTCTTTTGGAAAATATTTTAAGGAAATAATTTAAATATTACAAAATTTTAATATAATAAATGTAATTTATTTTTCTATTGCTTATTGATGGAAAAATTTAGAGGATAAAAACATGTTTATAAAGATAAGAAGAGATACATTAATAATTTTATTATTAGCATTCATCTTGATTCTTTGCGGTCGTTTAATAACATATGTTGCTTATGCATCCTCTGATGAAGTTACTGATGGTGTCCCTATTTCTGGAATCATAGTTAAAGGTAATGATGTTGTACCTGTAGATATTATTAGATCTAATGTTATGCAATCTGGTTTAAGAGACGGTAGTGTAATTCATGGAGATATTTTAAAAACTTCTAAAAAAGAAGTTTCACTGCAGGATGCGATACAAACGGCTCAAGAGTTTGCAAAACGGTCAACAGTTCCGGGAACCTCAGTTGCACCTATTTCTGCTGCAGATGTTCAGGTGGATAAAAACACAGGTATTGTTACAGTAACCGTTATTGAAGATTTCTCGTCAGTTGAATTAAAGAATACGACAAATCAGGGTTAATAGAGGGATAGTTTGAAAAAGTGGAATATACCAATAATTTTATTTATAATATTTATGATGTGTATAAATAGTGTAGCTGCTACTTGTAACGTAATGGTTATTACTGATCCTACTGGTAAAGACCCGAATGGAGCTGCTGCAGGAAGTATGTCTTTTGCAGATAATATGTTCCAGTCAACATTTTTAATGTCTAAGGAACATCATTTTGCGGTTCTTTCTGGGGGTACTGGTGGTTCAGACTCAAGATTGGATTCCATTGTAGACGCAGTTGCATCTCTTGAAAACAATGCATCTGCAGCTTCTGCAGCATCAATTGCATCTAAATATAAAGGAGCCCGTCTGGTTGTAGGAGGTCCTGAAATGGGTATTTCAATTGGAGGTTCTTTTGATGCATATGTTGTTACTGTAGACGGTAATGGTTCTATCACTGTAACTCCTTATTCCTCAACTTCTGGTGGAATAGCTACTTTACAGCCTGGACAAAAAGGAGCTATTATTCACTTAAGGAATTCTGAAGGAAACCCATTATATGGTACTGCAGCTACTGTTCGTAAAGAAACTGCAATTAACATTGGAAAAATGATTAGGGATGGATATCCAGCAACTACTATTGTTTCTGAAGCTATGGGTGAAGTAGCTAATGATTCTGGTGAAAAATACGGTGGAGGTGCAGTAAATCTTGTATCCGGTTTATCTACTGGAGACATGTTCACGCCTAAGGATTTAAATGAATCTGGTTATCCGATGAATGAAGTTTATTCAAAATCATGTGATGATTGCGGATGGTCGGTAGGTTATCCATCATCTGAAAATTATGAAGTCTGTCCAGTTTGTAATGGTGAGTTAACAACAATTTATGCATATGAAGCGTTGGGAAATGCGATTACGGTAACTTCCGATTCGGTTAGTGTTTCAGTTTATGGAAGTGAAAAACCAGGACTTGCATCAACGACTAAACAAATTGTAGATGCATCCGTTGCTAAATATGGATATGATGCATCAGCTATTGCAACTTCAATTAACAAAGGTATTAACAATGGTCTTTTAGTTGGAGTTGATCATGTAGAACCGAAAGATATTAATGTTAAAAAAGACTCTAAAGCAGTTGGAGTATATTATACAGCATTAAATGGAGACAAATCATCTCCATCTTGGGATTTACCTGTTGATGCAAATTTACTAAATATTTTAGGCAGTATACAAACTGCAATTGGGGTAATTTTAATATTGCTTGTAGTATTTAGAAGTAGATTATTGAAATCGTTCCAAAATCGGTGAAATTTTTCACCATTAATTATTTTTTTTAAAACAGTGATACTATGGCATTAATCTTAATAAGAGGAGAAAACAATTCAAAACTACTAAATGCAATTGCGGACATGGAAAGACATGGAAATTTAAATTTAGCAACTAAACCAAAAATAATTGATGCAAAATTTGCTGATTCATTAGTTGAAAAGATTCTAAATTTTAAACTCAGAACAAGTTCTAAAGTTGCTACTGCCTTTTTTGTTAAAGAAGATATAACTTTAAGTATTATGCAAATTAAAAAAATTCATCCGCCTGCTCATGTTGTAGTTGTTAGTGATGAATATGATGTGTTCAATCAATTAAAAAATAAGTTAAATAATGCTCCTGATTTTAAAGGATATTATTCTCATAAAGCTAAAAATGGCGGAAAAATAGATTATAAACTAAAAGGAAAAGTAAAACATATTGAAAATAAGAAAATAAATAGCTATTCAAATAAATAGCTACCTTTTTTTAATTTTTACAACATTACCAAGAGTACGTCCCTGTGAAGGGTTACCTGTGTATTTGCTTAAATCCAGTTCTTCTACATTTTCAATTAAAGTAATGTTTAAAGCATTTTCTAATTTTTTAGTTAATCTTATATCAGGAATCATCTTGCCTGATTCAATTCTATTTATAACAGAAACTTTTTCATAGATTTTTTGACCTAATTCTTCTCTTGATAGGTTTTTAGATTCTCTGGCTTTTCTAATTTTAACATTAAAATCTTCAACCAATTCTTCTTTAGGTTCATCTTTAGAATAATTTTGTTTTGTTGTTTTATTTTTCTTAGGTTTGTTTGATTTTCTAAATTTTGGTTTTGGAGGTGCTTTTTGTATTTTTCCAAGTTTAGCACATTCATCACAAACAATCATGACAGATCCTTCAATTTTTGCTTTTTTAGGATTGTCAGATACTTGTCTACCACAAATTTCGCATTCCATATTAATCAGTTTTTCCTAATTCAATTTAATTAAGTATTTATTAGTTAATGTATATAATTAATTTCCCATAAATTTTAAATATTATCATTTAGTAAATAACATAACAATAAAATTTAAATATGTTAATGTTACTAATGGTTATTAAAGTAACATGGATGTCGAAATTATAAAAATTTTCAATCAATATTATTGGAGATGAGTCCTATGGATAATATTAATGATTTGGAGAATTCTTCAAAAGAACAGTTAGTTGAGAAAGTTGAATCAATGCAAGAAGAAATAGATTCATTAAAAGAAGAAAACTCCAAAGCTAAAAGTAATTTAATGTGGAAAGTTAGGAAATTGGAAAAAGATAAAGTTCTAATTGAAAATGAAAAAATCAGATTAGAAAGAGAAACTAAATCCTTACGTTCCGAAGTAGAAAGATTTAGATCACCTCCTTTAGTTTTAGCTACTATTACTGAAGTTTTAGATGATTACAGAATGACTGTTAAAAGCAGTACTGGACCTAGCTTTTTAGTAAATTATTCAAAATTCTTAGATGAAAAATTATTGGTGCCAGGTTCTAGAGTTGCATTGAACCAACAGACTTTTGGTATTGTAGAAGTTTTACCGTCAGAAAAAGATGCAAATGTTACAGGAATGGAAATTGAAACAAAACCTGACATTACATATGATAAAATCGGTGGACTTGAAGAGCAAATAGTTGAAGTTAAAGAAACTGTTGAACTTCCTTTAAAAGAGCCGGAATTATTTGAAAAAATAGGTATTGATCCGCCTAAAGGAATTTTATTGTACGGACCTCCGGGAACCGGTAAAACTTTACTTGCAAAAGCGGTAGCTAATGAAACAAATGCTACATTTATTAAAATTGTAGCTTCCGAATTCGTTAAAAAATATATAGGTGAAGGAGCCAGACTTGTTCGTGAAGTATTTGAATTAGCTAAAGAAAAAGCACCGGCTATTATTTTCATTGATGAACTTGATGCTGTTGCAGCCAAAAGGCTTAAAAGTTCAACTAGTGGAGACAGAGAGGTTCAAAGAACTTTAATGCAACTTCTTGCTGAACTTGACGGTTTTGAATCCAGGGGAGATATTGGAATTATCGGTGCAACAAACCGTCCGGATATTTTAGACCCTGCATTATTAAGGCCTGGCCGTTTTGACAGATTTATAGAAGTTCCCCTTCCTAATGATGACGGAAGAAAACAAATCCTAAAAATACATACTAAAAACATGGCTTTGGATGAGGAAGCTGACTTGGATTTGCTAAGCAGCTTAACTGATGGTCTTTCCGGTGCTGATTTGAAGGCAGTATGTACTGAAGCAGGTATGTTTGCTATTCGTGAAAAAAGAGATAGAGTCACAGTAACTGATTTCATGGATGCTGTAGAAAAAGTTCTTGACAAGGAACATGATGATGAATTTATAAAAGAAGCAGGCGTAATGTTTGCTTAAATAATCTGTAAGCCAATGATGAACCCTATGAGCTCTGATACGTGATGAATGATGGGCGAGCTGAGGCTTACTTTTTAAATCTTATTTTTTTAAAAAACTTTATTTAAAATTAAATTCTAATACATTATTATGTTGTTTAATAGAAATGATAAAATAACTAATGAAAAAACTATTTATCAAACCAAACCGAATATGCTTTTAGGATGTAAAAAAGCTATTTTTGGAGTTATTTTATTAGTAGTTGTTTTATCTGTTGCATCACCGATTATTACATTTATTGGTGAAATGCAAGTATATTTAATATCTTATGTTAAATTGTCTTTAACAAGGTATACTGCTATTGCACTTTTTGTAATTATACTTTTTATTATTCTGTATATAATCTGGCAACTTATTAACTGGTATTATATGGAGTATATTTTAACTGACTCAAGAATTATTATTAAATCAGGAGTTTTATACACTAAAAAAAACTACATGCCTTACGGAACAATTCAGGATGTAAGCACATCTCAAAGTATTGTAGCAAAAATATTGAATGTCGGAACAGTTTCGGTTTATAGTGCTTATGACAACAATCAGATGAAATTAGCCAATATTTCAAATGTTAAGGAAGTTGAAAATATAATATTTTCAAGAATATCCAATCAGAATAATCTAAGAAGCAGACATTATAGAGATGATTTTTCTATAAACAGACAGCAGCCTGAATATTATTCTGATGATGAATACTATGAACCATCTAATGACTACCGCTCAAAAAGAAGACAGTATGAGGATGGCGGTTATTATGGTGAAGATGAATATTATGAGCCTCAGGATTATTACAGAAAAGAACCTGTTAGGGATTATGAATATTATCCTGAAGAATTGAACTTTGAAGAGGAAAAAAGGCATAATTATGAATATGAACCTTACATGAAAGATTCTTTGGAAGACAATATTGAAGGTGCTGTTAACAATAGGGGTAATGGACTTCATGATAATGACTATTATAATGAAAGTACTGATGATTATTCTTATAGTGATGATGATTACTATGGGGAAAATGAAGCTGAACTTTATTATAATGATCAGGACATTCAGGATTCAAAATTTGAAGAAAATGATATAGGTACCCAAACAAAAGACTCTAAAGAAACTATCATCAGAAGACATTTCGACAAATTTAAAAAATAATTTTTTTTTAAAAAATCAGGTGAAGTTAATGGAATTACTATGTATACAATCTCAGGAACATGACAAATTACCTCTTGCAGAACTAAAAGCAGTTATTGAATGTGAGGATATGGAATTGGATATTTCTAAAATAACTGAAGGTTTGATTTTATTAAAGGATATTTCTGATGAAAACTCAGACAAATATTATCAGACACTTGTAAAAAGATTAGGATACACCCATGAAGTGGATGAGGTAATATTTAAATCCTCTATAGATGATTTGGAAAGGGATATTTTAGCTATTGACTGGAGCAGATATATTTCTAAAAACTTTGCTGTAAGAGTAAAAAGATTCAACTCTCCAATTGATACTGTGGTTGCTGAGCGAAAGACAGGATCATTAATTTTATCAAAATGTGACAATATAAAAGTAAAACTGAAAAAACCTGATTCATTAATCAGATTAATTGCTTATGAAAATACTGTTTATATAGCTATTGAAAAATTTAAACTCAATAAAAAACATTTTGAAGAAATAAAACCTCATAAAAGACCGTTTTTCTATCCAGGTTCAATGAGTCCAAAATTGGCAAGGTGTATGGTTAATCTGTCTAGGGTTAATTCCGGAGATTTGG
>ENA-OPBF01000002-OPBF01000002.1-human-gut-metagenome-genome-assembly--contig:-NODE-2-length-324370-cov-12.608094_pt1:0-65000 | contig 324370 bp, 330 predicted proteins | sample MGYA00241067_ERZ501450 | MGnify/ENA primary metagenome ERZ501450 (study PRJEB25962, sample SAMEA2042516) | human gut metagenome | biome: human gut; feature: human-associated habitat... | reverse complement strand
ACGGTGAGGAAGTTTTAAATGCTGGTGTAGGTATTGGTCCTGTGGATGCTGCAATCAATGCTGTTAACTCTTTGGATATCTTTGATGATATTGATTTTATTGAATACCATGTAGATGCAATTACCGGAGGTACTGATGCACTTATTGATGTAATTATTAAACTTCAGAAAGGGGATAAAATCATATCTGCAAGAGGAACTGAGCCGGATATTATTAATGCCAGTGTAAAGGCATATATTTCTGGTGTTAACCGCTTACTTTCTAATTAGGGTGTTTTTATGGAAATTAAAGTTTTAGGATTTAGAGGAAATATTGATTCTGTCAGCAAAACACTGGATAAAATTAACAGTCTTAAAAATAGTGATGATGAAATTATCCAGCTTTTGAATGCTGATGCAATAGCAGGTTTAAGGCATGTGGAACATGGTGTTAATCAGGCTTTTTTAGCTTTCAGAAGACATGAAAACCTTGCCAATGATTTAAGTGTTGAGATTTGTTTAAGATGTTCCGCTCAAAGACAGATTTCCAAAGCTTTTGAAATTCTTGGCCTTAAGGAAGGAAAAATGAATTTGTGCGCTATCTTAATAAACTGTTCTGATGAAAGTATTGATAAATTATCTTTAATGTTTGATAGAGATGATAATGTTTTAATAGCTGATGAATTAAAATTAATGAAGATTTATGATATTGATAAAAATGAGCTGGCAAACATGCATATTGATGATATAATAATTGATAAGATAACCAAACTCATAGTTGATTATTAACAACTTCAATTATTTTATCAAGATTTTCTTTTTTTAAACTGCTGTAATCCAAATTTTTAACTTCAATTACAAGTCCTTTTTCTTTCAGACGATTATAGTTCGGACATTTTGTAATGAAAGCATGATGATTTATCGGCAATTCCTTTTTCACTTTCCAGATTATATCCTTCGGTTTGTTATGTTGGATAATTACATTAACGCCTCTTTTACTTGCATGAAATGTATTATTTATATGTTTTTTTAATATGTTTGTTGCATTTATTGTTTGTTCCAAATTACTTTTTACAAAATCAAGTTCTTTATCTATACCACTACATATTATTTCATTAGTTTTACTTAATTTTTGAGGCAGTTTGGTATTTTCAAAAATTTCAGGTTTATTTGAGCTGATAAAGCCGCCGCTTCCAACATTTATGATTTTTGGAGATCCTGTTGAAGCAATTATGATGTCTGATAAATTTCCATTTCCCAACTCCTGTTTTTCATCTCCAATTCCTGCAGAAGCATCTTCAATTGTTGTGATTCCATTGTTTTTACAGTATTTTGAAATGCTTTTTGTATCCTGGTTTGCACTATATCCTGCAAAACTTGTAAATATTAGGGCGGAGTTTTTAGGAATATCCATTTCATTTAAATAATCAGTGTTTATCAGTCCTAAATCTGTTTTGAGGGTTATTATTTCCTTATTTAAATAGTTGGCAATTTGCTTAAAACCATTCCATCCTCCCTGGTCTGGTATAATGACTGAACCTTCAATAGCTGACAGTGCTATAAAAATACTGTTGTTTCCGCTGCTGGTTATTTCGCAGTATTCATGTCCTGTAATTTCTTTTACTTTTTTTTGGCAGTTTTTTTCAAAACTGTTGTTCCTGTCATTTAAATAAGGATTTTCGCCACTGGCTACTTTAGCCATAGATTCCCTAGTTTCTTTATGAGGTTCTTTAAATTTAAATTCCATATTATCACTATTTGAAGTATTGATCCAGTGTAGTCTGTTTTGTGTGAAGCATTTCATTTAACAGGGTTCCCTGCTTTACATATTTTTTAACCGGTATTTTTAGTTTGCTTCCGCAGTATAACATAGCATCTTTTAAGGTTTCAAATTCTTTATATGATTTTTTCATAGCTTCTTTCATATTTTCTCTAACATTAAATACTCCTAATGGCACATAACCTTCGTAAGCTTCTCTTAAAACAAGTAATCCTGCCTGTTTTTTCTCTTTAAATAAACTGTCAAGAACTGCCATTTTAGCTGTGTAATAACATCCGCCAACTCTTGAGTATTCCTTTTTTCCACCATTTGTTTCATAGTCTGAGAAAATAATTTCTTCTTTACCTATTATTTTAATAAATGCTTCATACCATTCATACTGCCATTCTGTCGGAGTCAATATGATTACATAATAATTGTTCAGGCTTCCGAATTCATAAACCCTGTATGTATCAATCTTTTCAAATTTTCTGACTTCTTTTAAGAATTGGTCTGCCAATGTGGTATCACATGCTGTAATTGACCATCTTGTCGGAACCAGTTTTCTTTTGTTTTTTGTTCCAAAGGCACCTACTGAAAATGCTTTTTGCATAGCTGTAAATGGAACATCTTTATTGTGCAAGTTTAGAACAGCTTCACTGGCTTTCAAATCAGTGTCATAATAGGTTTTTTCCAATTGTTTGTCCCAGCGGACTGCATCTATATCAAATTTTTCAATAACTGCACTTGGACCATGAGGCATACTGTCTTCAGTCAGCAGTGCTCCTGTGGGACGTTTGCCAAAAGTGGCTTCACTGTCAATTGCTTTGGAAGCCAGGGAGATGTCCTGTAGTTTTTCAACAAAAGGATTATCTAAATCATCAATTTTAATTAGTTGTTTTCCTCTTACGAGACTCATTCTGTATTTAATTATATCTTCCTGATTTTTATGCTCTCCAATCCAGGATTCCGGAGAATCCATAATTGCAGTATCTCCTAATTGATTTGCCATCATAGGCCCTGCATAGACTTTGGGATATGACCATCTTCCAATAAAAACAGACGGTGGTGTGCTTCCCTCTAAATTTTTTCCAACTTTAACAGATTTCATCTGTATTTGTTTGGTTAATTTTTCAAGGTATGCATTTTTGGTTGTTTTCATATTTGCCATTTTAAATCTAGTGAAAATAAGTATTTAATTAAAAAAAAGATTTGAAAGTACCTAAATTTTTTTCATTTAAGTACTGATTATTTGTTTTTAAGCGAATTCGATTGTGCTAGGTGGTTTATCACTTATGGATAATGCAACATGTGTTACTTCAGAAATTTCAGAAGTTATTCTTTGTGACATTGTTTGAATAACCTTCCATGGTAATTCAGGAACATATGCAGTCATAGCATCAACGGAATCAACGATTCTTAAAACAACCAAATAACCGAAGTCTCTTTGGTCTCCTTTAACTCCGGTAACTTTACTGTCAGTTAATACTGCGAAATATTGCCATACATCTTTGTCAATACCTGCTTTTTCTATTTCGTCAGTTACTATTTTATTTGCTTTTCTGCAAATATCAAGTTTTTCTGGTGTAAGTGAGCCAATAACTCTAACAGCAAGACCCGGGCCTGGGAACGGTTGTCTGTGAACTACTTTTTCAGGTAAGTCTAATAATAAACCAATTTCCCTTACTTCATCTTTGTACAAATCACGGATTGGTTCAACTAACTCAAGAACCATACCGCTAGGGAGTGCTAAATTGTGGTGGGATTTGATTTTACCTTTACTTTCAATCCAATCAGGAGCTATGGTACCTTGTACTAAGTATTTTGCATCTGTTTTTTCAGCTTCTCTTTCAAAAACATCAATAAATACTTTTCCGATGATTTTTCTTTTTTCTTCAGGATCTTCTACTCCTTCAAGAGCGTTTAAGAATTCTTCAGAAGCATCAACATAATTAAAGTTTAATCTATCTTTAAAAGTATTAGTTACTTCTTCCACTTCCCCTTCTCTTAAAAGACCATGATCTACAAATATTGCTATTAAATTATCTCCAATAGCTTCTTGGACAAGAACAGAACATACTGAACTGTCGACTCCTCCGGATAAAGCAATAATAGCTTTTTCATCACCTATTTGCTCTTTTATCTTTTGGATAGCATCTTTAATAAATTCTTCTGGACCTAACATTGTCTCAACCACAAATGATTATTCTGCTTCTTCTTCGTTTTCTTCTTCATAATCTTCAATGATTTGTTTAACCATTGCTTCCAAACCGTTTTCATTTCCAGCTTCAAGTGCTTCAAATATTTCATCATATTTGACATATTTTTCTAATTTTATAGCTTTAGCACCAATTCCGGAGATTCTGAACCCGTATTCTTCATCTCCTACAGGAATATTGACATACTGTCTTCTTAAACCTGGTTTATTTGCAAGTGCTTTTTCTTTTAAGTCTTCTGGATTATCAATCATTATTACACCTTTTTTTACAAATTTCATAGAAATTTTCGAATATAGTTGATCCTTTAGGAGTATGATGTACTTCAGGGTGGAATTGTATTCCATAAACATCTTTTTCGGTATGTTTAAAGGATTCAACATCGCATAAGTTTGAATTAGCCAAAATTTCAAAATCATCAGGGATACTTTTCACTTCATCTTTGTGGGAAGACCAGACTTCCATTTTAGGAGCTAATCCTGAAAATAAGTTTTCATCATTAACAATATTGATTTCAACTTTAGCATAGCTTTCAGTATTGGACGTGTCTATTTGTCCACCGTAAGCCTTGGCTATTAGCTGGTGTCCTAAACAGATTCCTAAAATAGGTATATCAAAATGTTTAATATATTCTTCACTATTTCCAGCACCTTCAATTGAAGGTCCTCCACCTAAAATCAATCCAATTGGATTTTTAGCTTCAATTTCTTCGATACTTAATGTATTTGGAACTAATTCGGTTGGAATTTTAAGATATTGTAAGCTACGTTGAATTCTATGATTATATTGGCCTTTATTATTAATAACTAATATTGTCATTTTTTACTCCCTAATCTAATGTTATTATTTTAGTTTTTTTTATTTATTATATGTTTGTACTAAATTTTAGGAATAATTTTTTAAAAAAAGAAAAATAGGTTTTCATAAATTAATTTCAATGTTTTTGAAAATTTTGAATTTGAATTTTGTTGTTCAAATTTTGTATCTGACGAAACAGTCATTGTAAATGCTCTAAAATCAGCACATGGTCTTTATTTTATTTGAAAAAAATTATTGATGTAGCCACAAGTAAATCTGTGCCAATTACAAAAATAACGCTACATAAAAGTATTTTAATTTAATAATGTAAAAAAAGATAAGGGCATTTTTGCCCTATTATTTGTTTTTTATTGTAGGTGTTATCTGTTTTAGCAAATCCAAATCATAGCTGCCGATTATAATGATGCTGCTTGGGTTATTATTATTTATTGCAATGTATGTTTCATTTTCAAATCCTATGATATTATTTTCATCTGTTATTTGGTAGTATGTGATGTTGTTGGAAGTTTCCACAATTCTTGAAGAGTTAGTTAAATTTTCAATGCTTGTCTGTTCCAATATATGATTTAATTCATTCTGATTTTCATAAAATGTTTTGTTAATTTTTATAACTTGAAAATTGTCTCCAACATATACACTTAATGATAAATCAGAACCTGCTAATTTAACATTGCTGTCTTCAGGTATTTCCATGGTAAACTCTCCAAAGTCATAGGTTTCCATTTCTGGAGGTGCTGTAGATTCACTAATGATATACCCATATCCTCCTGCAGATAATATGATCATTGCTATGAAGAATATGATTAATTGCCATTTTCTTTCCATTTTTCCACCATTTGCTTAAACTTTATATATAATATTAAATAAATCACATTGTCATGGAACTTAGAGATTTAATTTATATTATTATTGCAATTTTAATTGCAGTAGTGCTATTAAAAATATTCATGTGGTTATTGCCATTGTTTATAGTATTGGTTATAGCATTTTTCATATATGTGTATTTATCTGAGCGTTTTTAATTTATTTGTGATTGTGTATGTCTTCATATGCGGAAGTTGCAGCTATTGCACCTTCTCCACATGCTACAATCCATTGCCTTAACCCGCCACATATATCTCCTGCAGAATAAACATTTTCAATATTTGTTCTTTGATGTTTATCTGTAATTATTTCTCCGGATTCACTTAATTCAACATTTAATTTTTTGGCTAATTCATTATGTGGTTTATATCCTATGCCAACAAAAACTCCCTGTGTTTTAAATTCACTGTATTCATTAGTTTTAACATTTTTTAGAATTACAGAATTTACAAGAGCATTTCCTTTTATTTCTTCAACTGTTGTATCATAAATAATATCAATATTTCTTTCCTTAATTTCCTTTTGCAGATATTGCTGAGCTCTTAGTTCATCTCTTCTATGGATAATGGTAACATTACAGCCGACATTGTCCAGGAAAATAGCTTCTTGCAGTGCACTATTTCCACCGCCAATCATTATGGCATCTTTGTCCTTAAAGAATAATCCGTCACAGGTAGCGCAATAGCTAACTCCCTTGCCTAAATATTCTTCTTCTCCTGGAATTTCCAGATGCTTATGTGAACTTCCAGTAGCTAAAATTATTGTTTTTCCGCAGTATTCATCTTTATGTGTTGTAACAAGGAAGTTATCATTGTTTTTTTCTATGTTTTTTACAATTTCATTTTCATGCAATTCAACATATTTCATACACTGCAATTTCATTTTTTCAACTAATTCAAAACCTGAAATTGTGTCAAATCCAGGATAATTTTCCATTAGTGGAACTTCACGACCAATTCCACCAGCCAGTCCTTTATCCAAAATTAATGTTTTTGTTCCTTGTCTTCCTGCATAGATTCCAGCAGTTAATCCTCCAGGACCTGCTCCAACTATGATTATATCATAAGTTTTCATGTTAATAACCTCAATATTTAGTTAATTTAATTATATTGTTTGGGATTATTTAAAATTAATGAAAGTATTATTTTATTTTGATAAGTTTAAAAAAAGAAAAAAGAGATTAATTATTCGTTTTTCTTATATCTGTAATAACTAAAGATTAAAACAGCAAAAACAATAATTAACACGATTATAAAAGGTATTGGATTAATTTGTGTTTGTTTTGAAACATCTTTGTCAAGAAGTTCATGAACACTTTTTTCAGAGTCACCGGTTTTTGCTTCCTGTGAAGAGTCTGTTCCTACATTCACATTACTTTCAGTAGAGTTGCTGACAATTTTATTTTCATTGGAAACAATTTTATTAACTTCATTGCTTATGGCTGAAACTATATTGTTAATAATGTTGTCTGTATGATTGTTGCTGCTAATTTGTAACAGGTTTTGTTGTATTAGTTTCAGGATTTGCAGGAGTGTTTGGAGTTACTGGATTAGTTGGTTTTGGATTAGGAGTTATTGGATTTATACTGATGAATTTAGTTGGTATTTGGAAGGTGCCTGTTTTGTCATCAACTATTATAGTTGTATTGGTAGTTCCAAAATCATTTCTATCAATATTGGAATCTTTTGCTGTTGAGTGTTCAATTACAAAGATTTTATTGTTCTTCGCATAATTGTCCATTATAAGATTATTGTGGAATATTACCTTGGAAGGTATATTGGGTGTTTCTTCATCAACATATATGACTCCACTTTCACCGTAATTGTTAGCAATAATTGAATTGGTTACTTCAAGAGGTCCGGATGTAATTATCCTTTGTTAGTATTTTTTTTCTAAGTTTGTAAAATTGTTCTCCTGCTACTGAAATAGCTCCGCCATTTTCATTTGCTTTATTGTCTTTAAAGATACATGTATCTGCATATACCTTACCACCGTGTTCACTGTGGATTGCACCACCGTAATCATGACCATCACCGTTTATAAAGGTTATATTAATAAATTTCACTGTTGAAACAGAATTGATTAATATAATGCTGTCTTTATGCTGCCCATCTATTATGATGTCTTTAGCATTTCCCTTTCCTTGAAATGTTAAGTTTTTATCAACTTTTATTCCGTTTTGGTAATAAGTTCCGGGTGTTAGATAAATGGTGGCTGAGCTATTTGCATCATTTACTGCTGTTTGTATTGAATCTTCGGGACCAATAGTTATCGAGTTATCAATATTATCGGATGTAACATTTTATTCAGCAGAAACTGCAGGAATAACGATTACTAAAAGTAAGAATATAAGAAGAATTGATAGTTTCCTTATATTTTCACCTCCATTTATAATATTTAAAAGGGTTTAAATAAAAAGTTTTTTCCTGTTTTGAAAATAAGTAATATCGTAAAAACATCGTTAAACAGCTAAATTAGCTATTTAAATAGATAATTATAATTTTTATTTTATGGATGTTAATCAACAGTATTATTGAATTTTAAATAAAAATAAGTAAAAGAGTTATTAACTCTTTTATAACATTTTCTGAATGGACTCTTTAACTATTCTGTTAACAATACTTCCGTCAGCTTTGCCTTTAAGTTCTTTCATACTCATTCCCATTAAAGGACCCATAGCTCCCATCTGGCGTTCTTTAACCATAGCTTCATTTTTATTGACAATGTCTTCTATGATTTGAGTAACTTCTTCATGGCTAAGCAAAGTCAGATTATTGTTTTTAGCTGTTATTTCGATTTCCTCATCAGGTGATTGTATTACGCAGGTTGTTAATTTGGTAACACTATCTTTAGCTATTTTGGAATCTGCTAAAAGTTGGAAAATATCTTTTAAGTGTCGGGTAGTTAAAATATCAATGTCAAGACCTTCCCTTTTAATTTCTCTTAAATCATAAGCAAGAAGGGAAGCTACTGGTGTTGGATCTACTTCAACATCAGTTAATATCTCTTCAAAGACATCAGCTTCTAATCTTTTAACTAGCTGGCTGGCTAAATCTTCACTTAAATTGTATTCTTTAATAATTCTTTCTTTTTTAACATCAGGAAGTTCCGGTAAGTTGTTTTTAATTGGTTCGACCAGTTCATCAGTTATTTTAAATAATGGAATATCTGTTTCCAGATACATCCTGTTAGCTGTAGGAAGAGGTCTCATATATTCGGTATTTCCATCGTCTAATGATTTACGTGTTTCTTCAACAACTCCTTCAAATCCGAGATTAGCTCTTCTTTTAACTTCTTCCAGTGCTGAAATAGCTACATCTTCATCATGTGCAACAATGATGAATGCATCCTGAGAACTAACATTCAAATAGTCTTTTACTGAATTTACTTCGTCCTGTGTAATACCGTATGCAGGTAGTTCGTCACTGTGGAATATTCCTGAAACTCCACGTTTTTTAGCATAACTTGCTATTTCAGTACCAAATCTTCTTCCAGGCTGAACTTCTTTTCCGATAAGTCCGTTGAAACCTTTTAATACAACTGCTTTTATGGATTCTGCTGAAGATAATATTTTGGACTTGGTATTTTCAAATAAGCTATCTAAATCATGAATTTCTTCAAGCACTTCAGCATTTCTTTTGTTCAATTCTTCTTTTATTTCAATTAATGCAAGCTGTCTTTGAACTTCATTTTCTACAATTTCGCTCATTAAATCAAGGTTTTGAACACCTTTAATTTCAACACGGGCTCCTTTTTCAATTGAAATATTTAAATCCTGTCTGATGGTTCCGAGACCTCTTTTTACATTAGTACTTCTTAAAACCTGACCGATCATATATGCAACTTCACGGACTTGATCAGGATGGTGCATAGACGGATCTGTTGTAATTTCTGCAAGAGGAATACCTAACCTGTCTAATCTAAATTCAGTGTAATCTTCAGTAGTTTCAATTCTTCTGGCTGCATCTTCTTCAAGACCTAAACTTTCAATAGCTACCCTGCCGTAAGGAGTGTCAAGATAACCGTCAGTTGCAGCAAGTCCTGTTCTTTGGAATCCTCCGGTGTTACTTCCATCAATAACCTGTTTTCTCATTGTATGGAATTCATCTACAATATGCATATTCATCAATGCAGCTATTGTAATACAGATTTCAAGAGCTTCTTTATTTAAGCTGTGAGGAGGTTCATCATCACTTTCAACAAGACAAGTGTGGTGGTCATAAGATTCATATTTGAAGTTTAAACCACGTAAAGACTCCTGAAGAGCAGCCCTGTCAATTTCACCAAGTTCACTTTGTGTTGGCCTTAAGTTTCTCTCAACAATTTCATTGTAATCTTCATCAACTAACTCGGTTTTACAAGGACAAAAGAGTTTATGTTTAGTATTTAATTGCTGATGAATTTCAAGTCCCATTTTAAGCCCTAATTTTTCCCAATCCATTTTCACACGACCTTAATTTAAGAAATATTTGATTGAAGACTTTTCATTAAATTCTCCAGCTATATTTTTATTCATTAGTTTTGCAACTTCTCCAATATCATTAGTTTGACCTAAAACCCAGCTTAATTTAACATAAGCGGTTTCAGGAGTCATATCTCTTCCAGATATAACTCCTGCATTTAATATTTCTCTTCCGGTGGAATAAACATTCATATTTACTCTACCGTATAAACACTGGGAAGTCATGACAACAGGAATATTTTCATCATGTGCTCTAGCTAAAGGAGTTATTAATTTGTCTGGGACATGTCCAAGACCGGTTCCTTCAATAACAAGACCTTTATATCCTTTATCAATATGATATTCAATAAGCTCTTCACAGATTCCAGGAAAACTTTTGATAAGCCCTACTTTTTCTTCAACAGCACTGTTGACTTCCAATTCATTTTCATTTCTTTTAGTGTATCTGTAATTAGGGTTAATGTCAACAGAATGATTTTCAATTTTAGCTATTGGTTCATAGTTAATGCTTCTAAATGTATCTCTGCGGCTGGTGTGCATTTTACGGACTTTAGTACCTTTATGAAGATAAGTGTAGGAATCATTTAAACTTCCATGCATACATACGCTGACTTCAGCAATATCTGATTTTGCAGCTACTACAGAATCAATGAGGTTCATATTAGCATCACTGGATGGCCTGTCTGAACTTCTCTGAGCTCCTGTTATTACAATTGGAACCGGTGTTTTTAACATGAAACTTAATGCAGCAGCAGTGTAGTGTAATGTGTCAGTACCGTGAGCTATTACAATACCGTCAGAACCATCAGATATGTCATTAGCTATTGATTCGGCAGCTTCAACCCAATATTTAGGTTGCATATTTTCACTTAAAATATTGTACAGTGCTTTAACATTATAATTGGCATAATCTAATAATTCAGGGTTTGCTTTAATTAAATCAGCTGCTGTAAATTTAGGGTGAACTGCTCCAGTTCTATAATCAATAATTGAAGAAACAGTTCCTCCTGTAGATATTATTGAAATATTTTGTTTTGAAGGGTCGTGAGCTATATCTTCAGCCCCATAACCAATTTTCGGTTTGTCACCTTTTTGAATCAGTTCAGCTTGTGTATTTTCAATAGCTACACCGACATTGTATCCGCTGTCTAGTTTTAAAACTAAATATCCGTCTTCACTATCTTCAGATCTATCTAATAAGATACCTTCATAGGAGATATCCTCTTTATTGATTTTAATGGTATCTCCTATGGTAATTCCATTATTTTCCAAGTATTTTTTAGCTATTTCTTTATATGTCATGAAACCACATTTAATTTAAGAGTTGTCTTTTACCCATTGCGCTCCAGCTTTTAAAACATCAATATTTACATCAATGACTTTAGGTTTGGATGCAAACATATGTTTAATAGCATTTTCATAGGATTCTGGTGCTAAAGTTTTCTTCAATTCCATTAAAACACCAATTAAAGCAGTATTTGCAGTTCTTGTGTTTCCAAATTTTTCAGCTATTTCAATTGAAGGAACTTTGATTATATTGATGTTTTTATCAACTTCAACATCACCTATACGGGAATCATAGATAATAGTTCCGTTTTCTTTAACATCTTTGGCAAATTTCTCTAAAGACGGTTTGTTTAGAGCAATGAGAATGTCAATATCTTCTACAACTGGAGTTCCTATGGTTTCATCAGAAATTACAATGGAACAGTTTGAGCTTCCTCCCCTTTGTTCTGGTCCGTAACTTGGATACCATGAAACATGTTTGCCTTCACTGCAGGCAGCCTGAGCTATTGTAAGACCTGCACTTAAAACACCTTGTCCTCCAAATCCGGTTACTTTTATGGTTACAGGTTCCATACCAGTACTTTCACAGTAAGCGGAGTCTCCGCTTCTGTCTACATTGAATATTTTATCTAGGGAATCGATTGTGTAATCATTTTCAGGTCTTATAATTGGTTTTCTGTCTTTCAATTCATTTCTGAAGTTTTTGACCGGAAACTCTTTTTCCATCTGATTTTCAAGGAAGTCTTGAACACCTTTTGCATCTTGTTTTAAGTTGGTAGGACATGGGGATAAGATTTCTACAAATGAATATCCTTTTCCTTCTTTTTGAATGGTTAATGCCTGTTTGATAGCATATTTTGCAAGTCTGATTTTTAAAGGAGTAGCTAGTGAAACTCTTTCAATAAATACTGGCGCCTTTAAGCTGTCAATTAATTCACACATATGGGTTGGATATCCTGCATAATCAGGATCTCTTCCTGTTTGACAGGTAACAGTTTTTTCTCCAACTAAAGTTGTTGGTGCCATTTGTCCACCAGTCATTCCATAAACTGTATTGTTTACAAAGAATACTGCTATTTTTTCTCCTCTGTTTGCTGCTTGTAATGTTTCATTTAAACCAATGGATGCTAAATCTCCGTCTCCCTGGTAACTCATTACAATTGCATTATCTTCGGCTCTGGAAATACCTGTAGCTACTGCAGGTGCTCTTCCATGAGCTGTTTGTACATTTCCGCAGTTGAAGTAGTAATAAGCAAATACTGAACATCCTACAGGAGAAATCATGACACATCTTTCTTGTATTCCAAGTTCATCCATACATTCTGCAATTAATTTATGGATAATTCCGTGTCCACATCCTGCACAGTAATGTGTAGTGGTTTGGTTAGTTTCACCTTTTCTTGGAAAAGATGGATAAATTGACTCAGGACGTTTACGTATTGATAATTCATAATCTTCTAGGTTTTTTGGTGCTAAACTTTTTTCATCCATTTTTTCACATCCCTAATCAATAATATATTTTCCTGTTTTTCCTTTTTCGGAAGTACCTTTTGGTAATTCTTCATCAATTTCAGCTATTTCGTAAATCTTTTTAAGAATCTGTTTAAGTTCAATTAAGTTTCCACCCATCCTGTTGACAAGGTAAGTATTTTCTTTTCTTAAAGCAGCTAACTGTATATCTTCCAATAACTGACCGTTACTCATTTCTACAGAAACGAAACTTACTCCCTTATCACCAAGCTCTTTAATTTTTTCTTCTGGGAATGGTGATAATGTAATAGGTCTTAAAAGTCCTACTTTTAATCCTTTTTCACGGGAAACATCAACTGCACTTCTGGCTACTCTACTACTAATTCCATAAGATACTAAAACAATTTCAGCATCGTCAAGTTTGTAATCTTCGTATTCAACTTCATTTTCAGCTATTTTAGCATATTTTTCCTGAATTTCAAAGTTGAAGTCTTCTAACTGGTCAAAATCAAGGAAAATGGAAGTGACTAAATTTTCCATTGTGTCTTTGTTTCCACGTACTGCCCAGGATTCATCTATTGTAGGGTCAACAGCTTCTTTTGGGAATTCTAAAGGTTCAGCCATTTGTCCAAGAGTACCGTCAGCAAGTACAACAACAGGATTTCTGTATTTATGAGCTAATTCAAATGCTTTCATAGTTAAATCGCACATTTCCTGTACACTGTTTGGAGCTAAAACTATATTTTTATAATTACCGTGACCTCCACCTTTAACTACCTGATTATAATCTCCCTGTTCAGGTCCAATATTACCTAATCCTGGTCCTGCCCTCATAATGTCAACAATTACTGCAGGCAATTCTGCACCAGCCAGATAAGTAAAGCCTTCCTGCATTAAACTTATTCCAGGTCCGGAAGATGCAGTCATAACTCGGTGTCCTGTTGAAGCTCCTCCATATATCATGTTGATTGAAGCTTCCTCACTTTCTGCTTGAACGAAGTTTCTGTTAACCATTGGGAAGTATTTGGATGCTTCGTGAAGAATTTCACTTGCAGGTGTAATTGGATATCCAAAGAAACAGTCGCATCCAGCATACATTGCTCCAATGATAACTGCAGTATTTCCTTTTACCATTTGATTAGTCATTGTCTTCCTCCTTTTTAGTATATACATAAACTTCGAGAGCTAAGGGTTCTGGGCATGTAAGGAAACAATCCCTGCATCCGCTGCAACCTTCTCCGCTGTAATATGCATAGCGATATCCTGCTTTATTAAGCTCACTACCTATTTTAATAACATTTTGGGAGCATCCTAAAACACATCTCCCGCAGCCTTTACATTCTTCTTTGTGTATTATTGGATATGATACATCAGCCATTTTACCATCTATTCCTTTTTGTTATCGTTATTTCTGATTTCTACTCTTCTTATTTTTCCACTTATTGTTTCTGGAATTTCATCCACAAATTCAATTAATCTTGGATATTTATAAGGAGCTGTAACTCTTTTTACATGATTTTGAATTTCTTTTTTAAGTTCTTCGGAACCTTCGTATCCTGGTTGCAATATGATTGTAGCTTTTACGATTTGTCCTCTTATTTCATCAGGATATGCAGTAATTGCACAGTTACTTACTGATTCATGGGATAATACTGCACTTTCTACTTCATAAGGTCCAATACGGTATCCTGAACTTTTAATAATATCATCATTTCTTCCTATGAAATGGATATATCCGTCTTCGTCCTTCCATGCGGTATCTCCGCAATGGTAGTAGCCGTCATGCCATTGTGCAGCCTGTTTTTCAGGATTTTTGTAATATTCTTTAAATAAACCCGGACTTATGCCATGAGATACATCAATACAGATTTCACCTTCCTGACCTATGTCAACTTCTTCATCATTTTCATTTAATAATTTAACATCAAATAACGGACTTGGTTTTCCGATAGAACCTAATTTTGCATCTATCCAGTCAAAAGTTGCAATAGTCAATACTGTTTCGGTTTGACCGAATCCTTCCTTAATTCTCAGTCCGGATATTTCTTTAAACCTTTTTGATACTTCAGGAGGTAATGGTTCTCCAGCTGTTGTTACATGATGTATGTTTGAAAAGTCATATCCTTTGATGTTTTCTTTAATTAAGAATCTGTATATTGTTGGAGGAGCACAGAAAGTGTTTACTTTATTTTCAATAACTTTTTCAAGTAATTTAATACCGTTGAATCTGTCGTAATCATATATGAAAACTGCAGATCCTGCAATCCATTGTCCGTAGAAGTTTCCCCAGACTGCTTTTCCCCATCCGGTATCTGCTGCTGTGTGGTGTATACCGTCTTCTTCTACTTTATGCCAATATTTAGCTGTTGGAATGTGTCCTAATCCGTAAGTTTGTTTGTGAGCTACCATTTTAGGAAGTCCGCTTGTACCTGATGTGAAATAAATTAATGAAATGTCATCTGCAAGCACTTCATCGTCTCCGGTCGGTCTTTCAAATTCATCGCTTTCCTCTTCGATAGCTTTATTAAAATTAATCCAGCCGTCAAGATCCCTTTCAATTACACATTTTACCAAATCAGTGCCAAGTTCCTTTTGAGCTTCTTCATAATCTGGAATTAATCTGTCTTCTTCAACAGTTACGATAAGTTTGACATTGGCATTTTTTATCCTGAAATCAATATCATGAAGTTTTAACATGTGGGTTGCAGGAATAGCTACTGCTCCGATTTTATGCAATGCAACCATGGTAAACCAGAATTCGTATCTGTTTTTTAAGGTAAGCATTACTTTATCGCCTTTTTTAATGCCTTTTTTAGTAAAAAAGTTTGCAATTTTATTACTATACTTTTTAACATCTGAAAAGGTGAAAGTGTGTTTTTCATCTTCATCGTTTGTCCAGATTAAAGCGATTTTTTCAGGGTCTATTTCAGCATATTTGTCGATTACATCAAACCCGAAATTAAAATTGTCAGGATATGTTATTTTAAAATTTTTGTGAAAATCTTCATATGAGTCAAAATCAACTCTATTTACATAATCTTCAATTAATGATGTCATATTATTAACCTCTGTGGTTTTACATTATTATAGCTAAAAATTTAGCTTTTTCATCGTTAAGTGCAACCATAGCATGTCTATGGCTGGAATCAAAGAAGATTGAATCTCCTTCGTTTAATGTAATTTCATTATTGTGGATATAAAATTTTAAAGAGCCTTCAAGAACATAGTTAAATTCCTGTCCAGGGTGACTGTTTAATGAAGGAACTGCGTCTTCTTTAGGATCCACAGTTACAATAAAAATTTCAGCTTTTTTGTCAATGAATTTGGTACATAAATTTTCGTATTTGTACTCTTTTCTTCTTTCTACTGAAATACCTTTATCTGCACGGGTAACATCGAAAATATTCATTCTGGTTTCTTCACCAGTTAAAAGTAAACCTAAATCAACTTGAAATTTATTTGCAATTTCGCATAAGAAACTTGCTGGTATGTCTACTTCACCATTTTCATATTGTTTATACATTGTTTCATCAATATCTAATTCCTCTGCAAAGTCTTGAATGGTAATATCAGAGAGTTCTCTTAATTCTTTTACTCTATTACCAATATTTTTATTATATTCGTTCAAAGTAAACACCTCAGTTATATGTTAATTTTATTAAAATTATTAGTGTATTATTATATATATAACAATAATTATTATAATGATGTAAGTATGATTTTTAATTTATATAAACCTTATTAAAAATCGTGATAATTCGTTATGAATTTTGAAAAATTAATTTTTTATGAAAGAATAGTTTATATACTAAAAAAAGTTATAAGTAATTTTTAGTTAAAAAAAATATTTCGGGGGAATTCAAATGGCATCTTCAGACATATCTGATATTGTAATTTTTAAAAAGAAATTAGGATTAAATTATGAAATAAAACAAAAATATGTTGGACTTAAAATGAAAGAAAATAATATACTTTCATTTAATTTCAGAGTACCTTCAGCTTTAAGAGATGAAGTTCTTGAATATTTCAACAGATTTCAGATGGGTGAACCAACTGCTGTAGATATTGGTGGAACTGGTGATATTAAATGTATTTTTAAAGGTATCTCTCCGGTTTTAAGAGAAGAAAATGCATCTGAAGATTATTATGCATTGTCTGTGTTATTGCAGGAAACTGGAAAAACCGTTCCTTCAGAAGAAGAATTATGTGAAACCTGCTCTCATTGCGGATTCCACTAAATTTCTATTTTTTAATTTTCTTTAAACCATTGTATGGTTTCATTAATCTGTTTTTCAAAGTTGGATGAATCAGCTTTGAAATTAATTTCACTCATTTTGTCAATGTCAGCTATTGAATGTTCAATATCTCCTTTTCTCTTATCAACATATACAGGTTCCAAATTGCTTTCCATAGAATCTGCAATTATTTCATATAATTTGTTTACTGTTAATTTTTCACCTGTAGCTATATTTACAGGCCCGGTATAATTTGATTCTGCTGCAGCTATATTTGCTTTTGCAACATCTTTTACAAATATGAAATCTCTTGTTTGCTGACCGTCTCCGTAGATTATAGGATGTTCATTATTGAGTATTGCATCAATAAAATTTGGAATTACTGCAGCATACTGAGAGTTTTTATCTTGTTTGGGGCCGAATACATTAAAATATCTTAAAGCTATTGATTTCAAACCGTAACTTTCTTCAAATGCCTGCAGATATAACTCACAATTTGCTTTGGATGCCGCATAAGGTGAAGTAGGCATCATCAATTCACTTTCTTTTAAAGGCATGTTTGCATTGTTTCCGTAAACTGCTGAAGATGATGAAAATATTACTTTTTTCACGTTCTGGTTTTTTGCAGATGTCAGTAATTTGATAGTTGAGTTTACATTATTGTCATTGCATTTGATGGGGTCATTTACACTTAATGGAACACTGGCCATAGCTGCAAGATGGAATATGTAGTCTGTATCTGCAAATGTTTCATCTAAATTCATATCATTTAAGTTATTTTTTATAATGGTCAAATTTTCATGAGCTGGGTTTTTCAAGTTTTCTACTTTTCCTGAAGAAAGATTATCTATTATAGTGACATTATTGTCTTCGATTAGTTCATCTGCAATGTGTGAACCTATAAAACCAAGTCCTCCGGTTATTATTATATTTTTATTTTTCATTTAGACCACTTGACATTCTATTATTGCTGTATAAGCTATTTTTAAGTAACAACATTTATATATTTTCATTTGTAATAATTAATAATTATAGAGAGGAATATTATATGTTTAATCTTAGTATGGTGCATTCATGTGTTTATAGTGGTGCTTATGGCCTTGCAAATATTAATATTTCTAGTTTTGATGCTGCATTATGTTATATTGTAGCAATTGCAGTATCAATTGTAGTTGCTTTAATTTTACGAGTTCCATTATTACCAAGTAAACCATATATGTATTCTTTTGATGTAAGTGCGTTATATCCTACTCCAGTAATAGCTATAGGTATTCTTTCACTTTTCTTTGTTTTAGGTTATACATTTATCTACAATGGATTAGTGTTGTCTGTAGTTATTGGTGTATTAACTGCATTATTTGTGAAATATTTGTTTTATGAAGTATTTCCAAAACCTTTACAAGATAATGAAGAGGAGGCCGGCTAATGAATGAGATAATTGGTATTATAGTAGCATCTGTTATCTGTTGGTTAAACTTCGTTATTATTGATACTTATTTTGGACTTCCACAACAGCCTGGAGTTAAAGGGGTTCAGACTGTTGGAGATTCAATTGAAAAACGAAATGGTGATATTGCTGGTGGATTTTTCCAAGGAAATATTTTATGTTCTCCTGATGCTTCTGCCGGTACATTAATAGCGTCTATTGGATATATGATTTTAGGAATTCCTGGAGGTATACTGGCTGCTTTCTTTGTATTTATGGGAAATAGATTGTGTGCAGATCCAGGTTATGCCGGAACTACTGGTTCTTTAACTATAACTGTTATATTGTTTGTATGTTCATTTGTAGGTTTGACTCCTGAAATGTTTATAGCGGGGATATGTATAGCTATTTTAACAATTCAAGGAATTGATCAAGTCAGAGCATCTATTATCCTGGGTAAAATAGCTAAAAAGTTCAATAGGCATGCTAAAGAGTGATTATATGTATGTTGAAATAATAATTGGGATAATATTAATATATGTGGCATTAAGGGCTTTAATAACTGAAAATAGAGTTTCAAAATTGCTTTATTTAAATGTCATTGGCTTTGGAGTTCCTGCATTAATAGCTTTGGTAATTAAAACACCATTTGCATTTGTAGTTGCTGCTGCATTTTTCATATGTTCTACAATTAGTGCTAATGCTATTGCAACAAGTTTGGATAAGCTTGATGATGAAATAATTCTTGATTGAGGCGTTGAAATGGAATTTGTTGTATCAATTATTGCAATAGCTTTAATGTTAATCGGAGCATTTGGAGTAATATTATTGAAAAAACCATTAGACAAAGTAATTATGTTTTCCATAATGGATGCAGGTTTTTTACTTGTTGTGGTGCTATTTAGATATTTGGATGTTGCAATGTTTGTTGCATTGTCTGATCCTTTATGTACTTTAATTTTTATTATGGCTATTGTTAAAATTAAAGAAATTAGACAAAGAAAAGTTAGAAGTGGTGAGTTACATGATTGATGTTAATCTGTTCTTTTATGTTGGTATTTTTCTAGCTATTGTAGGTAGTTTAGCTACTGCATGGGGTCCAGGTGTAAAAGACCCTATTATAAGAACATTCAATACAGAAGTGGCTTCTATTGGAGTTTGTTTGGTGCTGTTAACTTATAATCATGTTTTAGCTTTATTAACATTACTTGCAACAACTGTTGTTATTACTTTTGTTTTGTTTAGAGCAATTATTCGTTTAGAAGAAATGGGGGCAGACGTATGAGGATAGGAGCTTTATGGAATAAATTGGCTAATCCAAAAAATGTTCCGAGGATTTTTGCTTTTTCATTGGGAATAATCCTTTTAATAGGTTTTATTGTTCCGATGAGTTTAAATCCTGATCAAATTTATCCCAGACCTGAACCTCAAGAACAGATGGATGCTGGATTAGCTGTAGCACCTTATGATAGGGGAGGAGAAATTTTAAAAACTCCAGGTATAGTTATGGCTCAGTTTCATCAAAATGCTGAAGAAATTGGTATGATTACATCATATATGTCACCAGTAGCTTTATGGGTTTCTCAGATTTCACCATATTTCGGTACATCTATTTATTCTTCTCCTGGTGGATTAATTGACGAAATATTGTATTATACTCGTGGTTTTGATACAATATTGGAATCTTCCATATTGATGATGTCCTTTATTATAGCTTCATGGCTGTCTATGAATTATACAATGAATAGAAAAAATGATGAGAAAGAAATAAGGGATAATGTTAAGAAGGCTATAGGGGATTCCGTAAAAGTAGCTAATGAAGTTAAAATAAATGATGCTAAATCCAGAGCCAGGCAATTAAGGAGGGATAATTAATGGTATTGGTTCCTGAGTTTGTTCCTCAAGCATTTATATCAATGTATTTGCCGGCAATTTATGCAGGTTTGATTATCGGATTTATAGGATCAATAGCTATTGCTATGAAAAAAGAAGAAATTCATATACTTATTCTTACAGATTTAATTGGTCTTGCAATGATTTTTGTTGTTTCTGCTGTAGGAACTGATTTGGCTGAATCTCTGATTTTACCTGGTTTGGTAGTTGAACTGGCTGAAACATTAGCTATTTCAGAGATTTTACTTTCAAGGGAAATGCATATCATTGAACAGAATCCTAAAAGAAGCCTGCCTGAAGGCACTTCATTATTCCCGATTCCATTTAATTTGGATTTGGAAATTATGACTACAGCACCTAATTTCATTGCTTTGGCTTTAATAGCTTATGGTATCTTTTTAACCGGATTTACTGGTGGTGCAGTAGCGGGTGGGGGAATTTTATTATATGCAATTTCTAAAAAAGCAAGAGGTTTGCCTGTTTTCACTTTAGAAGGACTTGGTGGAGTTTCAGGTATTGCTTGGTGTTTATGGATTATTGGATTTGCATTATTCTTTATAATGCCTAAGTTATGGTTATTAAGTTTATTCTTAGCGGCTTGTGGATTGTTATTAAAAGTAGCTTCAAAAGTTGGTTTAATTGGAGTGCTTATGAGAGAAGATATGAATAAGGAGTAAGTAAATATGGATTTTAGTACACTTGGTGGAAATTTATTGGGTACAGTTCCTTTTGGGGATATTGTATTGTACTTCACACCTCTTAATTTGTTTTTATTTGCTGTAATGTTAGGGTTTACCTTATTGATAGCTGTAAGTAAACCAGAAACACAAGTCGAAGCTACTTTCATGAAACTTGGAAATACAGATGTGAAAGTAGGTCCAAAAGAGTTTAAGCAAAGAAGATTTTTATCTGTAATCTGTGGTATAGCTTCTGCAGGGGCAATGATTACTGGAGATTTGTTTAACTTTACTTTGTTCATGGCATTAATTGGTATTGTGAATATTGGTATTGTTTCAGCTGTAAGGCAGGTTAGTGTTTTAAACTCTGCTTTTAATTATGGTTTAATAGCTATGATGTGTAGTTTGCCGTTATTTGGTGGAGCAGCTATTGTCCTTGCTTCTTCTGGAACATTGAGTTTGCTGGTGCTAAATCAAATGCATGCAACTCCAATGATGATTTTTGGTGCTTTACTGATGCTGCTTGGAATTTTGGGAGAGTGTGGTGTTGCACCATTCTTTGCAAGTAAGGCAGAAATGTTTAGAACTCCAGGTTCTCCATTTTTGGTTATTATTCATTTAAGTTCATTATTTGTTATTATTAGAGCAGTGGAGATATTATTATTAGTTTTATGGTAGTGAGAGTATGGATATTCAAAAAATTATAAGTATTATATTATTGGCAATCTCTACATTGGCTATATTGGCTGCTTTAATATTTGATATGGCCAGCTGGGCTGTGTATGTAATAGCTATTTTCGGAATTCCATTATGGATTTTAGGTTTAGGTTTATTAACAATGGCCAAACCGAGAAAAGATGATAAGGAAGAAAGGATAAAAGAACCATTTACAGGATATTAGTGGTATTATGAATTTGATGGCAGATATTTTAATTAATGTAATAATCGCATTCCTTGCAGGCAGTTTGCTTTTAGGTTTGCACAGAAAAGTCATTGCTCGTGTTCAGCTTAGACCGGGCCCTCCAATTATTCAGCATTTATTACATTCTTTAAAGTTCTTTTTTAAAGAATCTTCATTTCCAAAAACTGTTTCAATGCCATTTTATGTTGGTATTGTTGTTATTTTGGCTATAATTTGGGTTGTTGGTGTTATTGTAGGTCCTGTAGCTCATGATTCATTACTTATCCTGTTTGGTGTTTATGCAGTTTACAAAATTGTGGAACATAATTCCGGATCAAGTTCTGGTTCTCCTTATGGTAAACTGAGCTGTGTAAGGGCAGTTTTATCTGCAGCTACTGAACTTCCATTATTTGCAGCTATTGTTCTTGTTTATTTAAAAACAGATTCCATGAATATTGGAAAAATTATAGCATATCAGGGAGTTCATGGTCCTTTGGCATTTTCCATTCCTTTAGCTGCTCTGATGTTCTTTATGCTGATTATATCCAAGTCTCCGTATTCTCCATTTGGAATTACAAAAGGTAAAGATTTAATTTCCGGATTTGAAACAGAACACTTTGGATTCTTAAGAGGATTTATAATGTTTTCAGAGTCTGTTTCATGGTATGTGATGCTTTGGGTATTTTTAACAATATTCTTTGGACCTTTATCTCCGGTTTATTATGCTTTGGGAATGATAATTATAACATTTATTACTGGATTTATTAATGCTGTAACTCCAATGTTAAATCCGAACCATTCTGTTATGACTCAGATAACAATTGGTGCGGTTTGTTTTGTTGGAACACTTTTAATGATATTTGTATGAGGTTGAGATGATGAATGATAAAGCTACAATATATTTAACTTCTTTAGTTGGATTTGGTGCAGTGGTTCTTACTTTAATAACTACTTTCCTTCATACAACTTTAATTGGATATATGGTTATTTTAATGTTATTTTGTACTGCATTAATTATTTTAACTCTTAAAGGGCATTTTTCTCACCATATTGAGAATTTAGAAAAGTTATTTTTTGTCATAACTTTTATAGTGATTATATGTTTATTTATAATAAGATTTAGACCAGTTTAGAGATGATATTATGTTGGAATTTTTAATTTATTTACTTGCATTTATTATAGGGTCAATAATTGGATTATTATACAGTTATAAGCAGCATGGAGAACCTTTCATTGTTAAAGGTTTAAATGTTGTAATGTGTGTGGTTTCAGTTATTGGTTGGATGCTGGCAGTTAATTGTCAATTTTCTCAAGGTTTGATAGCTGTCGGTCTTCTTTTGGCTGGTTTTGTAATAGGTGAAAGACCGGGATATGGTAGGATAGAGACTTTAATAGGAATAATTGCTGCTGTTATTGTTTATTTGATAATGCATTTAATCTAGTTGTGATTGTATGGATAATGAAGCTAAACTTAATTTAATGAAAAAAAGAGTGATTGGAAGTTTTAAATGGCAGGAAGATATAATAATTCCTTTTTCAAAAGAATTTGGATGCACAACTGAAGATTTGGAAGATTTGTTTATGGATTTATTGGATATGTCTTCTTTAGAAGCATTACATGGAACATTGGAAATTGCCAATCACAAATGTTTACTTGAAAGATTGGATGCTGATTTAAGGTTGCCCTGGTATGTGGATGTATTGGAGTTATTGTCTGTAGAACAGGGTGATGAACTTAAAAATAAAGTGGCTAATGAGATTATTGATGGGAAATCTTATGATATTGCTTTAGATGAGGGTAGAAAGGATTTATTTAATTTATTAAAGAATATAAATAATGAATAGTATAAATATAATAATTAATAATTTTGAGAGGCTTATAGATGTTAAATGCTATTAAGGATGTTTTGAGGAAAAGCTCAATTCATGTTTGTATTGTGAATTGCGGAGGATGTAATGGGTGTGATGTTGAACTGGTTGCATTAACTTCTCCAAGATATGATTTAGAGCAGTATGGTATTTATGTTCATAACAATCCTCGTGAAGCTGATGTTTTATTATTGACTGGTGCTGTTACCGAGCAGTGGGTTGATAATTTAAAGAGAGTTTACGATAAAGCTCCTGAACCAAAAATTGTAGTGGCTGTTGGAAATTGTCCTCAATCAGGAGATGTATTTAATCAGGAAGGTGGAAAAGTTTATGCTCCTGCTTCTGATTTTATACCTGTTGATGCAGAGATACCTGGTTGCCCACCTAGACCTAGTGAAATTTTAGAGGCAATTTTAGCTGTGGGTCCACAGGCTATTGCTAATCGTGGGAGGGAAAAGAAATGATATTACCTATTGGTCCGATTCACCCATATTTAAAAGAACCGATAAGGCTAAAACTTCAGACCGAAGGAGAAAGAGTTGTTAAAGCCGAAATTGAATATGGTTATGTTCACAGAGGGATTGAAAAGATAATTGAAGGTAAAACTTGGCAAAAAGGTATTTATTTGGCTGAAAGAGTTTGCGGAATATGTTCTTATGAACATACTCAATCATTTGCAGAAACTATTGAGAGAATCTCCGGAGTTTATGCACCTTTAAGAGCTCAGTTTTTAAGGGTTATTACAAATGAATTAGACAGGATTCAAAGTCATTTGCTTGGTAATTCTACATTTTTCAAATCTATTGATCATGAAACATTATATATGCAATCTTTGGATATAAGGGAATATGCAATGGATTCTATTGAACTGTTAACTGGAAATAGAGTTAATATGGGTTGGAATGTAGTGGGCGGAGTTAAAATGGATGCTGATGAACGTCATTTCAAACCGATTCTTGATAATCTGAAAATTATTGAAGAGAGAATTCCAAGATTAAGAGAGATTTATGCAGAAGGTCCTGCTATTGGAATGCGTTCCCGTAATGTTGGAGTAATGACTAAAAAAGAAGCTATTAAAGGAAAAGCTGTAGGTCCTATTGGAAGAGGATCCGGATTAAAGCATGATTTAAGGGAAGACCATTATACTTACAACGACCACTTTGATTTCAAAACCATCTGGAGAAAAGAAGGGGACAATTATGCAAGAACCTTAAACAGGATTGATGAAATACCTGAGTGTATCAGTTTAATCAGGCAAGCTATTGAAAACATGCCTAAAGGAGATATTCGTGTTCCTGTTGATATTAAATCAGGATATGCTGAATGGAGAAATGAAGCTCCTCGTGGTGAAGTAAGTTATATGATTGAAACCAACGGTAATTTAATTAAACATATTTCCATTAGGACTCCAAGTATTTCAAATATGGATTCCTGTGCAAAGTATATGATTAAGGATGTTGCTACTGTTGCAGATGCAGTATCCACTTATGCATCAAGTGATCCTTGTGTTGCATGTGCAGAAAGAGTTGCTATTACTGATAAAAAAGGCAATACAACTACTAAAAATATTTTTGAGGTAAGGTAAAATGTCTTCTTTGATGTGGTATATTTATGATTTTGCCAGAAAAGCATGGGCACAGGGATTTGCTAATGCCAAAACCAGTCCGGAAATTGTAGAAAAACCATCAAGATTTAGAAACTTTCCAAATGTAATTAAAGAATATTGTATTGGTTGTGGTGCTTGCATTTCTTCATGTCCGTCTCCAAATGCAATTAAATTAGTTCGTGATGAGGATGATGAAACAAAGGAAGGCGTTACTTATCCGATAATAAATAAATCTGCCTGTATCAGATGCGGTTTTTGTGCAGAAGTCTGTCCGACTGAACCTAAAACTTTAGAATGTGGGGAAAATCATTTATTGAAGCCTGAATTTAATATTATTCCTTCTAAAAGACAATTTATCATTGACGATTATCTTTGTATCAGATGTAAAAAATGTATGAAACAATGTCCTGTCGGAGCAATCCATGTTGAAGATGACGGCAAGGTTGTTGTAAATCCATTTAAATGTATTTCATGTGGAGAATGTCTTGATGTTTGTCCGGTAAACGGTGCTATGAAAGGAGTTTTCGTTGACAATATCCAAGATCAAAAAGAGCTGATAGCTCAGGTTGTAACTTTTCTTGAAAAATACATTAACAATAAGGAAGAGGATTTAAGGGCCCTGAAAAAAGACAGGCTTTTACAGTATAATTTCCCGCTTTCCGATATTTTTGATAAAGCATTGGAAATAATATCTGATGAAGAGATAGCTTTAGAAATATTAACTAATGCTATTAACAGACTTAAAATTAGAATTATTGACTGGGATAGTGAAACCTGCAAGAAATGTCAAATGTGTATTCCGGATTGCCCTACTAAAGCAATTTCCTTTGATGAAAAGAATGACACTATTGTGAGAAATGAAAATAAATGTTTACGCTGTAGTATTTGTTATCAGTCCTGTCCGTTTTCAACAATTAAATATTTCATTTCCAAATTCTCTTTAGAAGAGGATGAAAATGGTGAAAAGATAGTAAATGTTACAGTCAAAGCTTCAAATTTAAATGAAGAGGTAGTTATGGGTTGAGTGTTATGATTGATAGTTATACTAAAACTCCAAGACCTTTAAGGGATGTAGATGTTGAATCTTCAATTAATCAGAGCAAATGTGCAAATTGTACAGACAAGCCATGTCTTGAGTCCTGTCCGATTGAAGCAATATATGTTGATCCTAATGACGGTTTTACTAAAATAAAAAGTACCTGTTTTGGTTGTGTATTATGTCGTAATGCTTGTCCTTATGATGCAATACATATGGATGTGGATATTGCAGAACCAATTAAGGAAAACGTTCCAAATATCAACACAAAATTATGTAAATCCTGCGGGGCATGTGTTCAGGCATGTAAAACAGGTTCAATTAAAATTCATGCAGTTGACACTGGAGAAGCTTACAGTGTAATAAATCCTGATACCTGTGTCAGATGCGGATATTGTTTTAGAGTCTGTCCGACTGATGCAATTAAATATGGTCAGCTTCTTCCAAAAACAGTTAAAGGCGGAAAAGTTATTATTGTTAACCAGGATGTTTGTATCGGTTGTATGACCTGTACCAGAGTTTGTCCGGCAGCAGGTGCAATCAATGTTTCCAAAACTAATAAATTGCCTTATATTAATCCGGGATACTGTGCAAGATGTGAGGAGTGTATGCATTCCTGTCCGTCAACAGCTATTAAATATTCTTCACGTAAAAAAGCATTTAAATTATATAGTGAGATTAAGTCTTATGACATGGTTTCTGAAATTGTAGATAAAGATATGAAAAGATTATCTATTGATTTAATTGGATTAAACGGTTCTCTTAAGAAAATATCAAAAACATTATCTTTGGAATTTGATGATGCTGATTATGAGGGATATATTCAATATAATGTCAATGACATGATGAACAGAGAGTTGAATTTAAGTTTAGGGGAAAATATTGAAATTAAAAAATTCGGCAAGCTGTTTGAATCTTATTTGATAAACCGAGGCATTGAAGTATTTGACAAAAAATGTATTGCATGTGGTGAATGTTTAAACAGTTGTCCGACTGGTGCAATATCACTTGATGCTCCAAAACCAATTGTCATAGATGAAAATAAATGTGTTTACTGTGGAAGATGTGTTGGAGACTGTCAGTTTGGAGCAATCCGAGCTTATGATGATTATTTCCATAGTAAAGGATGTGATTTGTTATTCAGCAGGTCTGATCTGAAAGGCCAAAGGGAAGCTGACTTTTCATTGGCCAGTGAGAAATGTCAAAGCTGTGGAATTTGTGTTAAAAATTGTCCGACTGATGCATTGATACTTGAAGGGGATAAAGTTACTTTTAATGAGGAAAACTGTATTTATTGCAGACAGTGTGAGGCAATTTGTCCTGTAACTGCAATAAAATTAGTTAATTTCAGGTGATTATGTGTTTGAAAAATCATTTATTACAGACTGTGAAGGTCCATTAACTTTAAATGACAATGCTTTTGAGTTATGTGCACATTTCATTGAGGATGGGGATGAATTATTTAAAATTCTTAGTTTATATGATGATTATCTTGTAGATGAAGTTAAAAAAGATAATTATAAAGCAGGCAACACACTGAAATTAATTTTGCCATTTTTTGCTGTTGAAAATCTTAAAAATGAAGATTTGATTAATTTTTCACGGGAACATATCTATGTAGTTAACGATTCAAGATTCCTATTAAAATACCTTCAAAGTGCTATGAATACTTACATAGTTAGTACTAGCTATGGCCAATATATTGAAGCAGTATCTAATTTTATGGAATTTCCATTTGAAAACACATATTATACTGATGTTGATATGGATGAGTTAAATCTTATTGATGAAGAAATACTTAAAATTGCTGAATTTAAAAAGCAGATACTGGAAAATCCTAAAAAATATGAGCTGTTTGATGATATTTTTTTCAGTGAAATTCCTAAAATGGGGATTTATGAAAATATTAAAAATATTGATGTTATTGGCGGTGAAGGTAAAAAATTAGCTATTGATGACATAATATCCCGTGACAATATCAATATTAATGAAATTCTCTATATTGGAGACAGCATTACGGATGTTGAACCATTGAGATTTGCCCGTGAGCATGACGGAATCAGCATATCTTTTAACGGTAATGATTATCCGTTAAGGGAAGCTCAAATAGCTATCGTATCTCCAAGTGCAATTGCAACAGCAGTAATAGCTAATATTTATGCTAACAATGATAAAAAAGCAGTTTTAACTTTTATTGATGATTATAATAATTCAGATAATATTAAAAAGTTATTTGAAGATTATAAAATTGATTCACAAATTAATGAAGAATTTTTTAGAATATTTAAAAATATTAAATATCCACTTATTAAAATAGTTGATTCGGATAATTTTGAAGATATATTGAAAGAAAGTATTGAAATGAGAAATCGTATCCGTGGCGAAGACGTTGGTGGATTAGGTTAATAATTATTAAGAAGGTAATATAATGAGTTATGAAAAAGTAGAAAATACATTTTTTGAAGCTTTTGAAGGCCAATATGTAAGAGCTTTAATAACCGGCCCTACTAAAGAATTAGTTGAAAGAGCAGCTTATGATTCAACATCCACTCCAAGTGCTGTAATTGGAAGAGTTGAAGGTGGAGTTGAAGGATTCTTAGCAAAAAGCGAAACTCCTGACGGCAGATACGGTGCAGTAGTACAATACTGGCTTGGCGGAGATAATGTTGAAAAATTCGCATTTGAATTATCTTACAGGATTAGACAGGATATTTTAGTCAAACCATTTATGAGGGTTTTTGATTATCCTGATGAAAAAAGCGATGAATATATAGAAATGATGGATATTGTCGGACATTGTGGTGACGGCTATGAATGGACTGTGGAAGAATATGGCCGTAAATTGATTAATGTTCCAATTGCAGTACCTGATTTCCAAATTGAAGAAAAATTATCTTTAAACAAAGGTACTATGGGAGGCAACTTCTGGTATTTGTGTGAAACTCAGGAAGCTGTTTTGGAAGGTGGAAAAAGAGCTCTTGATGCAATTCAATCAGTTACTGGAGCTATTGCACCATTTGACATATGTTCTGCAGCTTCAAAACCGGAAACTAATTATCCTGAAATCGGACCTACTACAAATCATGTTTACTGTCCTTCTTTAAAAGAGCGTTTAGGCAGTGAATCTAAAGTTCCTGGTGAAGTTAATTATATCCCTGAAATTGTAATTAATGCAGTAAGTGAAGATGCAATGAATGAAGCTGTAAAAGCAGGAATTGATGCTGCTTTGGAAGTTGATGGTGTAATTAGCATATCTGCAGGTAATTATGACGGAAAACTTGGAGACAAAAATATTAATTTATTAGATATTCTAAAATAAGGTTTTAAAATGGAATTTTTAGACAGTGACATTAATGTTGATGTAATAGGTTTTGGAGCTTTGAATGTTGACAAATTGCATACAGTAGAAAATATTGCATGTAATGATGAGGAAAGTTTCATTAAATCTCAAAAAGATACTCCTGGAGGATCTGCAGCAAATACTGTAATCGGGCTGGCCAGATTAGGATGTCCAACATCCATAATTGGTAAAATAGCTGAAGATGATGACGGAGATTTGATTGAACTGAATTTGGCCATGAATGAAGTTTATACTAATAATTTGATTTATGCAGATAAAGGCAACACAGGTAAAGTATTAGGTTTTGTTGATGAAAAAGGCGAACGCTGTCTTTATGTTGATCCTGGAGTTAATGATGAAATAGTACTGGATGAAATTAATTTATTGAATCTTTCAAAATGTAAAATAATGCATTACACTTCCTTTGTTGGCGATTCATTCAAGACTCAAATCGAACTGCTGGACAAACTTAATGATAATACTTTACTGAGCTTTGATCCTGGAATGTTATATGTTCAAAAAGGATTAAAAGAGTTAAAGCCGATTTTGGATAAAACAGATATTTTGTTAATTAATGAAAATGAATTAAGATTATTGTATGAAGATTATTACAAAGCTATTGACTGTGCTGATGAATTGTCTGTAAAAGAAATAGCTGTTCATATTTTGGATGAAGGTATTCAGACTGTTGTTGTTAAAAAAGGTTCCGAAGGTGTTTTTGCAATTACTGATAGTGAGGAATGTGATGTTGGCACCTACGAATGCAGTGTTGTTGATACAACAGGTGCCGGAGATAGCTTTAACAGCGGATTTTTATACGGTAAATTAAATGGTTATTCTCTTGAAGAATCTTGTAAAATTGGAAATTGGGTAGCTAGTAAGGCAATTGAAGGTTTTGGAATGGAAAAATTCCCTAATTTAAAAGATTTAAAGGAATTTATAAATTAAATAATCTTTATTAATTATTAAAAACAAAAATTAAATTTAAATAAAAAATTATTCAGTTGGTAATAGTATGAATATATCTTTTGATAAGCAGATAAGTAGTTTGGAGCGTGAAATTCTCTTAAAATCTGTGGAAATACATGATAGTGGGGATGATTTTCAGTTTGAGTTAAATAAATTCTTTTCTCAAAAAGAAATCATTGCTATAGCACCACGTTGTATAAGATGTAATATGTGTGTTGACCAATGTCCGGTTGATGCTATTGAACCAGCTAATATTTTTAAAATAGCTAAAATCACTCCTGATTGTGTTAAATGTGAAATATGTGTTCAAACATGTCCTGTTTCAGCTATTAAATTAATAGACAATAAAGTTTCATATAATCATGATGAAGGTGATGAGGCTATTGAATATAATTTAGCTAGTATTAGTCGTCCTCATAGAGTAGTTAGAATGAATGATATTTCTATTGATTATTCTGATCTTGCCAATTACGATAACTGTGCTAAATTTTGCCCAACTGATGCTTTCACATTGGAGTTCAAGTCCTATTTTGAAGAATTAGGCATTGATGTTGATATTGAACTGGAAGATGATGTATTGTATCCGGTCATTAATAAAAAGTTATGTATTGGATGCGGGGCCTGTGTTCAATTTTGCGAAAATGACTCTGTTAAATTAGACAGAACTATTGGACCGATTGTTCACACTAAAAATCTTGAAATTAATCAGGACGAATGTGTTAACTGTTATTTGTGTGAAGAGAACTGTCCTGTGGAAGCTATTTGGTTAGATGAAGAGAAAGTGGTATTGAATAATGATAAATGCATAAGATGTATTAATTGTACAAGTCACTGTCCTGTTGGGGCGTTGAACTTTGTTGAAATTGACTAAAGGGGTTGTTTTATGAAAGCTAAAGAGTTAATGGATAAAAAATTTGTATATATAAGTCCTGAGGACAGTGTTAAAGATGTTTCTATCACCATGGAAAAAATACGTAGGTTCACATGCCCTGTTGTAGATGATAATAAACATTTGGTTGGATGGGTAACTTCTTTTGAAATTACTAAGGGGTTACGTGAAGGTAATGATAAAATTAAGGAAATCATGAGTTCCTATGAAGAAATAACTACTATCAATGAAAATGCACCTTCAAGACTTGCAGTTATAGAAACAGCAAACAATAAATTTGTTACTGTACCTGTTTTAAATGATGATAATCAGGTTGTGGGAATGATTCGTGCTTGTGATATTGTAGAACTTTTGTCTGCACTTTATGATATTAAAGTTTACAAGTTATATGTTGCAATGTGCAAACAGTTAAAAGGTGTAACCTGGGATGAATTAATGGCTGCAGCAGCTATTGTTTCTAAAAGGGCAACCGGTAAAAAAGTAAAACCTGAAGATTATGAAGCAACAATAAGGGAAGCTACTTTTGGTGAGGCTATTTGGGCAACCAAAGGTCTTGAAAATTTCTTTGCAGGATTAATATCTGTTGGGGAATTGGTAATCGCCCGTAAAGTAGGAAAAGCTAGAAAATAAGATATTAATAGTTTAAATATTATTAATATCTTTTAAATAAATTTTATCATCACAAATGGTATCGATTAAGTCTAAGTCATGACTTACAATAAGTAATCCCATTTTTCTTTTTTTAATAATTTTAATAACTGAATCCAATATTTGGACCTGTGTGACTGCATCAAGCATTGTTGTCATTTCATCAGCTATTAAAAACTTTGTTTTCGGATTCAGTGATCTTAAAACAGAGTATCTTTGCAGTTCTCCACCTGAAAGCTCACTTGGATATCTGCTCATCCATGACTGCTGAATACCAAATTCACTTATTAAATCATCACTGACATTCCATGATTCTTCTAAAATATCTTTCATTTTCCATTTTGGATTCATTACTTTTTCAGGGTGCTGAAAAATTAATTGAACAGGGCAAAATCCATTTTTAGGAAGTATCTGATTATCCAGATAAACTTCCCCATCATATTTTGGAATATAATTAGATAATATTTTACATAATGTTGATTTACCCTTTCCGCTTTCTCCAATTAGTCCAGTAATTTTATCGCTGTTTAATGTGATATCCACATCTTTTAAAACATATTTTTTTGAAGAAGGATATTTGTAGGTTATGTTTTTTCCAATTAATTCCATTTTATTCCTCCTGATAGTATTTAAAACATCTGATGTTGTTAATTAAGTTAGGTCTTTTTTCATTACAGTATTCTAAAGGAGAATCACACCGGTCATAGTACGGACATCCGTTTGGAATTTCTCCGTGTAATGGCTGATGCCCTTTAGTTAGTTTAAATCCATTTTTAGGCAATGCTTCATATAATGCCTGAGTATATGGATGTAATAAGTTTTTACCTTCTTTAAAGTCTTTTGTATCAACTATTTCAATTACAAAACCGGAATAAAATATACAAATTCTGTTGGCAACTTCTAAAGCTGCATAAATGTCGTGAGTAATTAACAGTACCCCTACATTGTCATCAGCCATCTGTTTTAGATAATTTAAGGTTTCTTTAACTGATTTTTGATCTAATCCTGGAGTTGGTTCATCAGCAATTATTAATTTAGGGTTTGAAAGAAGAGCTGTTGAAATTAAAACACGTCTTGCCATTCCTCCGGATAATTGGAATGGGTACATATTGTCAACATCTTCACTTAATCCGTATTTTTCAAATATTTTTCTTTGTTTTATTTGTTTTTCACGGCATTCCTCTTCAGTTTCACATTCTCCAATAACCTGGTCAGCTATTTTCATTAAAGGGTCTAGAAAATTAACGGACTGTGGAATTAATGAAATTTCTTTTCCCCGAATTTCTTCTTTTGCTTTTTGATTTAAAACATTTCCGTTATATTTTATTTCTCCATTTAAATCAGCATTATCCGGTAAAATGCCTAATATTGCATGTGCTAATAAACTTTTTCCAGATCCGCTTGAACCTAATACTGCTAAAATTTCTCCTTCTTCAATATCCAAGGTTAAATCTGTAATTACTTTAAGATTTTGCTGTTTTAATCCTTTTGTGTATTGTATAAATGAGATTGATACATTATTAACGTCTAATAGTTTATTCATCTTGACACTTCCTAGTTATTTGCACTTGCCGGATTAAGTAATTTTTTAATATTTTCTCCAACTATATCAAAGAGCAATACAATTATTAATAAAGATAAACCAGGGAATAGTGCTAACCACCAGTTTCCAGTTGCAAGATATTTCATTGATTCAGATAAGATAACTCCAATAGCAGGTTCGTGAGGAGATAATCCGAATCCTAAAAATGTAACACTGGCTTCGTGCATAATTGCATGAGGGAAAATTAATATAGTTCCAACTATTATCTGACTTACAATTAAAGGCAATATCTGTTTTGTAGCTATCCAAAGTTTAGATTTTCCAAAGTTTTTAGATAGTTTTACATATTCTGAAGTTTGAATCTGTTTTATTTCAGCTCTAAGAACTCTTGTTAGGGATGTCCAATGTGTCAATGCAACACCGACAGTAACTCCAAATGCCCCTCCTCCTAATGCAATTGAAATAAGAATTATTGCCAATATGTGAGGCACAGACAGGAATAAATCTACAATCCATGAAACAAAAGTGTCAAAATATTTGTTGAAACTGGACAATAATCCAAGAATCACTGCTATTATACTACTTAATATTGATGCAACAATTCCAATCTGGATACTTAATCCTAATCCTTTTAATGTACGGGTAAACATATCTCTGCCTATCCAGTCAGTACCGAATAAGTGTTCAAATGACGGAGCCTGGTTCATTAGCTGGAAATTTGTTTTAATATCTCCTGGATTTATGGATAAGCTGGTAATTATTACTAAAACTAAAAGTAATACTATTAAAGATATAGTCAATAATGTTTTTGTTCTTAGATTCATATTTAATTTTGATGTTTTTTTGTTTTTATTGACCATCCTCTTCACCTTCTTTAATTCTAGGGTCTACAAAGTTGTAAATAATATCTGCTATTAAATTACCTACATAAACGAATATTGCACTGAATATGACAATTCCCAATAATAATGGAACATCACTTCTTAAACCTGCTGAAACTGCAGCCTGTCCAATTCCAGGATATGTAAATACTTGTTCTACAAGAACTGCTCCTCCAAACAGTTCACTGAAACTTAAAAATTGCAGTGTAATTGCTGGCAAAAGAACATTCCTGATTCCGTGTCTTTTAATAAGTGACCATCCGTGTTCTCCTCTTGCTTTTGCAAATAAGAAATAATCACTGTTCATTTCTTCAATTAACTTATCTCTGGTATACAATGCAATTTGAGCTACACCTAAGATACTTAATGTAAATGCCGGTAAAATTAAACGGTTTAACCATTCCCATATAGTTACATCCTGGCTTAAACTTCCAATTGGAACTCCAAGTCCTGAAGGGAACCATCCAAGCTGAATACTGAATACCATTAATATAATTAATGCAATCCAAAATGTTGGAGCAGACTGTAAAATGTAACAGTAAACTTTGATTGCTTTGTCAATCCAGGTATCTTTTTTATACCCTGCAACAATTCCTAATAAAAATCCAAGAACTCCTGATATTGCCCAGGATGTCATCATTAAGATTAATGATGCGAAAAATTTTTCTTTAATAACATCTATAACAGGTATTCTAAATATTAATGAATTTCCTAAATCACCATGAATAATATTACCTAACCAATTCATTATTTTGGCAGTTATAGGTTCATTAACACCCCAATAGGCTTCCAATGCTGCAACTTGTTCTGGACTGACAATCATATTACTGATATAAGTCTTTACAGGATTTATTGGTGATAAATCGACCATTATAAAACTGATTATAATAATTGCAATAAGTAGGATGATAAATCTTACCAGCCGATATCCTAAAAATTTGAGTATTTTTTCATGATTTGACATAATATCGTTGTCCAAAAAAAGTAATAAAATGATTTTAAATGATTTGAATCATTTAAATCATTTTTCTATTGATGAAACACGTTTCCAGTCATATATGTTTCCAAATATGTCTCCTCCGTGAGGTTGTAAAAGAGCAGTATCGTTGGATATGTCTAAGCTGTCATCTACGAAATATCCGTATTTGATTTCACCGATCCATAACCATGATGCGTCACCTTGTGGTGAAATACCATGACTGCCGTCCCAAACTGCATTAGACCATTCGGAATATGAACTTTCACGTGATTGTTTAAATGCATTGTCAATATGTTGATCAATAACACTGTCGTTTACATATGATGGGTTATTGTATCCAATACCTGCCTGGGAACTGTGGTATTCTGACCAGATTGTTGACGGGTCAGTACTTCCGAATCCCCAGACAATTGCCTGTGAATTTTTAATTCCATCCATTTCATCCCAATTAGAACCAATAGCTTTTACTTCAATACCCATTTCTTTTGCTTGTTCAGAAACAGAAACTGCAATTGCTTGTCTTTCAGGAGCATCAGATGAGTAATATAATTCGAAGGATGCTTTGGTTCCGTTTTTCTCACGGATTCCGTCACCATCACTGTCAACCCATCCTGCTTTTTCCAAGGTTTCATTTGCTTTTGCAATGTCTCCGTCTTCAATAGCAGTTGCATTGTTTGCCCATGGTAATTGGTGAGCAATTCCATCGTAATTAGGATATCCTATTCCGTTTAATGCACCTTCACAAAGGCTGGTTCTGTCAATACCATAGTTTAGAGCTTTTCTAATTGCGATATCTCCAGTTACATTGTTACCTACATCTCCACCGTCAGGATTCTTTTCACCAGTATTCATTTTAGTTGGTAGGGAAATTCCTCTTACATCAATAGTGTCCATGAGATACATATTGTATCCGTCAACATTTTCTTTTGCATAAGCTAAAGGTACAGCAGATACATCTACTTCTTTATTTTTAGCAGCATTAAATGCAGCTTCATTTTGAGCGAAAAGAATAGTTAATTTTTTGAATTCCGGTTGGTCTCCATAATAATTGTCATTTCTTTCTAAAATTACTTGCTGACCTTTATCCCATTGAGCAAATTTATATGGTCCTGATCCAACAGGGTTACTTCCATAAGTTTCATTGTTGTAGGAATCAGATGGTACTATACCAATATATGCTAATTTATCTAGGAAAGTGGAATCTGATTTGTTTAAATCAAATTGTACTGTAGTTGGGTTTACTGCAGTTGCATTATTCATATTACTTAAGTCTAAGCTAGCTCCAGTTTTTTTAGCTTCATTATATGTAAATGCAACATCTTCAGCATCTAATGGTGTGTTGTCGGTAAATTTAACATCATCTCTTATTTGAACAGTGTATGTTTTATAATCATCACTTATTGTATAATTAGTGGCTAAATCATTTTCATAACTCATATTTCTGTTCATTTTTAATAAAGTACTTTGTATTAAAGGTTCTGAATAATAGTTCCAACCTAAAATCGGATCAAAACCAGATTCTGGTTCTCCTCCGTGACTGTAAGCTGCAACTACAAGTTCGTCATCAGCACGTTCTACATGTGACTGTCCGAAATAAACAGCACATCCTATAATTATAACAATAATTACAAGTATTGCACCTATAAGATATTTTCTATCCATTTTTTTCACATTTCGTTTTAATTATTAAAAAAGTAGCTTGTTAGTAATATCAATATAATATTTAGTATGATATAATAACAACCTAATAATTTTTATTATCGTAATAATTAATAAGGTTTACTAAAAAAAGTATTACTAAAATGCTTTATTTTGCCTAAAAGTATTAAGTATTGCTTTTTTTTATTTTATTTATATATTAAGTATTATTTTTTAAAAAATAAGGGAGTATTACTTTTATTGGCTTATTTTAGCCATAAGTATTACTTTTAAAAAAAGAGTTATAATGAATAGTCACATTCACTGCATTTTTTAGTTTGAAATTTAATTACTCCTCCGCATTGTGGACAGGTCCATTTTTCACGGTCTGAATCTGTTATTTTGCCAATACCCATATTTTTTATTCTTTTGGCACTTTCAAGTGTATTTAAATCATATCTTTTGATGTATTTTTTGCTGTGTTTTTTCATTTGAGGGCATGGAAATTCACTGCACCTTCCGCAATAGCTAAAATTCTTTGTATCAAAGCAGGATTTTATTTTGCATTTCAAACTGGCTTTAGTTTTTCCGTCATCACCTATTAAACATCCTGCACACGGATTTTGATATCTCTCACAGCTGATGCAGTTTATTCCGCAGGGAGCCAGCAGTTTTGAATCTAATTTATCAGGCATTTTCATACTTTTCATCCTCATTAATATTTATATGGGATTAATTATAAATAATTCGTTAACACTCAATACTAATTTTTCTTTATATGTTTAACCATAACTTTATAAATAAACAAAACAAATATTTTATTATCGTTGATTTATTGACGATTACATAACTTTTTTCGAGACAATGTCTCATGGATGTGGCTTTTTAAAAAAGCTGAACAAAAGGTGTTATTATGTATAAATATATTAGAGATGCATGGAAAAACCCAGATGAATCCTATGTAAGGGAATTAATGTGGGAAAGAGCTCCTAAATGGAGAAGGCAATCAGCAGTTCAAAGAATTGAAAGACCAACCAGGCTTGATAGAGCTAGAAGTTTAGGTTACAGAGCTAAAAAAGGTTTCGTTTTAGTAAGAACCAGAGTAAGACGTGGTGGAAGAAGGAAATCTCGTTTTATCGGAGGACGTAAACCTAAAAGAATGGGTGTAAACAAAATTACCCAAGCTAAATCCATTCAAAGGATTGCTGAAGAACGTGTAGCTAAAAAATACCCTAATTTAGAAGTATTAAACTCTTACTGGGTATGGGCTGACGGTAAATATAAATATTATGAAGTTATCTTAGTAGATCCACAAAGTCCTTCTATTGTTAATGATGAAAAAATCAATTGGATTTGCTCCAAAAAACACACTAACAGAGCTCTCAGAGGCTTAACTAGTGCTGGAACTAAAGGACGTGGATTAACTTCCAAAGGAAAAGGTAGTGAACAAGCAAGGAGAAAAAAATAAATCTCCTTTCTTAATACCTTTTTTGATAAAATGATTCATAATATCAGATTTAGAGAGTTTGTTTATGAGAGTGAAAATCTCGATGAATTAACTCAGGCCATCTACAACATATTTCCAGATGCTGAAATTGAAAGTGAAGATGCAGAAGGATTAATGGAAGATAAAATCATTATACTCTCAGGTGTTGTAGATAAGAAAAGACAAACAAAAGCTTTTTTTAATTTACTCTTAGAATTAGACCAAAATCAACTTGATAAATTAAATAATGATTTGGAACGCAAAGTTGATGATAAAGGAAATTTATTTTTACGATTATCTAAAGAAGATGCAGTTGACGAAAAAATTACAATTGTAGATTCTGGAGATTCAATTCATCTTAAAGTTAAAATAGCAGCATATCCGGCTAAAAAGGAAATCGCTATTAAAAAAGTTCGTGAAGCTATTGAAAATAACTGATTACATTTATATATAACTTATTTTTTATATAATAACCAATCAATTAAGGGAGTGGTTATATGAAAGATGAAGTTTTTTATGGAAAAGGAATTCATGAACTTGAAGGTGAATATCCTGACCTCTACGAGCTTGTTAAAGATATAAGTGAAGTAGTTTACGACGGATATGCACTTGATTATAAGACTCAAAAATTAATAGCTATTGGAATTACAGCTTCAAGAGCAGATCCAAGAGCTACTAAAAAACAAATAAAAAGCGGAATGAAAGAATTGGACATTACCAAAGAAGAAATAATGGATGTTTTAAAAATTGTCCTTTTAACTTCTGGAATGCCTGCTTTCAGTAAAGCTGTTCAAATTTTAAATAGTGTTATCGAAACACAATAATTTTATTTTTCAAGATTTATTCTCTGCGGTGCGCTGTAGAGATTAAATCTGTTATTTCTAACAAATCCAACCATTGTTATATTGCCTTTTTTAGCTATTTCATATCCTGAAGCTGCAGGTGCTGCATTGGATATGATGATTGGAATTCCTACTCTTATTACTTTTATAAGCATATCTGCAGGCATTCTTCCGCTGTATGTGATGTATGATTGTGTCAAATCATATCCTGATTTAAAAGCAGCTCCAATGACTTTGTCTACAGCTACATGTCTGCTTACATCTTCTCTTATGATGCTTTTATTTTTATAAATTAGCTGAGCTACATGAACACTTCCTGTATCCTGCCAGATTTTGGCATTTTCTTTTAAATTATCCATATCTTTTATAATCTGTGTTGCATCAATTTTTAAAGTGGAATTGTTTGGAGTCACTGTTTTTAACTGGGATCTTATTCCTCCGGCATTGTCTGAATTTACTCCCTGATATTCAAGTAATCTGCAAACGCAGGCATGTTCGCACTCTCCTTTTCTTTTTTGAACTATATCGTACTGTTCAAAATCCTCTTCAGGAGTATGGTTAAGACGAGTTTTAACTAATACATTTGTTTTACTTACTTTAATTTCTTCTATATCTTCATTTGTTTTTATTAAACCTTCTCCAAGACAATATCCGATTGCAAAGTCATCTAAGTTTTTCGGATAAACTGAAAACTTTCTTGGAGGTAGGCAGTCAATAAATAAGTAAGCATATTCGTCTTCAACAGTTTTTTCTTCTGTTTTTTCATAATTTCCATCTTTCCATTTAATTGCATCTATTGTTTTGATAAATTTCATATGAACTCCCTCTTATTAGATATTATTAACAATTGTTATATTTTAAATTATCTGTTTTCATAATTGTTTTTTTTAGGTATACCTAACATTTATATAATATAACCAATATAAGTTTTAGGTAGACCTAAATAATTTAGGTTTTAATTAATAATATTTTATAACGGAGGAAATAATATGGAAGAATACATTGATAAATTAATGGAACATAAACATGCATTAATTTTTGTTGGAGGAATAGCTGCAGCTATTGCAGGTAAAAAAATCCTTGAATCTAAAGCAGTAAAAGAAGGATGTACTAAGGGTATGGCTGCTGTTTTAGCTGCAAAAAAAGATGCTGAAGAATGTTACCAGGACATGGTTCAAAATGCGGAGGACATTGTTGTTGATGCTAATAAAGATGATAAAAAAGCAATTTATGTTGAAGATGACGAATAAGGTTTAAAACATGAAATACCAAGTAATGTATAATAACGGAACTCGTATCAGAGTTCGTTCAGGCCAGGCTGCCTTCACCAAAAAGGAGGGTTATGGTATTTCTTCATTGCTTTTAGAAAATAATTTTATTAAAAAAGTTTTCACATCTCATAGAAACGGAAGTATTTTAATCTATTATGATGATGTTAAAAACAGAGACAAAGTCTTTGCAGCACTTGATAAAATAACTGAGGATGATTTGGTTGAAGTTGAACCTGACATGTACATGAGTTCAAATGAGTTAACTAATAATTTTTGGGTTAGTTTATCAGGTATGCTTGTGAGAAGGGTATTAGGTAAAATTGTATTGCCTATTCCAATTAGGAATTTATTGACTGTTTATAGAGCTATTAAGTATATATGGCATGCTTTAGACAGTTTAACAAGTTTCAGAGTGGATGTTGCTCTACTTGATGGTGCAGCAGTTACCGGATCACTTCTTAAAAGAGATTTCGATCCGGCAAGTTCTATGATGTTTTTATTATCAATTTCCGATTTGCTTGAAGACTACACATTACAAAAAACAAAAAATACTTTAAAAGAAAGTTTAACTTTAAATATTGATACTGTATGGGTAGTAAATGAAGATGGTGAGGAAATACAACAACCTATATCCCAAATTAACAAAGATGATAAAATTAAAGTTCATATGGGTGATGTAATACCTGTAGATGGTAAAGTTGTTGACGGTGAAGGGATGGTTAATGAAGCAACCATGACTGGAGAACCATTGGCTGTCCATAAAATGCCTGGAAAAACAGTTCATGCAGGTACTGTTGTTGAAGAAGGTAATCTGATTGTTCAAGTTTATTCTTTTGATAAAGAAACCAGATTAAATAAAATTATAAATCTTATTGAGAATTCAGAAGAATTAAAAGCAGATGCTCAAAGTAAAGCTGAGGAATTGGCAGACTCTATTGTGCCATACAGTTTCCTTACAACATTCCTTACTTATCTGATAACAAGGGATACTACAAAAGCATTGTCTGTTTTAATGGTTGATTTCTCATGTGCACTTAAATTAACAACTCCATTATCTGTTATTTCAGCAATGAAAGAAGCTTCAGATAATAGGATGATGGTTAAAGGTGGAAAATTCCTTGAAAAATATGCAACTGCAGATACAATAGTGTTCGACAAAACAGGAACTCTTACTAATGCAACTCCAAAAGTTGTTGATGTAATTTCTCTTGGAGATTACTCCAGAGATGAAATTTTAAGAATGTCTGCATGTATTGAAGAGCATTTTGCACATAGTATTGCTACGGCTATTGTAAAACAGGCTGAAGAGGAAGGTCTAAAACATGATGAAGACCATAGTGAAGTTGAATATATTGTAGCTCATGGTATTGCAACAAGTTATAATGGCAAACGTGCTGTTATAGGAAGCAGACACTTTTTATTTGATGATGAAGGTGTAGAAATATCCAAAGAAGATGAAAAACTCATTGACGAAAAAGTCTGTGAATATTCGGTTGTTTATTTGGCTATTGATAATAAACTTGAAGGTATCATATGTATTAACGACCCTGTAAGAAAAGAAGCTAGGGATGTTATTGAAGAGCTTAAAAAATTAGGTATTGAAAATGTTATCATGTTGACTGGAGACAGTGAAAGCGGTGCAAAAAGCAGCGCTGAAGCATTGGGCATAACTGAATACCGCTCACAGGTGCTTCCTGAAGATAAGGCCAGTATTGTTGAAAGTTTAAAAGAAGAAGGCAGAACTATTATTATGGTCGGAGATGGAATAAATGATTCTCCTGCATTGGCTGCTGCTGATGTGTCTGTTTCAATGAAAAACTCTTCAGATATTGCCAGAGAAGTTGCAGATGTTTCTTTATTGTCTGATAATTTATATGATTTAATAACACTTAGAAAATTGAGTGTTGGTATGTTAAATAAAATAGATACTAATTATCACAGTATAATTGGCATTAACGGTTCTTTAATAGCACTGGGTATGTTTGGAATTATAACTCCATCAACATCTTCATTGATACATAATTTATCAACTATGCTTTTAGGAGCTTTAAGTACACGTTCTGTATTAAAAGAACCAAGGGAAATAGAAGTTAATGTAGTAGAAACTGCATAAACTTCTTATTTTATTTTTTAAGCTATTGATGTAAATATTGTATATGACATCAGTAATATAAAACAGATTATCCCCGGATTTAAAAGGATTGTACTTACTGGATTTTTTAGAATTATTTCCTTTTCGCTTCCGTCAAACCGGCTTTTATCGAAATACTTGATGGAATAAATCAAACCCATAACTGTTAATCCTAAAGTTATTAATATGTATAAAATAACACCAAATGTGCTTGTTGGTGAAATCACACTTCCGTTAGCCAAGTCCATTAATGGTTGTGAGACAAATAGGCTGACAACTGATCCTATGAAATTTATAATCATATGTAATCCTATTGTATATTTGATTTGTCCTGTTTTTATATAGATTATTGCAAAAAATCCTCCAAGAAGGAATGCATAGAAAAACTGATTTAAATTCCCATGGAAAAATGCGAATAATAATCCTGAAAGAAGTACTGAGATTGTACCTCCGTATTTTATAGTTCTGTCAATTAATAACTTTCTGAATATAAGTTCTTCAAAGATTGGAGCTATTGTGGTTATTATAATCAAGTTTGCAACTAAACCGGAATTGTTTATCACATCATTAATAGGATTGGCTACCTCATGCTGTATCAGTGAGCCGATTCCTGAAGTTATAATAACTCCCATTATATTTCCGATCCACATTAAAAACATTGTAATTGATATGCATATTACAAATGTTTTAACGGTCATTTTATGTTTTTCAAGAGTTTTTGCTTCTGTTTTTCTCATTATATAAATAAATATTGGTAAGGGTAAGAGATAAGTCCAAATAGCTGAGAAAAATGTCATCATTGTTTGATTAGATAAAAGATTTGGATTAATTATGCTTATAAATAATCCGATGAATAGATTTAGCACCAATACGATTATTCCAAGTGCAAAATAATTAAATCCAATTTTTGAAAAAAATCTTCTATTTGCTTCCAAAGCTACACCTCACTTTTATTTTATGTAACATTTATTTTACCTTTTGCAATATATATACCTTTGGATACAATTTTGATTTGTGATTATCTACTTAAAATCATGTGAAATATTTATATAAAAATACAATCAATATTAATAATTGTAAAAAAAATTTTATGTAAGTGATTTAATGAATAAAGATAAGTTCACACCGATAATTTTACCAATTTTAATTATAATTATCTGGTATATCATAACTTCTGTTTTAGAGTTAGTTAATCCTTATTTCTTACCAAGTCCAGGTAGTGTCTGCAATTCTGCATGGAATATAATACAATCTGGAAAACTTTTTGTTGATACTATGGATACTTTATTTAAAGTATTTGGTGGTATGATTCTTGCATCTATTGTAGCTATTCCTTTAGGAATATTGCTTGGATGGTATAGCAAGTTGGAAACTTTATGTAGTTTTGTAATCAGTATATTAAGGCCAATACCTCCGATAGCTTGGATTCCATTTTCAATATTGTGGTTTGGAATCGGAACAGCTCCTGCTATATTTATTATTTTCATAGGCTGTGTTTTCCCGATTCTTATTTACACAATTGATGGAGTTAAAAGAACCGATAAAGTTTTAATTGAATCTGCACAAACACTGGGAGCAGATGATAAAACAGTACTTACACAGGTTATTTTACCTTCTGCAGTACCGCCTATAGTTTCCGGACTTAAAGTTGGTGTGGGAATAGCTTTAATGTGTACTATTTCTGCAGAGATGATAGGTTCAAGTAGCGGTTTAGGATATTTAATTTTAACAGCTACAAATTTATTTGATACAGGTACTACTGTTGTAGGTATGTTGGTTATTGGTTTGATTGGTTTAATCCTTGATTATGTCTTCGGACTTATAGAAAAAAGAGTATTCTGGTAGGTAGTTTAAAATGGCAATTGAAATTAAAAATATAAATAAATCTTTTCATGGCCGCGGTTTGGATCATGATATAAAAGTTTTAGATGATGTTAATTTAAATATTGGGGATGGTGAATTCGTTTGTCTTTTAGGCCCTTCCGGTTGCGGTAAAACAACTCTGCTTCGTTTGATAGCTGGTCTTGACCAACCGACTTCAGGGGAAGTTATAGCAGATGGTGAAGTTGTTAAAAAACCATCTGGTGATAGGGCAGTTATTTTTCAGCAATATTCATTATTTCCATGGCTGACAGTTTTGGAAAATGTGATGTTCGGTCTTAATCTCAAAAAAGACAGAACTAAAGAGGAAAATCTTAAGGCTGCAGAAAGATATCTTGAAAGTGTTGGTTTAATTGACTTTAAAGATAGTTATCCTCATGAACTTTCAGGTGGTATGAAACAAAGGGTTGCAATTATTAGATCCTTGCTTAACCATTCACCTATTTTGCTTATGGATGAACCATTTTCTGCATTGGATATGCAAAATAGGCACATGCTTCAGGAACAGCTGATTGGAGTTTGGAAAAGATTTAAAAATACAATTGTTTTTGTAACTCATGATGTTGATGAAGCGATTTATCTTGCAGATAAAATTGTTATAATGGATAAAAATCCGGGTAAAATTAAAGAAGTCTTTGATGTAGATATGCCAAGACTTAGAAAAAGAGAATCCGAAGAATTTATTAAAATTCAGGAAGAAGTACTTGATAAATTAAATGTGGAAGATTTCTAATAGCTATAATTTAGCTATTAAAGTTCCATATTTTCCATTTTTTATACTTTCGTAAGTATATTCTGAAGCTTTTAAAATACTTGTTTTCAAATCGTTTTTTTGACTTAAATAACTTACAATAGCTGCTGAGAAATTACAGCCGCTGCCATGCACATTATCTGTTTTCAGTAATTCCTGTTTAAATGTACTGATTTTTCCATCAATACAGGTGATATTTGTTCCGTTTAGATGTCCGCCGGTTATAATGTTATTACAGATTTTTCCTAATTTTTCACAGGCTATTTCAGCTTTTTCTTCATCAGCAATTTTAATGCCGGTTAATTTTTCAGCTTCAGAAACATTTGGAGTTGTTAGAATGGCTTTCGGAAGTAAATACTTAAGCAGATTTTGACTCAAATCATCTTTGGCTAATTCTCCTCCGGATGTTGCCACCATAACCGGATCAACAACAGCTTTCAGATTATATTCTCTGATTTTTTTAGAAACTGTTTTGATGATATCTTTTGAATATAACATTCCTGTTTTGATATATTCAACATTGTAGCTGTCTAAAACTGCATCAATTTGTTCTTCAACATAGTCAGTTTCAATAACTTTTAGGGAGTACATCCTTTGGGGGTTTTGGGCAGTAAGTGCAGTTACAATTCCGGTTCCGTAAACACCAAGCGCCTGAAATGTTTTGATGTCTGCAAGGATACCTGCTCCTCCTGAAGGGTCTACTCCAGCTATTGACATTACAATCATTTAACTGCCTCTTGTGACTTTCAAACGTTCGCTGCCGTGTACTGATTCAACATTTATTTTCAGTTCTTTTAAATAACGTCTGGTTTCAGTATTTTCACCATGAACCATTATTTCCCCTAAATCTTCAGTTGTATTGACGTCCAAAGCCATAAATAATGAGTCATGAACTTGTGGATTCAAGTTTTTCCTGTCAGCAGCATTTACATGTTCCTTATAGCTGAAATCTCCGAATTTGGTTCTGATAGCCAGGGGTTTCATAATTATCGTGTTTGTTCCCCCGCCTTTTGAAGGAATAATAATGAAATCAAGCTGTTTGCTTGAATCAATTACCATTTTAAGGTTGGTTTTACCGATGAGTGGAATGTCGGACGGCATTATGATTACTTTTTTGGTTTTGCCTTTACAATATTCCATAGCCTGTTTTAATGCTTTATTTAAATTTGAATTGTCATTTTCTTTCAAAACACTTAAATTTAAGCTTTTGGCATAATTTAAAACATCTTCATCAGCACTGATTATAATTATTTTATCAGTATATTTTCTTAAAGTATCAGTAACATCTTTAAGCATGACTTTTAGAAGGTTTTCCCTTTCTTCCTCACTTAAAAATGGAGATAATCTGGTTTTACATTCTTTAAATTTACTGACAGGTATTATTCCATAAATGTCATCCATAGTTTCATCTCTAGTATGTTTTAGCTATTAATGCAACATATTTTGCATCTTCGTCACTGAGTATACATTTTTTGCCTGCTTCTTCAAGCTCTTCATAGATACCTAAAACTGAATAACCAGTGATTTCTTCTATTTTCTCTCCGCAGTCAGTGTCTCCGCACCAGTTAACTGCTACAACATTACCTTCTTCAATTAGCTTTCTGACTTCATCAATATCAGATGCAAATTTGATGTGGTCTGTGTGGAATTCTTTTGCACTTTCAGCGAGATTTTCATTTAACTCATCAATTAAACGGATTACATTGCTTACGAGGTTTTCATCTAAATCAAGTTCGATTTTTTCCAGCTGGTCTCTACGCATAGCTATTGTCTTGTTGTTTTCCAAATCTCTAGGGCCTAATTCAAGTTTTATTGGAGTTCCTTTTAATTCCCAGTCATAGAACTTTTTACCTGGCCTGATGTCTCGATTATCAATGTTTACACGTAATCCTGCAGCTTCAAACTCTTTTTTAAGCTCTTCACATTTAGCTAAAACTTCTTCTTTTCCTTTTTTAAATAAAATAGGAATTATAGTTATTTGTTTTGGTGAAATTTCAGGTGGAAGACGTAATCCTTTTTCATCTCCGTGAATTCCAATTGCAGAAGCTATTACCCTATCAGATAAACCTGCGCATGTTTGATAAACCAGTTTATGTTCTCCGTCTTTATCTTCAAATGTTATATCAAATGTTTTTGCAAAGGTTTGGCCTAAATTATGGATAGTACCGATTTGCAGGGTTTTTCCATCAGGCATAATTGCATCAAATGCCATTGTATAGTCTGCCCCTGGGAATTTATCCCATTCCGGCCTTTTTGTTAAAGTATATGGAATACCTAATGTATCAAAGATTTCTTTATAGTTTTCAATATGTTCCTGAACCTGAATGTCTGCTTCCTCTTTACTTGCATGAGCAGTATGTGCTTCCTTAAAGGTAGTAATTTCACGAACACGAATAAGTGGTCTTGTATGTTTTGTTTCATATCTGAATGTATTTACAATCTGATAATATTTCAACGGCAAATCAATATGGGATCTAATCCATAGTGAATACATTGGATAGATTGATGTTTCACTAGTTGGTCTTAGGGCTAATTTTTCATTTAATTGTGTTTTACCTCCATGAGTAACCCAGTAAACTTCATCTTCAAATCCTTTTACATGTAATCCTTCTTTAGCCAGTTCTGCTTCTGGAACAAGAAGTGGAAATAAAACTTCTTCATGATCACGGTCATATACTTCTTTTATTAAATTTGTTGTATATTTTCTTATTTGGAAACCGTAAGGCATCCATACAGCCATTCCTTTAATAGGATATCTTGAATCAGTTATGTTAGCTTCTTCTAATATGTCATGAAACCATTCACTAAAATTTTCCACCATATCACCTTAATTAAATTTTTATAATAATTATATATCAGTTGTTAATGCCTATTAAATCTATTTAAAGAAAATTTTTTACAGTCTAAAATAATAAGTTATTTATAACTACTAATTAAAGATATACAAATGTATATTATGTTTAGGAGATATTATGAATACTAGAAAAATACAAATGCCCCGTGAAGTATACATCGGACCTGATGTTATATATGAAACCGGCGAAATCTGCAAGGATTTGCATTTGGACAATAAAGTTTTGGTTCTAACAGGTCCGAATACATATGATATTGCAGCAAAACATGCTATTGAAAGTCTTGAAAATCAGGATATTGAAGTGGATGTTAAAATTGTTGAAAAAGTATCATATGATTCAGTAGAAGAAGTCAGTGAAATGATTACTCCAGGCACTAATGTTTTAGGTGTTGGGGGAGGAAAAGTTATTGATGTAGCTAAATTAGCTTCATATGATAAAAATGTATTTTTTGTTTCAATGCCAACTACTGCTTCACATGACGGTATTGTATCTCCTTTAGCTTCAATAAAAAATCCTAAAACTTCAACATCTGCTAAAGCCCATGCACCGATAGCTGTTATTGCAGACAGTAAGATTATTGCAAATTCACCTTTCAGATTATTGTCTGCAGGATGTGCTGATTTAATCTCAAATTTCACAGCTATTAAGGATTGGCAATTGGCTCACCGTTTAAAAAACGAGTCATATAGTGAATCTGCAGCTTCATTGTCTATAATGTCTGCAAAAATGATTACTGACAATGTTGACAGTATTAAACCTGGTTTGGAGGAAAGTGCACGTCTTGTTGTTAAAACTTTGTTTAGCAGTGGAATGGCTATAAGTATTGCAGGCTCCAGCCGTCCTGCTAGCGGATCAGAACACACATTTTCCCATGCTTTGGATAAAATTTTAGATAAACCCTGTCTGCATGGTGAACAGTGCGGTGTTGGAACTATATTGATGATGTATTTATATGGTGGGGACTGGAAATTTATTAGAGATAGTTTAAAAGCTGTTGGAGCTCCAACATCTGCTAAGGAATTGGGAATTAGTGATGAAAATGTCATTGATGCATTAACAATGGCACATACTATTAGACCTGAAAGATATACAATTTTAGGTGATAACGGTATATCTGAAGATGCAGCTTATGAGTTAGCTCTAAAAACTGGGGTGATAAAATGATTACATTAATTGGTAAAGATTTGGCAAAAAAGGGTAATGAGTTTATTTTTTATGGTTCTGTAGATGAATGCGAAAATTGTAGATTTAAAGCATCATGTGTTGACTCTTTAGAAAAAAATAGGAAATATAAAATCATTGATGTTCGTGACAATGAACAAAAGTGCCCGGTTCATGCTGAAAATACAGTTATTCCAGTGGAAGTTGACAGATCTAACATAACATTACTTTCTTCATCAAAAAGTATTTTTGAAGGATCTACATTTTCCTATGAATCTGCTGACTGTGATGAAGAATGTGAATATTATGATTACTGTTTCCCTGAAGGACTGGTAGACGGAGACAAATGCATTGTTTTGAAAAATCATGGGAAACATAAAGGTGAATGCAAAAAAGGATATAAACTTAATAAACTTACATTAGGTTTTGTTATTTAAAAAATAAGGATATGATAAATATGAATCTTAAAAAAGAAGCAGGTTATAAAGCAGCAGAATATGTTACAGACGGAGACATTTTAGGACTTGGAACCGGATCTACAACTCATTATTTCATTGAAGCAGTAGGCAAAAGAATAGCTGATGAAGGAATAAATGTCATGGGAATTCCTACTTCATTCCAGTCATTACTGCTTGCTAAACAGTGGAACATACCGGTTACCAGCTTGGAAGAGCATGACATTGATTTGGCTGTTGACGGTGCAGACGAAGTGGATAAAAACCTTAACCTTGTTAAAGGTGGAGGAGCAGCTCACACCAAGGAAAAAATTGTGGATTACTCTGCAAAACAATTTATTGTAATTGTAGATGAATCAAAATATGTTGAAGAAATTGGAAACTTTCCGGTACCTGTGGAAGTAATTCCTGATGCATCACGTGTGGTTATACAAACTTTAGAGGACATGGGTGCAGAATGTGAAATAAGAATGGGTGAGCGTAAGGACGGACCGGTTATAACAGATAATGGAAATTTTGTCATTGATGCCAAATTTGAAAAAATAGAAAGCCCTATGCATTTGGAAATAGATTTAAATTCTATTCCAGGTGTTGTTGAAAATGGTATTTTTACTCAGATGGTTGATAAAGTCATAATTGGTACTTCTGAAGGTATAAAAGAATTGTGAAGGTGTTATAATGCCAATACCAAGTGGAATTCCATATGATTTTAGGGAAATAGCTAATAAAATGGCTATGCTTCTGGGAATTTTAATTGTAGTTTATGCCCTTTTATGGATTTTAGCAGAATTGAAATTGATTCCGGTTGTTTTATTTGCAATATTTCCACAAATAGTTCTTCTTTTAATAGGAATATTCATTGTTTATATAGCTTATTCTAGAAGAAACAGTTACTGATTTTAAAATTATTTTTTTAAAAAAAGAAAAAATTAGAGGTTTTTAACCTCTTTTTATGCTATTTTTATTGTGTTTCCAGTTTGGAAATTGTTCCAGTATGAAGTAATGATATATTCTCCGGACATTAATCTTATCTTTAATGATGCAATACCGTCTTTATCAGTTACTTTGTGATAGAATACACCGTTCACGTTAAATGATACATTCTGGTTAGCTAACGGATTTCCTTGACCGTCTAAGGTTTGTGCAGTAAAGTCACTTCCATCAAGGTATTTCATATCCAAATCTTTAGTTACTAATGTTGGCATAACAGTTACGTTATTACCCATAGCCAAGCCGTCAACTATAGTTGTAATAATGTAATTTCCAGGTCTTAAGCTAATTCCTAAGCTTGCAACACCGTTTTCATCAGTAGTTTTGGTGTAGAAAACACCGTTGATGTTATAGATTACTTCTTTATTTACTGCTAAAGATCCGTCTTTGTTGTATATTGTTGCCTGGAATCTGGAAGCGTTTAAGTAATATTTAGTTAAATCACTAGCTTCAATTAAAGATTTGACATCTACGCTAAATCCTTGTTCGTCACCGGTAACAGGATTGTATGCAGTTAAAATATAATGATTAGGTCTTAACATGATATTTAAATTGGCTATTCCTTTATCATTGGTTTGCTTGGTGTAGAATACACCGTTGATATTAAATGTAACTTTGGTGTTTGCCAATGCTTTTCCCTGACCGTTTACAAATGCAGCGAAGAAATGAGTTCCATTTTGATACATTTTAGTTATGTTGTTACCTGTTATAGTTGGTAAAACAGTAATTTTAGCATCTACGGAATTTGCTCCAATTGTTTTATTTCCTGCATAAGCAACTGTTGCAGTGTATACTCCAGGTTTTAAATAAATATTCATTTCAACAGCACCATTTTTATCAGTGGTTTTATTGTAAGAAACACCATTTATTGTAACTGTAATTGGAGTATCTGCTAAATTATATCCTTTGTTGTCTTTTAAAGTAATATGTAATTTAGTTCCATTTTTATAATACATGGTAATGTCATCAACGATAATAACTGCTTTTGGTTCTTTTGCAGAGTCATAGTAAGTTCCCTGTGTTTTGTCAGGAGTTTGGTATTTATTGTCTGCCTGAACAATGTAGTATGGGAATGATGGAGGGAATGGTAATCTGTCTAAATTGTAATTATTGCTGCCGATGGTTACATTGTAGTATCCGCCACCAACAATTATGCCTATTCTGCTTCCACTTAATGTGTTGTTGAATATTGCTTCATTACCTGAACCGTATGCAGTTATAGAGCTTAAAGTACATTTAATAATAGTGTTATTGTATACTTTGTGTCCGGAAGAGTGCATAAGGTAGATTCCTTCTTTTGAACCGATGATGGTGTTGTTGAATACTGTTACGTTTGGTCCGGTTCCGTGTCTTACATCAATACCGTGGTTTACAGCATTGGTAACTGTGTTATTTGCAATAATACTGTTAGCTGATCCGAAGTTTATTAATCCTGTTGTGTATTGGTCATGGATGTTGTTATTTGCAATAACTACATTTTTATTATATTGTAAGAAAATACCCCATGATGATCCTTTTACATCACAATTGGTAATTGTTATGTTTTTATTGGATTCTGAGTAAATTGAAGTAGTTTTATATTCGTCAGTAGTTGTACCAACAGTATTTGGATTATATCCTGGAGCTTTTCCAACGATATTCAAATCAGATACAACTGCATTATCGGTATTGAATAAATATAATACTGAGAAGTAAACGCATCCATATCCTCCTTCATTAGTTTTTTTCCATACTTTTAAAGGAATATTGGAGTTGTTAACACCTTTTGTTTCATATCCGATTAATGTTGCATTATTTCCAAGTATTTTAATGTTTTTATCAACATAAATACAGATATTTTCATAAATTCCGTTTTTCTCAAAGGATAATGTGTCTCCGTCTTTCATTGAATCAATCATTTTTTGAATATCTTCACTTGCAGTGCCGACAGGAACAGTGTAGGTAGTTCCAGTAGGTTTTAATATTCCATTATAATCAATTACAATATCTTTAGGAGCTTCAATATCAATTTTATTGGTGTATTCTGGAGAATAAGTACTGCTGTCACTATAAGTTCCACTTACACTTTGCGGACTTTGATATGCAGAATCTGCGATTCCAACATAATATACAAAAGTAGGAGGGTAAGGTAAATTAGCTAAGTTGTAATTATTTTCACCAATGGTAATATTTGAAAATCCTGAACCCAATAATACTCCCATTCTTGATTTGAACATTGTATTATTGTATATGTAAATATTAGAAGAACCATAACAGGTTATTGAACTGATGGTACAGTTAATAAGGGTGTTGTTATATACAGTATGTCCTCCGGAATGCATAAGGTATATTCCTTCTTTTGAACCGATGATGGTGTTGTTGAATACTGTTACGTTTGGTCCGGTTCCGTGTCTTATGTCAATACCGTGGTTTACAGCATTTGTAATTTTATTATTTTTTATTATGCTTTTTGCAGATCCAAAGTTTAAAATACCGGTTGTTGCCTGATTTTTAATGGTATTCTGATTTATTGTAGTATTTACACAAGTCTGTAAATAAATACCCCATGAAGATCCGATTATGGTATTGTTGATTATTTCTAAATTTTTGGATTGGTAAGCGTAAAGTACAGCATTGGAATAAGTTGTGCTGTTTAAACTAACCATAGTTAATCCGTTAAGTTTTACATTTGATGTTTTAAGAATATAAACAGTTGCAAAATTACTTATTCCGTATCCTCCAGTTTTTGTTGTGTTTTTAACAATATCTGGAATATTTGTATTGTTGATTCCCGGTGTTTGATAACCGATTAATTGTGCACCATTACCGTTTACAGTAATATTTTTATCAATATATATGCAAATGTCTTTATATTCACCTTTTTCAAAATTCAATACATCCCCGTCATGCATACTGTTTATAATGTTTTGAATAGTTGAACTATTTGATCCAGTATGAACAGTATAATTTGAAGATGTTGTTATTTCTCCATAAACTGCATCATTTGCTATTGGACTTGAAGCGCTGTCATCAGAATTTGCATTGCTTATGTCTTCTGCAAAAACAGAGCCTGAAGATAAAATAACAATTAATGATATGAATATGGATAATATCAATCCTTTCTTATTCATTATTCTACCTCATTTAATGATATTAAATACTTGTTAGGTACTTAATGATATATCGTTTGTTTATAGTTATAATAAATATTTCGATTTGAATTTTTAATATATTTACTTTAAAAGTAGAGTATAATTGTTATTTTTTGTTTAAATTGTTTATAAAGTGTTAAATTATTTGAAAATATTTATATGCTTTGATTTCCATATACAAATTTAATCAATATAATTATTGATTTATAATGTATGTTGATGGTAGATTGACATGATTGAAAAGAAATATAAAAAACTGTTAAATCTTTTTATCATATGTCTTTTAGGTTTAATCCTGATTTCATCTGTCTACGGAGCTGATGAATTACAATACAGTAATGATGACATTGTTATGGGAACTACTATCTATGATGTTTCTTCCGACTTGTCCAATGATGACATTCAATCAATGTTGGATAATGCTGGACAGGGAGATACATTTAATTTTGTTAGCAAGGAATATAAGGGGATTTCATTAGTTGTTGACAAAAAAGTAAATATTATCTCTAATGTTAACAGCACGGTTTATACATCTGGAGAGCTGTCCAATAAAGCTCAGGAGTTAAATATTGATAAAACTTTTGGATTTTATTTCACAAAAAATAGTGCAGGCAGTGTCTTATCCGGATTTAATATTGTAGCTGCATCATCAGATTATGGAGTTATTGTTGATAATTCGGACAATACCATTATTAGGGAAAATTCTATTGTTGATGCCGGAAATAATGTTTTGGTTAAAAACTCAAAGAATGTAACTTTATTTGGAAATGTTTTAAATAATGCCAAGGAAAACGGGCTTCAGCTTAAAAATGTTTCCAGTTGTTATGTAGCCAATAACACAATGATGTTCAATGGCAGATCAGGAATTGAGATTTATGATATTGATAATTCCAATATAACTTCAAATTATTGCTGCAATAATAGTTTTAACGGAATTTCATTATACGGCAAATCTTTTAACAATTCCTATACTCATAATTTCCTTAATTACAATACAAATGGTATTTATATAAATTGTCAGTCCTGGGGAGATGAAATTAAAGCAAATACCATGATTCACAATATTCAAAACCCTGACTGTGAATTGGGTGGTTTTGAATCTGGTAATGGTCTTTTATTCGGGGATGCATATAGTGCTGTAGCTAATAATGGAGTTTATGTGTCATATAATTCATTTGCACATAATGAAAACTTCCAGGCTAAAAATAATCCTTTACAGAATATGATTACATTAGGTCCGAATTTTTTTAATTCTGATGACCCTGAAAACACATTTGTCTGCCCGCTGTTGCTTGCCAAAATCTTAAGGTTAAATGCAATATCATTACCTAACGGTATAGGAATTCAAATGGTTGAAGATGATACTCCAGTAAAAGAAGCTGGAACTATTGCAGTTCAGGTTGAAGTTGACGGTAATATGTATACTGCAACTTTGGAAAATGGTAAGGCAGTAATTAAAGTAGATCCTAATGTTGACCACCAAGTTGAAATTCAGGTTGGCGGAGAACATAATCAGGAAATTAAAAAAATAAAGCAGAATGTAATTTCTTATAATAAAAAAGACGATTCAGGTAATGGTGATTCTGGTAAAGATGACAACATGGGATCTGACGGCAAACCGTCTGGTTCTGATGGTGATAACTCAGGTAATAAAACTGGTGACAGTTCTGGTTCAGGAGATGCTTCTGGTGAGAGTGGTATTGCAAATATCAAAAACTCTGATGAATTTTCACAAAATCTTGGAACAAATAGTTCTGATTACTATCAGAAATATGAATCTTTAAGCGGTAAAGATGCTATGGCTAAAGGAGATCAAAGTGCAGCAAAATCTTCAGACAGCAGTGGTTCTCCAAGTGATGACGGTTCATCAAAAGAAGGAAAATCCTATGAGCTAGTGTCTCCAAATAAAATATCTAAAGTAATTCAAAATACATCAGGAGTTATTATTCTTGCAATAATCGCTTTATTGGTTTTATTAATAATAGGATATAAACGTAAAAATAAAATGTGATAAACATTTTTTCATTTTTCTTTTTTTTAATTTTTAAATACTGGTTTTATATAATATTTTCATAATTGGAAATATTAGGTTTAATTTGGATACAAATAAACTAAATGATGATGTAACCTTAAATTTTAAAACTATGATGATTAAAAAGGTTAGTTATATATAAATAACTATAACTGTTAAAAATAGTAGTATATATAAATAACTATGACTATATATAGTAATAGTTATTATTTTGAGGGGGCAAAACAATGAACGAATTGCAAAATAAATATATTAGAAATCAAATATTGTCAGTACCTATGAAATTAAATCAGGAGTTAACACACAAAGATAAAAAATTTAATAAACGTTCTGATTATGATAATATTATAAAATATATTGATAATTTTCTTGAAGGAGATAATATAAATCGTTTTCTTGTTTTACCGGGGGTACGTGATGTTGGAAAAACAACTCTGCTATTTCAGGTATATGAATATCTTCTAAAAGAAAGAGGGATATCTCCTGAAAATATTTTGTATTTTTCTTGTGATTGATTAAAAAAAATAGGTAATGCGGATATTTTTAGTGTTGTCAATTCCTATTTAGAAACATATCATAATTCAATAATTGAAACATTATCTAAACCAGTATTCATTTTAATTGATGAAGCACAATATGATAAAGAATGGGCATTAAATGGAAAATTAATATTTGACGGTACTAAAAATATTTTCATGATTTTCAGTGGATCATCTGCACTAAAACTTTCTTATAATCCTGATGCTGCAAGGAGATTATTAAATATTCCAATTTACCCGTTAACATATTCAGAACATTTAAAATTAAAATATGGAAATTTTAAAAATGATATTTCAGAGTCATTAATTCAAATGATTTTTGACGGAAATGTGCAAAATATTGCAGAGTTAGAAAGAAGAATAATTAATATATATTCAAGTTTTTCAAACTATGACATGTCTGAATGGAAAAATTTCTTAGAATTTGGAGGTTTTCCATCTTCATTTTATCAAAATACTAATGATATAACTAAAAAAATTGTTGATATGGTGGATAAAGTTGTTACAACGGATATGGCCAATATTGGAGGTATAAATAATGATACACAATATCTTGCTTTTCAGATTTTGAATTTTTTTGCTTTTCAAAATCCCGGTGAAGTTTCAAAAGGTTCTCTTTCAAATCATTTTGATGCCAAGATTGCTTTAGTCACTAAAGTATTAAATATTCTTGAAAAAACACAATTAATATTTCATATTGAACCGTTTACTTCATCAGTAAAACGAACAACAAAACCTTATGAATATTTTTTTGCAACATCAAGTTTAAAACATAATCTTATATTAAATATAGGCAATGCTACCTTTGAGGATGAAACAGCATATATGGGAAAACTGCTTGAAACTTATGTAGCTTCAAGTTTTCATGATTTGGATAATAAAAATCACATAAATTATAAAATATACTATGATGACAGCAATAAAAAAAGTAGTGGGAAAAATGTTGACTTTATTGTTCAAAGAGGATTAGAAAAACCTATTCCAATTGAAGTAAGCTGTGGTAAAAAGGATAAAAGTCAAATTAAACGTGCTATTAGTACATATAATTCTTCTCATGGTATAATTATTTCAAATACCAAATCAAATATTGTCAAAGAAGATAATATTATTTATTTACCTCCTGAAACATTTGCATTTATGTAATATATTACAGGTTATTTTATTTAGATTATGAATTTTTCTTAATTTTTCGAGTCTGTAAAATTTTACAGGTTTTATTTGTTTTTTAATTTTTAAATACTAGTTTCATATAATATTTTTATAATGCTAATTGAAAATATTGAGATTAATTTGGATACAAATAAGACTTTTGAAATTATTGATATAACATCTAAAATCAATGAAATAATAGCTAATTCCAATATCAGTAATGGAATTGTAAATATATTTTCCAAACATTCCACATCAGCTATTTGTGTAAATGAAAATGAGGAAGGTCTGCTTGAAGATTTGGAATTTGTGTTATCTAATATAATTTCCAATAAATTTAGTTATAAACATGATAATATTGATAATAATGCTGAATCTCATTTAAAATCATTTTTACTTTCTTCTAGTGAGTCTGTTCCAATATCTAACAATAAATTAAATTTAGGAACTTGGCAGTCAGTATTTTTTATAGAATTAGACGGGCCAAGACACAACAGGATAATTAATATAACTGTAATCGGAGAATAACCATGAATAACTGGGTTTTATTTTTAATTGTAATTATGGCTGTTGGCGGTGTTTTGATAGCTGCTGAGCAAACAGCACACTCTGGTGAAGATTCACAAAGCATTTCAGTTAACAATTCTTCTCAGAATAATCCTGATGTAAATTACTCTGAAATTGATGTTCAAATGAAAAAACTGTGGTATTGACAGGCTAATTATCTAAATTGCCTAATAATTGGAAAAATTGATTATAAGTGATTTATCTTTAAATTCCTTGATAAAATAAAATTAAAAAAAGAGTAATTAGAAAATTGAATTATTCTTGTGGGTTAAATTCAATTTCAAATCCGATTACCGGATAATCTAGGGTAAAGTTAGTGATTACTTCCGGAGAGAATTCACCGAAGAAACCTGATATATTTCCATTAGCTGAAGTTCCTTCTACATCACTTACCCTTCCAGCTATAAAACTGGGATTGTTGCTGTCGCTGATTTCCATGGAATAACCTAAGTTTTGAAGTAAGCTGGTTACAACAGATTTGATTTCAGTAAAGTTCGCACTTGAGTGGCAAATCAATCCGGCTAGTTTTTTGGAAGCTCTTACTTTAGTTTCCTGGGTTTCATCCATGTATAGGACATCACCGATTTCAAATATTTTTTGAGGTAAATCTTCGTGTTTATTGTCTTCTAGAAACTCCATTAAACTGTTGATTAGACTGGTACGAATCATGGTTCTGTCAATTGTAATAGGTCTTGCTACCTGAACGTGGTCAATTTCCTTTTGTTTCATTTTGCTGAAGTGTGCATCTTCATTAGTAAGCATTAAACTCATGATTTCCTGGAATCCTAATCCAATCATAACTTCTCTCATAAGGGATTCTGATCTGAACCAGTCATGTTCGTAAGCTATTGTTGAAATGTCTGGAAGTTTAGCTTCAACATCATTAATTCTGTATTGTACCGCAATGTTTTCAACAACATCCACTTCATGAAGGATATCTATTCTGTAGGATGGAATGTAAACTTTTAATTCATTGTCATTTAATATTTCTGAGTCAAAACGTGCCTGGGATAATAACTGTTGTATATCTTCAGCATTTAAGTCAGTTCCACCAATTAAACTGTTAGCTACATCAACATGGACATTTTTTACTTGAGGAGTTAAATCAGGAGTAGTTATGCTTTTGTCTTCGTATTTAACTTCCATACTTTTTATTTTTCCGCCGACTTCTGCAAATGAACTGCAGATAATGTTTAAACACTGGTTAACTGCACGTTCGTCAGTTCCAGTTACATCTACAATAATGTTTTTCACATTTTCATCAATTTTTGTAAGTTCTCCGTTGATGATTGGGGGCATGGAAAGTACCTGATTATCCTTGTCTAAAATTAAAGGATATTTATCAAAATCTTCAAGAAGATGAGCATAGGCAACTCCTTTTTCATGCTGGGTTAATATTTCTTCAGGAGTCATTGGAGTATCTTTTTCAAGAGCAACAAATGCATTTTCATCTTTAGGAGTAGCTATGTAATTAAATGGCTGGGATACAACATCTGCATTGTGAATACCGATAGCTACTTTTTTTCTGTCTCTTCCGATTACCCAGTGGAGGTTTTCCTGGAAATCCATAATGTATTTAAGTTTGTCACCAGTAAAATCCACACCTTCGATTTTTGCAAATGCAATATAAGGTCTGATTTTAGCTACTTTGGCATCTACAATTACACTTTCATCTGATGGTGTAACTTCGTATTTTGGAAGTCCTGTTTCCTGATTGATAAAGCCTTTAAAAGATCTGGCAACTCCTTCTACAGATAAATTGTCCGGACGATTCGGGAAAAATTCCACTTTGATTTCTTCATCATCAAAGTCTTCAATATCACTTGACATCATTGGTAAAGTGTTTATCAATTCGTCTTTTTCCATATCTATTCCTAAATCTTTTAAATCTTGATATTTGAATGTAATAACTGGCATTTAATATACTCCAATAAAATTATTTTTATAATCCATAAATAGCTATGAAGAATAATGATTCAATTACAAAATGTAATGATCTGTGTTCTAATTCATTCATATGACTGCTAATAAGTAATGTGTGGCTTACATCTATCACAAAATGAATAAATGCTGCTAATATTCCTATTTCTAAGTTTAAAAATGCTATAGACACAAAAATAAAGTGGAATCCTGCTTCCATTAATTCATGTATAATCCATGTTTTCCATGGAGCATTTACTGAATTATTAATTATTCCTCCTAAAATAAGGTAGAACTTATTAAAGATTTTCCATACGATTTGTGTGTGGATTGTGTCGCTTATAGCTAATACGATTGCAACATAAAACCATAATAATTCCATTTTTAACAGTCCTTTTATATTCTTTTATACATTTATTATTTAGTGTAGTTAATCATTATTAAAGTATCTGTTTTTATTAAGTTTCTGACTCTGTTGAAATTTTTCTAATTTTTTTTACAGCAGAAGTTGCATATTGATTTATTTTAATTATTAATCTGTTATATGGTTTTTAAATTCTGTGATACTGAATTTATCTGATGAGATATTAATGAAGAAATTAAATACCTCTTGAAATTCATCGTTAAATAAAAATAAAATGAAAATTCAGTAGAATAAACAGCACTAAACCGTATGGATGTATAAATAAGGAATGCATCTTAAAATATTAGTTTGATTCAACAAAATTTCAAAAAGGATTTCCGGATAATTTAAATTTTTCTTATATATTTTTAAATAAAGAAATACATATTTAATAATATTATTTTTATTTAATTATTTGGAGAAAAGATATGTCAAATGAGAATATTCCTAAAGACTATGATTTTAAAAAAGAAAAGATTTGGGAGCAAAAATGGGAAGATGAGGAACTTTATAAATTCCTCGGTGATGGAACTAAACCTAGATATATAATTGATACTCCACCACCATATCCAACAGGTTCTATTCATTTAGGCCATGTATTGAATTGGGTTTATATTGATATGAATGCAAGATATAGGAGATTAAAAGGATTAGACGTTCTATTTACTCAGGGATGGGACTGTCACGGTCTTCCTACTGAAGTTAAAGTTGAAGAAACTCATGGAATTAAGAAAAATGATGTTTCAAGAGCTAAATTCAGAGAGTATTGTATTGAGTTAACTACCCAGAACATAGCTAAAATGAAAGATCAGATGCAAGCTTTAGGTTTTTCACAGGATTGGAGCCGTGAATTTATTACAATGACTCCGGAATACATGAAAAGGACACAGTATTCCTTTTTAAAAATGTATGATGAAGGATTGATTTACCAGGGAATCCATCCGGTTAACTGGTGTCCTCGTTGTGAAACAGCTATTGCTTTTGCAGAAGTGGAATACAGCGATAATGAAACATTTTTAAACTATGTTAACTTCCCGCCAGCTATGGAAGATTCTTATGATAATATAGCCAGTTCTAAAGTTTCAGGCAAAGAGGCTAATCCTGAAGATGAAGGAGTAATGATTGCAACTACCCGTCCGGAGTTAATGTCTGCTTGTGTAGCTGTTGTAGTTCATCCTGATGATGAAAGATATGCTCATTTAGTTGATAAATATGTTGAAGTGCCTTTATCTCATCAGAAAGTAAAAATTTACCCTGATGAAGAAGTAGACCCTGAATTTGGTACCGGTGCAGTAATGGTTTGTACTTTCGGGGATAAAACAGATGTAGCCTGGGTAAATAAACATAATCTGGAAATTCTTGATGCTATTGATGAAAAAGGCAGATTAACTGAAGTTGCAGGAAGATATGAAGGAATGGATTTGGCTACATGTAAAGCTAAAACTATTGAAGATTTGAAAGATGAAGGATATCTTTTAAAACAGGAAAAAGTTGACCAGAATGTTGGTCAGTGCTGGAGATGTAAAACTCCTATTGAAATTTTAGTTAAAAAACAATGGTTTGTAGCTGTAAATAAGTTAATCGAGCAAACTAAAGAAGCAGCAGAAGAAATGAACTGGGTTCCTGAACACATGAAAAGCCGTATGATTAACTGGGCAGATTCTATGGAATGGGACTGGTGTATTTCAAGACAAAGGTTATTTGCAACTCCTATACCTGTCTGGTTCTGTAAAGATTGTGGTAAAGTAATGCTTCCTGATGTTGAAGACTTGCCAGTTGATCCGACTCATGATAAACCTAAAAAAGCATGCAGCTGTGGCTGTGAAGAATTCATCGGAGAAGAGGATGTTTTAGATACATGGATGGACAGTTCCATTTCACCGCTTTCAATTGCAGGATGGCCTAATGAAGGTTATGAAAACAATTTCCCGGCAAATATCCGTCCACAGGGACATGATATTATCAGAACATGGGCATTTTATACGACACTTCGTTGTCTTGCTTTAACCGGTAAAAAACCATTTGATGATATTGTAATCAATGGTATGGTATTTGGTGAAGACGGATACAAAATGAGTAAGTCCAGAGGAAATGTAATTGCACCTGATGAAGTAATTGAACAGTATGGTGCAGATGCTTTAAGAACATGGGCAGCTAACAGTGTACCGGGTTCAGATGTAATATTTGACTGGAAAGACATTAAACACGGTTACAGATTCTTAAGAAAATTCTGGAATGCATTCAGATTCATTAGTATGCAGATATTTGATGAAGAGGTAAACTATGATGAAATAAAAGATAACTTTGATCCCCTTGATTTATGGATTTTATCTAAATTAAATAACCTCAATAAAGTTGTAGATAATGCATTTGCAAATTATGATTTTGCAACTACAATCACATCAATTGAAAAGTTCATCTGGCATGATTTCTGTGATGAATACATTGAAGCAGTAAAATACAGATTGTACAATGATGATGTAAGCGATTCATCAAGAAAAGCAGCTAAATACACTTTAAGAAATGTTATTGAAACTTCATTAAAATTATTATCTCCAATTGTACCATTCTTTGCAGAGGAAGTTTACCAGTACTTCGGTGACGGGGAATCTATTCATAAAACCTCCTGGCCTGAAGTTAATGAAGATTTGGTAAGTGAAGAATACGAAAATAAAGGTAATATCACTGTAGATTTAATCGATGAAGTAAGAAGATTCAAATCCAGTTCAAAAATACCTCTTAACGCTCAGTTATCTGAAGTCAATGTTTATACCAATGACGGCAATTTAGTTGAAGTGTTCAATGAATTTTCACAGGATATTGAAGGAACTCTTAAAATTGATGATTTGGCTATTAAAACAGGAAAACCTGAAGTCCATGAAAAAATCATTGAAGTTGAACCTGACATGTCTCAAATCGGACCGATGTTTAAAAAAGATGCCGGAAAAATCATAGGTTACCTAAAATCCAGGGACATTGAAGAAATAGCTGATGAATTAGAAAATTCAGGTGAATTGGCTATTGGGGAGATTACTGTTGGTAAAGATTTATTAAACATCTCAAAAGAAATTGTAGGAGCTTCCGGTAAAAAAGTGGATATCCTGCAGTCTGAAAATTTAGATGTTATTGTTGAAGTAATTAGATAATTTTACTTCAATTCCTATTTTTTTTAATAGTAAAGTTTTTATTCTTTTTTTTATCTAAAATTAATTTGTTTTTATTAAATTAACAATTTTTTAAGTGATTACCTTGAATTATGAGAAATCAAAAAAGTATGATAAAAATTTAGTTGAAAATAAAATTATGGGTCCAAATCCTTTAAAATTAGTTGAAGAATTATTACTGAATCACAATATTTCTGATTCTGCTACTGTAATGGATTTGGGGAGTGGTAATGGTTTAACTTCAGTATTTCTTGTAAAAGAATATGGTTTTAAAGTTTTTCCAACTGATTTGTGGAGCGACCCAACAGAAAACAAGAAATTTTTTGATGAAATGGGACTTTCAGGTGATGAAATAATTCCTATTAAAGCTGATGCTAATGATTTGCCATTTGCACATGAATTTTTTAATGCGATAATTTGTGCAGATTCATATAATTACTTTGGAAGAGATGATAACTTTTTAGATGAAAAAATAATTCCATTTATCAAGCCTGGGGGTTATGTGTATATTGCAGTTCCTGGCATGAAAAAAGATTGTCATGATGATTTGCCTGATGAATTATTGCTTTCCTGGAATGAGGAACAGTTAGATTATATTCATGATATGGATTATTGGAAGAATATAGTTGATAAATCCAATAAATCAAAGGTTATTTCAATTAAACAAATGGAAGGAAATGAAGAACTTTGGACAGATTGGATTAACTGTGATAATGAATATGCTGCCGGAGATAAAAAAGCTGTTGATGCAGGAGCTTGCAAATATTTAAATTTCATATCAATTGTACTTCAAAGAGTTAAATAATTTAATTGAAAAAAAAGAAAGTAAGAGAGGTTTTTTTGGTTTAAACCTCTTTTTTTTGTTTTAAGCTATTTTTATTGTGTT